>Ga0268298_10000356_pt1 | contig 59130 bp, 64 predicted proteins | sample WWTPWeurt_MetaG_FD_194462 | JGI IMG/M metagenome (GOLD analysis project Ga0268298, IMG submission 194462) | Activated sludge microbial communities from WWTP in Nijmegen, Gelderland, Netherland - WWTP Weurt | ecosystem: Engineered > WWTP > Aerobic digester > Activated sludge | place... | reverse complement strand
CCCGGTGGTTCCGCTCTTGCCTGAAGTATTGGTCTTGGTCGCCGCCACCGAGAGCGAACTCAACGGCGTCAGGCGATGGGACCAGGTGGCACTGATGCCTTTTTGATCGATCACGTTGGAGGATGAAAAGGTGTCCGCGAGCTCGAGGATAGTCTGATTGATCAGCGTCTGCTGGTGGCTTCGGCTTGCCAAGAGAGTGATCGTATTTGTCGCCCCAGTGATGACGAAAGAGAGTTCCCGACGGCGCATCAAGGTGGACTGGGAAGCGAGAAAGTTCGCGGGAATGATGTCTTGCGCCTGCTTGCCTATCATGTCGAGCAACCTCTGAGCCAAACGCGCGCGCTCGACCGGATCGGTGATGGTCGCCGGAACCGTCGCCAAGGCAAAGTCGAACCACGTCCCCAAGGAGGTTTGCCCCCCTTGCGCATTGACATTGACGTCGCGGGAATCGGTATAGCGCCAGGAACTCAGGGGCGTGCGGTGGGTAAAGGAAATCTGATGGCCATCGCCGAAGAAGCGGCGCTCCTTGAAGGCAGAGAGATTCGTTCGCTCGGTGGGCGCCCACTCGAAACCGACTCCATGGGTAGAGTAGGATTTCATATCGAGCGTCGCGTAATCGTTGCGCTCACGGCCCGCGGAAGCCTTGAGCTTGAACTGTGGCTGGACCAACCAGGATAGCAGGGCATTCAACCGTTCCGCCTCATTGCTGCGGCCGATGGTCCGCTCGATCTGCTGCCGGTTCAAGTTGAGGTTCCAGCCTAGCGCCGCCAAACCCGTGGTGCCCTGCAGTGTCCCGTCCCAAATATCCGAATCCGTATCGTTGGCGAGGCTGGACTTCGAGCGCGTCGTCATGCGTTCGTAGCGCAGTCGATAATCCGCGAATTCTCCGAATCTCCCCTTTACGTAGGGTGAAAGTTTGAAGGTCGCCGTCTCAGTGCTGTTGCCGTTGGCGCTGGCATTCGTCGTCGACGGCGTGCCGAGGGCCGAGATGCTGGTCTGGGCCACAGTTCCGGAAAAATCCAGGTATCCCCATTTTTCGATCGCTTCGAAGGTCCCGAGGCTATTGAGCGCATTCTGCATCTGGGACCCGCGGGAATCTTGCGCATAATCGATCGCGCTCAACGAATAGTCGGCAAAGACCTGGAGTCTGGCCGTCTTGCCGTCGATCCGGATCCCCGGGCTGATCTGGGTGATCTGATCGGCATGCGGGCGCCCCGACGGCCCGGAATTGAGATTGGCATTGTCGGTAAAGGTTTCCGTCAGCGATATTCGCGGAATGATCTTCCAGGCCGGGTCGGTAGTCTGTTTAAGGTCCTCGTCCTCGGCGGCGGCGGCGCTCCCGCCGCCAACGAGCGTTATCCATAGCAAGAAAGCCACTGAAAGTGGCTCCCTAGCAATGCATATACCCCGGTTAGGCCGCGCCTTCGAAAGTCGGGTTCGGCGCCGCTCAGGAGCCATAACCATATCCGTAACCATAGCCGTAACCGTACCCCTCGGCTTGAACTCCCCGCACCTTATTCAGGACCAGCATACGAACAGGACAGGCCTCGATCGCCGCCAACGCCTGCTTCACGTCGGACTGCAAGGTCCGCTCCGCTTGGACCACCATTACGACCTGCCCCATATGGGTCGCCAAGACGCGGGATTCGGTCGTCAGGAGTAGCGGCGGCGAGTCGAAAATGATGATCCGGTCGGAATATCGATTGGCCATATCGCTCAGTAGCCGCACCATGGCGTCGCTCGCCAGCAATTCGGTCGCCCGCGGATGCTGTGTTCCAGCGGGAAGAAGGGTGAATTTTTCGACATTGGTGCGAAGCAGGACCTGTGAGAGGTCAACAGACTCTTCGACCAGGACGTCGAGCAATCCTTTCGCCGGCGGCAGACCGAGCATGTTCAGAACCGACGGACGGGCAACGTCGGCGTCGACCAACATCACGGTATTGTCGAGCTCCATGGCAATGCTCATCGCCAGATTGATGGCGGTGAAGCTCTTGCCCTCACCCGGCAACGAACTGGTCACCATGATGAGGTTGCCATTTTCGACAGGCGCAGCCCCCCGACCCATGGCATTGTCGATGAGCGGCCGCTTGATCACGCGATACTCTTCGGCAATTTGCGAGCGCGGAGAATTTGGACCGATGAAATTGCCCGCGGCCAAGGCATCGAGATCCAGCTCGATCCTCTTGGACTGAACCGAAGACTTGGCCGGCTGGGCAGGTTCCGCAACCGGTACCGGTTTGGCGGCGTCTTCGGTCCGCGGCCCGACCGTCACGGCAGGGGCGACGGGCGCAGATTTCGGTGTATCGGCGAGGTCATCGGGAACTTCAACGCCGGCTTGGCGCAGTTGCTCCAGTCTTTTCGCGGCTTGTTCAATCAGACTCATAGACCTCAACCCCCACGCGGAGCCAGAAGGAACAATGCCAACGCCCCAGCCCCGTAGGATCCGACAAGCGCACCAAACGCGGCAAAGAAGCGCTTCATGCCACGCCGCTCCTCCTTGAGCGCATCTTCACTGATCAACATCGAAACGGAGCCGAGCAAAGGAAGTCCGGTCATTTCCCGCAGAGTGCGGCTGTCCACAAAGGTCGGCCGCAACTGACTCATGGCGAAGGCGGCAGCCATTCCTGCGGCGAGGGCGGCGAGCAAACCAAGAGGCAGCAGCAGGAGTCGATTGGGGGCGACAGGAGTATTGGAAACTGTGGGCGGATCGATCAGGCGGAAATCCGCAATTCCCGCAACGGACTCGAGGTCGCCGGTCAAGCTCGCCGATTCGCGACGGGCCACCAGTGCATCGTAATTCTTTCGGTGGACCTCGTAGTCCCGGTTAAGCTGCTTATACTCTGCCTCGATTTCCGGCATGTTCTTCATCATGTCGGTCAGGCGCTTGTAGCGCGCTTCGTATTCCGCAACCCGGGTCCGCAGCGAAGCCACAGTGGCTTCCGATTCCGCCAGGGACACCTTGAGCTGCTGATAGACCGGATTGTTGCTGACGGTAACCGAGGGATTGGCCGCAGCGGCTTTCTTCCGGGCACTGATTTCCTGCTTCTTCTGCTCTTCCAGTTCCTTGATCATCCTGCGCGTCTGCACGACATCCGGGTGCTGTTCGGTATAGCGCTGCAGCAGGCCGTCAAGATTGCGCTTCTGGGCGTCGATCCGACCATCGAGTTCAGGCACGGTAATGACGTCTGCAGCTGCGGAATCAGACAGCAGGGAAGGATCTTCGCCAACGATTTGCCGCTTGATCGCATCCCGAGAATTCTCCGCTTCGCGAAGCTCAAGCCGGGATTTCGCAAGCTGGGTACTCACGTCGCCCAGACGCTCTGCCCCAACCTTTCCGTCCGCAGTCTGATTGTCGATATTGCGGAGCTTGAAATCCTTCAAGCGACCTTCCGCTTCTTCAAGCTTCTTCTCGTAGGCGCGAATCTGATCGTCGATAAACTTCTTTGCCGAATCCGAATCCTTGCGTTTTTCGCCTAGCCCGGATTCGACGAAGATGGAAACCAGCGACTGGACGACGCGCTTCGCCTTTTCCGGTTCCGTATCCCGAAACGCCAGGGTGTAAAGATTATCGCGGTTGGTGCTCTTGATCTCGAGCGTTTTCATCAGCCGTTCGGTCAGTTCATCCTGTTGCGTCTTGGAATTGCTTCCCAGATCGAGGTCGGCCATGCGGATCAGCTTTTCCACGTTGGGGCGACTGATGAGCGTCCGGCTCAACATCATGACCTGCTGCTCGACATTCGGCTGGACCGCCAGCCCTGACATCAAGGGCTTGAGGATAGACTGCGTGTCGACATAAATACGGGCACTGGCCTCATATTTGTCCGGCACGCGGAGCAAGACTCCGGCGCCGATCAACCCGACCACCCAGGCGACGGCCAAGCCGACCCAGCGATGGCGCCAGGTCGCTTTCACGAGCGCCTGTAACTGGCGTAATACGTCTTCCATCTACACGAAACCGATTGGGATTAAGGGGTGCCGGTCAATCAAAACCAGCTTTGCGGGATGATCAGGACGTCGCCCGGCTTGACCTCAACATTGGCGGTAACATCGCCTTTCTTGACCAAATCCTTGAGGCGGACGCCATATTGCTTGTTTCCTTCGGAAGTCCGCAGGATGCTGGCTCCATTGCCATCGGCGAAGTCCGTCAACCCCCCTACCGCGATCATCACGTCGAGCACCGTCATCTTGTGCTTGTACGCGAGAATCTGTGGTTTGGCGGCCTGGCCGATCACCCGAATCTGCTCGCTGTAAGGCCCGACGAACGTGGTGACGATAACCGTGACCACAGGGTCGCGGATGAATTTGGACAACTCCTTTTCGATGTCCCGTGCCAGCGCCGATGGATTCTTGCCCATGGCGAGCATATCTTCGACTAGCGGAGCTGCGAGTTTGCCATCCGGCCGAACCGGAACGGACATCGAGAGCTCCGGATTGCGCCAGACTTGAATATTGATCGTATCCCCGGGCCCAATGACGTAGCTGTAGTCATCGGATGCGGCGAGACTCGGCGCAGGAGGGTAATTCGACGCACACCCGGCCACGATCAGCGCGGCACACCCCGCCGCGACCAGACGAAGCAGACTCATCTTGGACAATCTCGACATTTCCCCTCGACCCCACAAATAAGACGAAACCGAAGCACGGAAAAGGTTTCCTTTCCGGCAAAACGCGCCAATCATACCCGAAAAGCGCCACTCCGGCTCCAACTCCGAGGCCTGACGGAGCAAAATTTCACGAATTTGCTACACCCCTTGCCGCAACGCATCGACTATTCCAAGACGCGCGGCACGGCGTGCTGGCATCAGCGCAGCCAGGACGGTAGCGAAAAAGCCCACCAGACTGGCGGCAAAGATGTCTCCGGGAACGATGCGGATGATCGCGGTGTACCCCAGATTGGCATTTGGCGGCGGCGGCATGGGGATACCGACGGACGAAATGGCCAGTGCCGCCGCCACGCCCAGGGCCGTGCCGATCAAAGCGCCGAATACGCCCGTAATGGCGCTCTCGGTCAAGATCAGCAGAAACACATCCCGGGATCGGTTCCCCAACGCCAACATGGTACCGAACTCTCGAGTCCGCTCGAACAGGGACATATTGACGCTATTGGCGACGCTCAGGAGAACCATCACCAGGATGATCGAGCGCAATACACCAAACTGCCGATCATAGAGCGCAATGGTTTTTTCATAAAAATCAGAAAGCGCCGTCCAGGGAATGATTTCAAACCCTTCGGATGCCAGGCGAGCCTCCAGAGCCAGACGTGCTCGCTCGGTCTGCCGGGTTTCCTTGAGCGTGACGACCACCAGGTGCGCCGCCTGAGTATCCATCAGTGACTGCGCCGCAGCCAGGGGGATGCGGACCGCCCGCGAATCGAACTCTTTCGAAAAACTCTGAAAAACCCCGATCAGCTCGAAATCGAGGGTATTGACCGCACCTTCAGCCAGACTGAGAACCAGGGTGACCCGATCGCCGACCTTGAGCCCCAGGGAACTCGCAACGCCCTGGCCGACCGCTATCCCGTCCATGTCCTTGTCGGAAAGCGACCGTCCCTCGACATAGTGAAGATAAGACCCCAGTCGGGCCTCTGCATCCGGCTCGACTCCCTCGCCAAGAATACCGAGATCACGCTTGCCGTTATTGAGGACCCCGGAGAAGCCCAGGCGCGCCATGGTGAACTCCACAGCCGGGTCGCTCTCGGCCGCAGCTTTGATGTCCTTCGGATTGTCGAACAGGTACTGTTGCGGCGCTCGGTTCTTGCCTTCCCGATAGCCCGCCTTGACGACCTGGAGGTGTCCGGTCTGGGAGTGAATGATGGCCTCTCCGAGCTGAACGAAAATGTCTTCGACAAAGCCCCCCGCCAGGATTAATCCGGCAACGCCGATGCTGATGGCTGCCAACGTGGCGGCCGTACGAAAGCGGTGACGCAGGACGTTGCGCAGCGCCAGACCAAAACGCCCCCGAAGATTTTCGCTCATTGATTCGTTCTCAAGGCATCCACGATATTCATGGAACCCGCCTTCCACGCCGGCATGATGCTCGCTGCCAGCGTTGTCACCACCGCCAGGACCAGGGCATCGACAACCAACTCGGGAGTAATCAAGATTTTCCCGATGTACCCCCTCGCCATACCCGGCGGCGCCGGCATGGGAATCCCGACCCAGGAAATCAATTCACCCAGCAGGTACCCCAGCACGATCCCGGCGACACCACCGACGATGCCCAGTATCAACCCCTCCAGCAGGAAGAACTTGACGATCACCCACCGCTTCAAGCCAATCGCCATGCTGGTCCCGATTTCTGTAGTACGTTCGAGAACAGTCATCATCTGGGTGTTGGAAATGGTCAGAATGATGATCAAGCCGATGATGAACTTGACGACGCTGACCTGTTTGGAGAACAGGACCACCGTCTTGTTATAAAAATCGGCCAGCGCCGTCCACGGCACCACCTCGAAGTCCCCTTTGGGTAGCGCCTTTGCCAACGCTTTCACGGCGGCCTCGGTCCGATCGGTTGCCGCGAGCAAGATCACCCAGGAGGTCGATCCCGTCACCGCCATCAGTTTTCTCGCAACCGGGATGGGTACGCGTAGGGCGTAATCGTCATAATCCTTCGTACTGGTGGCAAATATTCCGACAACCTTGAGTTCTACGGCATTAGGCGTTCCATTTTCCTTGGTCGCCAGCAGGACGACGCTTTCACCGACCTTGACCCCTAGGCCAGCTGCCAACCCTTCCCCGACGACGACCGATTTCTCGGCCACATCCTCCAAGGCACGACCCTCGACGATCATGATGCGTGAACTGATGGGCTCTTCCTTGGCCGGATCGATCCCGTCCGCAATGAAGGGCATGGTGGCATCGCCGCGGCTGATCAGCCCGCTGAAGGACATCCTAGGCGCCAGCGTCTCGGGACGTAACGAAGCCTCGATTTGGGCCATACGCTCCGGATCGGCAGGCAGCAGAAACGAGAACGGGTCGGCAATACCCTTTTCGAAATACCCCGGCCGCACGATCTGCACATGGCCCAATTGCGAATGGATCGTCGCCTCGCGCATCTCCTTGAAGATGTAGGCGATGAACCCTCCGGCCAGCAAAAAGGCCACCACCCCGCCGCCAACCGCCAGAACCGCCACCGACGTGCGTTTGACATTCCGCAACAGATTTCGCGTTGCGATATGAATGTCAGACGGGGAAATCAAGATTGTCATGGGCCGAGCTTTCGGGTTATTTTCAGGAGCCTCAAACAGAGCGCCATATTAACGCCAAGGGAACCGAATCCGCCATGCAAGCCTTTGACTACGATCGCGCGTTTTCGCGCAATATCGGCTGGGTCACCGAAGCCGAGCAACAGCGCCTGCGTAGCGCCCGCGTTGGGATAGGCGGGCTCGGAGGCGTCGGCGGAGTCCATTTGTTGACTCTCGCCCGCCTGGGAATCGGAAATTTCTCCATCGCCGATTTCGACGATTTCGACCTGGCCAATTTCAATCGGCAGGTGGGGGCCACCATGAGCACCCTGGGGCGCCCCAAACTTGACGTCCTCGCCGAGATGGCCCGCGACATCAATCCGGAAGTCGACCTGAGGCTGTTTCCCACCGGAATTCAGCAGGACAATCTGGAAGCTTTTCTTGCCGACGTGGACGTCTACGTCGATGGCCTGGATTTCTTCTGCTTCGAAGCCCGCCGGGCGACTTTCTCGGCCTGCGAACGGCTGGGCATCCCCGTGGTCACCGCGGCTCCCCTGGGCATGGGCACAGCACTGCTCGTGTTCGGCCCCCGCAGCATGCCCTTCGAGGACTACTTCGGGTTCGAAGGCTGCGAGCCCCTGGATATGGCGATCCGATTCCTGGTCGGACTGTCCCCCGCGATGCTCCAGCGCGGTTACATCGCCGACATGTCGCGGGTCAACCTGCAAGAGAAGCGCGGCCCCTCGACCATCGGTTCGTGCCAACTGTGCGCAGGCGTGGCCGCTATTGCCGCCCTCAAACTGATCCTGGGTCGCGGCCCGCTCCGGTTCGCCCCCTGGGGCATTCAGTTCGACGCTTACCGGATGCGCTACACAACAACCTGGCGGCCCCTGGGTTACCGCAATCCGCTGCAGCAACTCATGTTCCGGCTCGTCAAGGCCCAGGTGACTCGCCAGCCCTAAATCCTATGTCGACTTTTTTTACAGCCCCCGGCAGAAAAAGACCGAAGATTGGCCAACAAGAACTTCAAGTCAATGTTATTAAAGCACTTTATTTTTCTGGCACAGCGCTTGCTAAATGTTGGGCGTAGTCAATCCGCCGGATCGACGGCAATATGTCCTAAAGGAGTTTGTAAAATGAAATCTCTGAAAAAAGCCCTACTCGCCGCGGCGGTTGGCGGTCTGTTTGCGGCCGGTTCGGCGTCCGCTGCGACCATCCCCCTGTACGCTGGCGCGCTCAACCAGCTGTCCGACAACAGCGCCGACGGCATCATCAATATGGCTGGCGCCGCCACTGTCCTGGACGTGGGTGACCGTCTGCACGGCATCTTCAACATCGAATCCATCGAGAACCTCAGTGCTTCCGGCACCACCACCCTGTCGGGCATCGGCAAGGAACTCACCGGCATCTTCGATATCACCGTGGTCGCCAAGTTCGGCGGTCCGGGCGCCTTCACCTGGGTTTTCGCCCCGACCACCTCGGTCTACGGCAATGCCATCTTCGGCCTCGGCGGCCTGACCGGTATGGCAGTCGGCACCGCCGTCGCCATGTGGAGCTCCAGCACCATCGATTACACCCGGATCGGCTGTGCCACTCAAGCGGCCTGCGAAGCAACCGCCACCAATGGCGCTCTGTGGGCGACCCTGGGCTTTGGCGCCAACAGCTTCTGGACCGCCAGCGCGATCACCGACAACCTCGCGGTCATCGGCCTGATCCCCCCGCCGACCCCGGGTGGTAGCTACAACGCCGCCCTTGACTTCTACATCAACAACACCGGCTACGTTCCGACCAAGAGCGACTGCCTTGACCTGACGACCGTCACCTTCAAGGCCAACGACGTTTGCGGTTCCGGTAGCCTGCTGGGCAAGGGCGGAGCCAACTCTCCCTACGACAGCTTCGACAACGTCGACTTCACGCTCCGTCTGGTTCCCGAGCCGGGCACCCTGGGTCTTCTGGGAATCGCCCTGGCCGGTTTCGGTGCCGCTTCCCGTCGCAACAAGAAGCAAGCCGCCTGATCCAATACGGACCCGCCCAAAAAACCTTCCGTCTTAGCTGACGGAAGGTTTTTTTTTCGTTAAGATAAATTCATGCCGCGACTGTCTCTAGCCCCCGTCATGGCCCGGGAAATTTTTGGTGAACGGAAATTTCCGCGGGAACCCGAGCCCGATCTGGTCATGGACGATCCGGAACAGGTTGCCGCCTATTCCCACGCCGGTCGCATCGACGGCGTCATGTCCGCCGCCTACCTTTACCATTCGGCACAGATCAGCCGGGTCATCCAGGGCAAGTCCCGGGTTCTCGACCTGGGTTGCGGGCCGGCAACGCAACTCGGGCAAGTCGCGGAGCTCAACCCCGAAATCTCCTTCCTGGGCGTTGACCTTTCCGAGACCATGCTCGACAGCGGTCGCAAGTATGTCGATAAGCTCGGACTGAAAAACGTCCAGTTCCAGCACGACGATATTACGGTCCTCAAGTCGATTCCCGACGCTAGTGTCGACGCCGTGATGTCTACCGTGGTCCTGCACCATCTCCCCACTCGGCAGCATCTGGACGACTGCTTCCGCCAGGTCAGCCGAGTTCTGAAGCCCGGCGGCGCGGTTTACCTGACGGACTTCGGGCGATTGAAGTCCCTCAAGTCGGTGCTCTTCTTTGCCTACATGAATGCCGAGCATCAGCCGCACCTCTTTTCCCTCGATTACGAGCGCTCCCTGCGGGCCGCTTTCCTACTCGAGGATTTCCAGGATGCCGCCAAGCGCTTTCTGCCGTCGTCAGTCGGCGTTCTCAGCACTTTTCAGGTTCCCTTCCTGATATTCGTCAAGACGCCTTCCGGGGACCTTCCTGCCGCCAAGGCCGAACGGATCAAGGCCCTCCGCGCCTCGCTGCCGAGGACCTATCGTAAAGATCTCGACGAACTTCGGTTCTTCTGCAAACTTGGCGGGCTGGACGATCCGATTCGCTAGCCGTTTGCCGGGTCGCCGCGTCCGGTCGGCAGGGCCCTGACCATGACGCCGGCCGACCTCGGGCATTTCCTCGCCCTCGCTGCTCGTGCGGCCCCTTCTGCGGACAATTCACAACCGCTCGATTTTCGTTGGGATGGCCGCCGCTTTGCCATCGCATTCAGCCAATCCCGCGGCGCAGGCAAGCTATTTGGCCCTCAGTCCCATCCAACGCTGCTGGCGGTGGGAGCCGCCATGGGCAACATCGACGCTGCGGCGGAAGGGCTGGGCGCCTCGGGCTCCTGGGAGATCGCCTCTCCCGCCGCTGCGGACTCGGTCTACGGATCATTCCTCCCGCAAGCTTTACCGCCCGGCGCAGCGCAAAATCTCAAGCTGCCGCTTTTTCGGCGTCATACGAACCGCCTGCCGTACCGCGCGACGGCACTCCAGGCTGAGCAAGTAGAAGCCCTGCGCCAAAGCGTTTCAGGGTCCGCGAGGATGGAAACCCTCAGTTCCGGGCCAAATCGCTCGGCACTGGTCAGAATCGTCCGCCAGGCGGCCGAAGTCCGGTTCCAAACCCGAGAATTGCACGACTGGCTCATGGGCAGCCTGCGCCATACGCTTGCCGAGGCTGAGGGCGGCGAAGGACTCGATGTCCGAACCCTGCACCTTCCTCCCGGCGGCCATGCTTTCTTGCGTTTCACGGCGGACTGGCGGCGTATGGCATTCCTGAACCAGCTCGGGGTTTACAAAGCCTTGGCTGCCAGCGAAACCCTGCTTCTCGGCGCCGCTCCGTTGATTGCCGCAATCGTGGCGCCGCATACCCTGGCGGGTACGTTGGACGCAGGGAGGTTGCTTGCTCGGGTCTGGAGCGAACTCAACGCTGCCGGGCTGGCGGTTCACCCCTACTATGTCGTCACCGATCAGCTCCTGCGGCTTGAAAACGGAACCATTCCGCCGGGTCTTACGGAGCGGGTCCTCAGCTTTAAGGCGCCTTTACCCGAACTGCTCGCCTTGGGCCCCGGGGATTTCCCGCACATCCTGTTGCGGGTCGGCTACCCGCGCAAGACCCCAACCCTCTCCCGACGCTTGCCCCTCGAAACCCTCTATACCGATCTGTCCTGATTCGGGTGCGGGTAGCCGGCTCGCGTCAGAAACTGTAGCGCAGCTCGGTGTAAACGCGATCCTTCTGATCGTATTGGCCAAAGAATCCGAGCCGGGGGCCGTGGAAGATGTCCGCGCCTAGCAGCAGCCTCCAGTTGCGCTGGAAATTCCAGCTGAGCTTGGGACGGAATAGCCAGTCGGTACGATTCAAACTGGCGATCAGCAGCGCCTGTCCTTCGAGAGCATCGGTCAATTTGCTGCTGAGGTAAAGGCTGTAACCGTTCTCGCGACGGTCGTTGATCATGTCCCGATCGTGGGAGAAATAAACCCGCTGAAAAACCTGAACATTGAAGCGTGTTTCTGCCGGCAGCGTGAAGTCGGCGCCCAGCGCCCAATCCAGCGTGTCGCTGGCGGCCAATCCATCAGCATCGCTAATGCGCAGCACCGTAAACCGGCGCCCGTCGGTATAGACGGCTTCGCCCTTCAGAATCAACGACCCGAAATCCTTCGCGAAAGTGCCCCCCAACTGCTCGATGCGATCGTGCCGCGCTTCTACGATGAACGGAAAGACCTGCGTCGGACCGCCTATACGATAGAAAGTCTGCTGGATATCCATGCTATTGTAATAGAAGGCAGAGATATCGAGGCCATCGGTCAGCTTGGAAAGGCGAATTCCATAATTCATGTTGTCCAGGCTTCGCGAAGGGGTCTTTTCTTGCCGATAGACGGTTCCGGGCACGGGACTGGGAGGGTAGAACTCCGCACCGGGCTTACCGATCTGGTCGTAGCTGGCCACTGGAATCCACAGTAACTCAGCGTGGAAGTCGTCCTTGAAGTACTCGGCCCGGGCCGCCCACTGGGGGATACGCATGGGCTCGAAATCGGGAAGGATGAACTCCTTGAGATTCCGCGCCGAGACCACGTCGGCGAAGAACAAGCCGACCATTTCCCCCCACACCACATGCTGGCGGCCAAGTCTAAGATCCCAGTCGCCGGCGTTGACGTCGAGATAATTCTCGCGCAGCTCAAAATTGGAGCGCTGGTCGTGGCGAACCGTCTGGGGATAGAAATCGTTGATGTCGTAGACAAAATCGTAATCGGCGCGCGCACTCAGCTTGTATTTCAAGCCGCCCCCCAGGTTGCCCTGGGACGACAATTCGCCACGTGCGCGCAGCTTGGACCAATGATCGGGATCGGCCGTGGTCCGCGCCGCCTCGAACTGGACGTAGCCCTTGATTCCGGAGCCTCCAGACTTCCCGGGCGCCTTCCCCGCATCGGCAAACAACGCGTCGACGTCGAGCTCAGCCGCAAAGCCACCCCCGGTCATCATCAGCCCTACCAGCATCGCGATGATGCGATACCCGCGCTTGTTGCCCCGTACGCGGAATTGTTTGCTGGCGCTTCTTCCCCCAATGCTCACGTGTTTTACCTCTTGCTCAAGCCACTACCTGCTCTTCGCCGGCAGCCATTTCGGAAAGATTCCGGACTCGGATCAATTTCCACTGATTGTCCTCATTGCGGATGCCCAGCGACTTGATCGTCCCGTCCTCCATTTTGACCAGGCGATCCGACACGTCGACGACTTTCTGGTCATGGGTGGAAAAGATGAACGTGGTCCCCAGGTGCTGATTGATCAGTTTCATCAGCCGCAAAATTTCCTTGCCCGTCGCCTTGTCCAGGTTGGCAGTCGGCTCGTCGGCCAGCACGATGGCCGGCTGGATCGCCAGGGCCCGCGCAATGGCCACCCTCTGGCGCTGGCCTCCGCTCAACTGATTCGGCCGGTGATGGACGTATTTCGACAATCCTACGATATCGAGAAAGTAGTCCACCCGCTTCTTACGGTCCGACGCGGAGATATCCTTGCGCTGCAGCAGAGGATACTCGACGTTTTCTGCGGCCGAGAGGACGGGCAGCAGATTGAAAGTCTGGAAGATGAAGCCGATGGATCGGGCGCGGAGTTCCGCGAGCTGATCCGGCGTCTTCTCGGTCACGTCTTCGTCGTTGATATAAATCTTGCCACTGGTCGGTTTGTCGATACATCCGATCAGGTTCAGCAGCGACGTCTTTCCGCTCCCGGAAGGCCCGGAAATGGCCAAGAACACTCCCGGCTCGATAGCCAGTGTTATATCATTGACGGCCTGGACGATCTGTTCGCCGAGCAGATAGTCCTTGAAGACGCGCTCGATTCTGACGACGCTCATTGCGATAACCTGTCCCGGGCCATAGCCTCAGGTACGACGAATTTTGAAGGGTGGAAGCATGCCATATTTTCGGTCCGCCGCGGGCACTCGCCTTGCGACTGCCTTGTTCCTTCTGCTGCCGTTCTGCGTGCCTGCCCTGGCGGAAGAGCCTCCCGGGGACGAGGCGTATGCCCGGAGTATAGTGGAAAAGGCCGACCAGGTGCGCTTCCCCAGGGAAGGCTTCCAGGTCGAAATCGGCATTGCCACCACACAAGCGGACAAAGCGGCTGAAGCGCGCAAGTATCTGGTCCTTTCCAAGGGCAACGAAAACACCGTCGTCCAAGTCACCGAACCCGCATCGGAGCGCGGCCAGATCATACTCATGAAGGGACGCGATTTGTGGGTTTTCATGCCCGACATCTCCCAACCCGTGCGCATCTCGCTGGCCCAACGCCTGACCGGGCAAGTGGCCAACGGCGACCTAGCCCGCGCCAATTTCGCGGGGGATTACAACCCCAAGATTCTTCACTCGGAAACGATAGGCGGCGAGGACTACCATGTCCTCGAGCTGACCGCGGTCGACCGGACGGTGACCTATCAGCGGGTCGTCTATTGGGTCAACAAAAAGACTTTTCACCCCCTCAAGGCCGAGTTCTATTCCCTTTCGAATCGGTTGATGAAGCGCTGCCGCTACGACAAATTCGAAACCATGGTGGGACGCCTGCGCCCGACTCGGCTGGTCATGGAAGATGCGCTCCGGGGCAACGAGCAATCGGTTCTCGAATACGGGGCCATGAAAGTCGTCGATCTTCCCGACAAGATCTTCACCAAGGATTACATGAAGCGGCTCCAGGGCAGCCAGTAATTCGGCTCAGGCCCGGGGGAATCTCATGGATTCGGGCTTCCCTGGGCAGCGATCAGCCCCTCGCGTACGGCACGCACCAAGCCGGCCGCCCCAAGCTCGCAAAGTTCCAGGACCCGTTGGAATCCGGCCAGATTGCCGTAATACGGATCGGGAACCTCGGCACAGTCACTCCGGGCCTGATCGAGAAAAAGCGCCAATTTGGCCTGATGTTCCGGCGGACAGCGCCGTTTCAAGGTCGCCAGATTGTCCGCGTCCATGGCCAGGATGAGGTCAAAGCGCGAGAAATCCTCGCTCGTCACTCGCCGCGCCCGCAGCCTCGAAAGGTCGTAACCCCGGGCTGCCGCGGTCTGGATCGCCCGGTCGTCGGGTTGCTCGCCGGCATGGGACCCTAGAGTCCCTGCCGAATCCACGCGGATCGACCCGCCCAGACCGGCACGCGCAAACGCGACCCGCACGACCTCCTCGGCCATGGGCGAGCGGCAGATGTTGCCCATGCAAACGATCAGGATGTTGAGTGGCATTCAATGCGTCCCTGGTTTCCGGAAAACGGCTTATTGACCGTCTTCCGAGGGCTCTTCAAGGCTAGGCGGCGCGCCGCGTGCCACCATTCGGGAAGCGAGAATTCCAAGTTCGTAGAGCAGGCACATGGGAATTGCCAAGGCCAGTTGAGACACCACATCCGGCGGCGTAACCACCGCTGCGACGACAAAAGCTCCCACGATGAAGTAGGAACGCCATTCCTTCAACTTCTCGACGCTGACGACTCCCAACCTGACCAGGACGACGAGAGCGACGGGAACCTCAAAAGAAACGCCAAAGGCAACAAACATGGTCAGAACAAACGAAAGATAGGCCTCGATATCGGGGGCCGGCGTGATGCTCTTGGGGGCAAATCCGGAGATGAATGCGAAGACCTGACCGAAGACGAAAAAATAGGCGAAGGCCATGCCCAACAGAAATAGCAAGGTGCTCGAAAAAATCAGCGGAATTCCCAAACGCTTTTCGTGAGCGTAGAGCCCCGGCGCGATGAAGGCCCAGGCCTGATATAGGACATAAGGCAAAGCCAGAACGAAGGCGACCATCGCAGTGATCTTCAAGGGCACCATGAAGGGCGTGATGACCCCGATGGCGACCATTTTCGACCCTTCGGGAAGGGTGCGGGTCAGGGGCATGGCCAGGAAATCGTAGATGGTGCCCGGCCCGGGATAGACGCAGAGGCCTATCATGATGACGCCCACCGCGATCAAACTGCGCAATAGTCGGTCGCGCAACTCTACCAGGTGGGAAATGAAGGATTCTTCCGCGGCTTCGCTCATGTCGCAGATTTGGTCGTGGCGGGCACCTCGGGGACGGCGCCGACCGATTCGCCGAGAGCGGCAACCGGCGCAGCCGCCCCCTCAAGCTCGGCGGCCACTTCCTGGGCCGGAGTTTCCAGGGTGACCCGGGTGGCATCGAGTTCCTTTTTGACCGTATCCTCGATATTCCGAGCCGACTCGGAGACTTCTGCCTGGATCTTCTTCAATTCGTCGAGCTGGATTTCCCGGTTGATGTCCGCCTTCACGTCGCTTACATAGCGCTGGGCACGGCCCAAGAGGTGTCCGACGGTCTTTGCCACCCGGGGCAGCTTTTCCGGCCCGATGACGATGAGCGCCACGATGCCGATGACGATGAGCTCTGAAAAGCCGATATCAAACATTCTGGGATGAGACTCTGGCCATCTGGATTGAGCGAGAATCGGAGTTGCGGGAACGGTAACCGAACCCAGAAATCCAGAAACTCAGCTTTTCGTCTTTTCCTTGACCTCGACGTCTATCGTCTGGCCACCGACCTGTGGGGGCGGCGAAGCCTCTGCAGGCTTGTCTGCGCCCCCCTCTTTGATCCCTTCCTTGAATCCCTTCACTGCGCCGCCGAGGTCCTGCCCGATGTTACGCAGCTTCTTGGTGCCGAAGATGAGCATGACGATGACCAAGACGATGAGCCAATGCCAGATGGAAAAGCTGCCCATGATTCTCTCCTCAGATTCGTTTGAGCATGGGACCGACCGGATCCGGTCCGCCGACGATATGCATGTGCAGGTGCGGCACTTCCTGGCAGCCGACCCGCCCAGTGTTGATGATGACACGGAAACCGTCCGGGCTGCCCTGGGCGACGGCGATTTCGTTGGCCTGGGCGAGCATCTTGCCCAATACCGGAAGATCGTCCGGAACGGCGGTTGCCAGCGACGTGATGTGTTTCTTGGGAATGACGAGGATGTGGACCGGGCGCGCCGGGTTGATGTCCTTGAAGGCAAGGATGTCGTCGTCCTCGAATACGCGGGCCGACGGAATCTTTCCATCGACGATCTTGCAGAAGATGCAATCGCTCACGGCTGCTTGCTCCGGGCCGCTTTCTCGTCGATCCCGGAAATGCCTTCGCGGCGGCGCATTTCCTGGGAAACGTCCTCGATACCCAGATCGTAGAAAGCGAGAAGGACCAGAACGTGGTAGATGACGTCGGTGGACTCCCAGACGATATTGAGCCGCTTGCCGTCCTTGGCCGCCATGATCAGTTCGGCGCATTCCTCACCGATCTTCTTCAGGATGGAATCCGGACCTTCGGCAAACAGCTTGGCGGTGTAGGACTTTTCCGGATCGGCATGCTTGCGGGTTGCCAGAGTCTCGGACAGGCGATGCAAGATATCGTGGGTACTCATTTGACGTAGATTTCCTTCGGGTCTTTCAATACCGGATCAGCGGGAACCCAGAGCTCCCCCTGCAATTCGTTAAAGAAGCAGCTCTCGCGGCCCGTGTGGCAAGCGATGCCCCCCTCCTGCTCGATCGCCAGGAGGAGCACGTCGCCATCGCAGTCGGTACGAATGGCACGGATTCGCTGGAAATGCCCGGACTCCTCGCCCTTGCGCCACAGGCGCTGACGGGAGCGAGACCAGTATACCGCGTTGCCGGTGCTCACCGTCTCGACCAAGGATTCGCGGTTCATCCAGGCAAACATCAGCACCCTCCCGCTCTTCGCATCCTGCGCAATGGCCGGAATCATGCCTTCGGCGTCCCATTTGAGCGCGTCCAGCCAAGGCAGGCCGTTGTCCAGATCGCTCACAACCGGACTTCGATACCCTGATCGCGCAGGTATTCCTTGGCCTGACGCACGGTGTATTCGCCAAAATGGAAGATGGACGCCGCCAGGACCGCATCGGCGCGGCCCTGGGACACGCCGTCGGCAAGATGTTGCAGATTGCCGACGCCGCCCGAAGCAATCACCGGAATTTTCACGGCATCGGCCACGGCGCGGGTGAGCGCCAGATCGAATCCGTTCTTGGTCCCGTCACGGTCCATGCTGGTCAGCAGGATCTCGCCCGCCCCCAGCGTCTCGACCCGTCTCGCCCAAGCGATGGCATCGAGCCCGGTGTCATTGCGCCCACCGTGCGTAAAGACGTTCCAGCGCCCCGGTGAGGTCGCCTTGGCATCTATGGCCACCACGATGCACTGGGAGCCCACCTTGCTTGAAGCTTCATGAACTAGGTCCGGATTCTGTACCGCAGCAGTGTTCATCGAAACCTTATCAGCGCCGGCATTGAGGAGACGCCGAACATCCTCGACCTTGCGCACACCACCGCCGACGGTGAGCGGGATGAAGACCTGCTCGGCACAGGCTTCGACGATGTGCAGGATGATGTCGCGCTGATCGCTGGACGCGGTGATGTCGAGGAAAGTGACCTCATCCGCTCCCTGCTCGTCATAACGGCGGGCGATTTCGACCGGATCGCCGGCATCGCGCAGATCGACGAAATTGGTGCCTTTGACCACCCGGCCGGCAGTAACGTCGAGACAGGGAATGATCCGCTTGGCGAGCCCCATCAGCGCCCGGCCTTGTCGGCCGCAGCCTGGGCCGCCTTGAAGTCGAGGGTGCCGTCGTAAATGGCACGGCCGGCGATCGAGCCGATGACGCCCTCGCCCTCGACGCCACAGAGTTTTTCGACGTCGGCGACACTGGAGAGGCCGCCCGAGGCGATCACCGGGATGCTCAGCGCCTGGGCCAGCCGCACGGTCGCTTCGACATTGACACCGGAAAGCATGCCGTCACGGCCAATGTCCGTGTAGATGATCGCTTCGACGCCGTAGTCTTCATACTTGCGCGCCAGATCGACGACATCGTGGCCGGTCAGCTTCGACCAGCCATCGGTCGCCACCTTGCCATCCTTGGCGTCTAGGCCGACGATGATGTGGCCGGGAAAGGCACCGCAGGCATCGTGCAGGAAGCCGGGGTTCTTCACTGCAGCGGTACCGATGATGACGTAGCTGATGCCATCGTCAAGACAACGCTCTATGGTATCGAGATCGCGGATCCCGCCTCCCAGTTGGACCGGTATCTCGTCTCCGACGGCATCGAGGATGGCCTTGATGGCGGACTCGTTCTTCGGCTTGCCGGCGAAAGCGCCGTTGAGGTCCACAAGGTGCAGGCGGCGCGCGCCCTGGTCGACCCAGTGGCGGGCCATGGCGCCCGGATCTTCGGAAAAGACGGTGGCCTGTTCCATCAGGCCTTGTTTGAGGCGGACGCACTGTCCGTCCTTCAGGTCAATGGCGGGGATGATGAGCATGGAATGCGGGAGAAGGAATTGCGGAAAGTCGCAGCCGCCGGCACAGAGTGGTCAGGGACGCCACTGGGCGAAGTTCTTGAGCAGTTGCAGCCCGTCGCGGGCGCTTTTCTCCGGGTGGAACTGGACGGCAAAGATATTATCCCGCCCCACCGCACAGGTAAAGGGGACACCGTAATCGGCCGATCCCGCTGTCAAGGCAGCCTCGCGGGGCTCGACGCAATAGCTGTGGACGAAGTAGAAACGGGCACCGTCGGCGATGTCCCGCCACAGAGCATGAGGGCCCTGGCGGACCTCGTTCCAACCCATGTGAGGCACCTTGAGTCGCCGACCGTCGACGCCGACCATTCGAGCGTCAGGAAAATGGCGGACTTGACCCGGGAAAACTCCGAGCCCCTCCACATCACCCTCCTCGCTGTGCTCGAAAAGCATCTGCAGCCCAATACAGATTCCCAGAAAGGGTTTGTCCCGAGCCGCCTGCAGCACCACCTCCCGCAGGCCACGAGCGTCGAGTTCCCGCATGCAGTCCGGCATCGCCCCCTGGCCGGGGAAGACCACCCGTTCAGCCCCGGAGACTGTCTCCGGATCGGCGGTGACCAGGACTGGCTGGCCGCCAGCCACATGTTCGAGGGCCTTCGACACGGAGCGCAGATTTCCCATGCCGTAATCGACGACGGCGATGGTCACAAAGTCCCCTTGGTCGAGGGCATCGCGCCGGCCATACGCGGATCCGGCGTCGCCGCCATGCGCAGCGCCCGACCGAAGGCCTTGAACACCGTCTCGGCCTGATGATGGGCATTGACGCCCCGCAGGTTGTCGATATGCAGCGTCATTCCGGAGTGATTGACCAGGCCCTGGAAGAATTCCCGCACCAGGTCCACGTCGAACTGCCCCACCCAGGCCCGGGTGAATTCCACGTTGAAGTCGAGTCCCGGCCGCCCGGAGAGGTCGATCACCACACGGGACAAAGCCTCGTCCAGAGGCACATAGGCATGGCCGTAGCGGGTCAGTCCCTTCTTGTCGCCCCAGGCCTTTGCCAGGGCCTGTCCGACGGTGATGCCGATGTCCTCGACAGTATGATGGGCATCGATCTGGAGGTCGCCCTTGGCGTCGACCTCCAGATCGATCATGCCATGGCGGGCAATCTGGTCGAGCATGTGATCCAGAAAGGGAACCCCGGTCGCGAAACGGCCCCGGCCGGCGCCATCGAGGTCGAGGCGCACGGTGATCTGGGTCTCCAGGGTGTTGCGGGTGATTTCGGCTTGGCGCATGGGCAGCGAAGGCGATTGTGCAAAGCGGCATGATACCATTTCGCCCTCCCTCAGGTTCTTTGCGCCCCCATGAGTCGCTTCTGGAGTTCCGCCGTCCGCGGCCTCACCCCCTATATTCCCGGCGAGCAGCCCAAGATCGCCGACCTGGTCAAGCTCAACACAAACGAGAATCCCTATCCGCCTTCGCCCCGGGTGCTGGCTGCAATCCAGGCGGAATTGGGGACCGACGGCGCGCGCCTACGCCTCTATCCCGATCCTAACGGCGACGCCCTCAAGGCAGCGGTGGCCCGGGAATATGGGGTCGAAGCGAAGAACGTCTTCGTCGGAAACGGCTCGGACGAGGTCCTCGCCCACATCTTCCAGGGACTTCTGAAGCACGACGCGCCCATCCTGTTCCCGGACATCACCTACAGCTTCTACCCCGTGTATTGCGGCCTTTACGGCATAGCACATCGGGCCGTCCCGCTCACGGCCGATTTCGCCATCGACCCCGCGGACTATGGGCAGCCCAATGGCGGGATCATCTTCCCCAATCCCAACGCCCCCACCGGGCGTCTCCTGGTCCTCGATGCCGTCGATGCCCTGGCTGCCGGAAGCCCCGATTCGGTGGTCGTCGTTGACGAAGCCTATGTCGATTTCGGCGGCCAATCCGCAATTGCGCTCACCCGTCATCGCGACAACCTGCTCGTCGTCCATACCCTGTCGAAATCACGCTCCCTGGCAGGCTTGCGGGTAGGCTACGCGGTCGGCCATCCCGACCTGATCGAAGCGCTGGAACGCGTCAAGAACAGTTTCAATTCCTACCCCCTGGACCGCCTCGCCCTCGTCGGCGCCGTGGCCGCCCTGGAAGATCGCGAGTACTTCGACCGAACCCGTCGGGCCGTCATCGAGACCCGCGAGCAACTCGTCTCCGACTTGGCCAGACTAGGCTTCGAGGTGGTCCCCTCGGCTGCCAATTTTGTCTTCGCCCACCATCCGACCCGGGACGCCGCCGCTCTCGCCCAGGCCTTGCGGGAGCGCAGCATCATCGTCCGCCACTTTCGCCTGCCCAGGATCGACCAGCATTTGCGCATCACCGTGGGCACCGTCGGTGAGTGCAGACGCCTTGTGGATGCCCTGGCGGAAATCCTCAAGTGAACGAGGTGCTCTACGCCGCCTTGGCGGCCCAAATGGCCGATGCCCTGATCTACGCGGACCGGGAAGGCCGGATCCGGGTTTGGAATGCTGCCGCCGAAAACCTTTTCGGCTTCACCGCCGAAGCGGCCCTCGACCAGAGCCTGGAACTCATCATTCCGGAACACCTGCGCCCCGCTCACTGGGCGGGTTACCATCGGGCCCTGCAAGCAGGCCGTACGAGAGGCGCAGGCCGACCGACCCTGACCAAGGCCTTGACCGCGTCCGGCGAAACGATTTACGTGGAAATGACCTTTGCCGTGATATCCGATTCTGAAGGTCGTCCTCTCGGCTCCGTGGCGGTTGCCCGTCCCGCGAGGAAACCCGGAACCTAACCCGAACTTGAACTCGGCTCGCCGTGACTCCGTCCAATCAGGAAATCCTTCCGCCGCACCCATGAGCGCCAAGTCCGAAGATATCCGCTGGCTTCGTCCCGACGGTTCCGTCGTTTCCTGCACCGAGAAGATCAAGGTGCTGCGGGAAAATCTTGCCGAACTGCGCCAGGTGGCTCAGGACGCCTTTGAGGACGCGCTCCTGATGGAATGCGACGAAGCCCAGATCCGGGCCGTTTTCCAGGAAGTCATCTCCTCCCTGGAAAACCCCTACCGTTCCTGATCAGACCCAGCCCGCCAAACCCAAGCCTGCGCCGACAGCGATAAGCCAGAGGGGGTGGAGGCTGCTGCGCAGATTGACGGCTGCTGCGCCAGCGGCGAGGGCCCATCCCATCCCGGCAAGTCCCGCTCCACCCCCGATCAACGCAGCACCGGCGAAGACCAGCCCCACCGCCAGCGGCGCCACCCCCATCTGCACCGCCCGCTGCCAGCGGGCACCCTGGAAGCGTTCCCAGTGGGGAATCAGGAAATAGATGACGACGCTCATGGGCAGGCACATGGCGAGGGTGGCGACCAGGGCGCCCGCGAGGCCGGCGATCCGCCAACCGATGAGCGTCACCACCAGGCCATTGGGGCCGGGTGCCGCCTGGGCGATGGCGTAGAGATGGATGAAGGTCGCCTGATCCAGCCAATGCTCCTGTTCGACCACTACCCGCTGCATTTCAGGCAGTAGCGCAGTGGCGCCGCCAAAGGCGACGCAAAAGAGCAGGGCGAACCGCAGAAAAAGGTCAGCGAGCAGCGGCATCCTGCACCCGCCAGTAGGCCAGGGTTGCCGACAGCCCGAGCAGGGTCACCATAACCGACGGCAACGGCCAGCGCAGCAATGCGACGCCGATGAAAACCAGGACTGCGAAGGGCAGGAAGAAGGCCTTGTCGCGTACGGCGATACCCATGCGGATGGCGGTGGCGAAGAGGAGGCCGCAACCCACCGCCGCGATGCCCCGCAACATGCCCTGCACTACGGCCAAACTGCCAAAATGATCGTACAGCACGGCAAGCAAGAGGACGATGACGAGGGGCCCGCCCAGGAGCCCTCCCGCCGCCGCGCAAGCCCCAGACACCCCGTGATAGCGGGATCCGACCGCCACCGAAAGATTGATGACATTCGGCCCCGGCAAGAATTGGCAAAGACCCAGGAGGACATTGAATTCTTCCGCCGTCAGCCAGCGGCGCTCTTCCACCAACATGCGCCGGGCGAAGGGCAGGACGCCGCCAAAGCCGGAGAGGCCTACCGAAGAGAAGCCGAGGAACAGCGCCTTGAGGCTAGGGGCGGGAGCGCCCTCCCCCGCCATCAGGATTCCAGCCGGTATTCGGCAGATTTCGCGTGGGCCGGCAGCCCTTCGCCGTGGGCCAGGGTCGATGCGATCCGACCCAGGGTCTGCGCCCCGGCCCTGGACACTTTGATCAGGCTGGTACGTTTCTGGAAATCATAGACCCCCAGCGGTGACGAAAAGCGGGCACTCCCCGAAGTGGGCAGGACATGGTTGGGGCCCGCGCAGTAGTCGCCCAGGGACTCGGAGGTGTAGTGGCCGATGAAGATCGCCCCCGCGTGGTGGATGTGTTCGACCCAGGGATCGGGATCGGCCAGCGACAGTTCCAGGTGCTCCGGTGCTACCCGGTTGGCGATCGCAATCGCCTCCTGGAGATCGCGCACCAGGATGAAGGCGCCCCGGTTGGTGAGGGACGTCTCGATGACCGCCTTGCGCGGCATGGTGGGCAGGAGCTTGTCGATGCTGGCCTGGACGCGGTCGATAAAGGCCGCGTCGGTGCAGATGAGGATGGACTGGGCCAGTTCGTCGTGCTCGGCCTGGGAGAAGAGATCCATCGCCACCCAGTCGGCGTTGCCGGAACCGTCCGACACCACGAGGATTTCCGAGGGGCCGGCGACCATGTCGATACCGACGATGCCGAAGACGCGGCGCTTGGCGGTGGCCACGTAGGCATTCCCGGGGCCGACGATCTTGTCCACCTGCGGCACCCTGGCGGTACCGTAAGCGAGGGCCGCGACGGCCTGGGCGCCGCCAATGGCGAATACGCGGTCCACTCCGGCCAGACAGGCGGCGGCCAAGACCAATTGATTCTTCTCACCGTCCGGAGTGGGCACCACCATGATCAGTTCGCCGACACCTGCCACCTTGGCGGGAATGGCGTTCATCAGCACCGACGACGGATAGGCCGCCTTACCCCCGGGGACGTAGAGGCCGACGCGGTCCAGCGGGGTGACCATCATGCCCAGTCGAGTACCATCGGCTTCGCTATAGGTCCAGCCTTCCAGCTTCTGGCGCTCGTGGTAGGCGCGGATGCGCCCGGCGGCGGCCTCCAGGGCCGCGCGGCGCTCGGCGGGGAGACCGTCGAGGGCGGCCTGAAGTTCGGCCCGGCCCAGTTCGAGTTCGGCCGGTGAGGACACCGCGAGACGGTCAAATCGGTTGGTGTATTCGACCACGGCGGCATCGCCCCGAGCCTTCACGTCAGCGAGGATCGCGGCGACCGTGCGCTCGATGTGCTCGTCGGCGGCGGCCTCGAAAGCCAGGAGGGCATCGATGCGGGCGGTGAAATCGGCGTCGGCCGTGGACAGCCGCTTGATGGGGACAGTCATCTCATTGCTCCACCGCCCCGGCAAAGGCGTCGATAATGGGTTGCAAGGTTTCCCGCTTGACCTTGAGGGAGGCCTGATTGACCACCAGGCGGCTGGAGATGGGCATGATGTCCTCCACCGCCACCAGGTTGTTGGCCTTGAGCGTCCCGCCGGTGGACACCAGGTCCACGATGGCGTCGGCCAAACCCGCGAGGGGTGCGAGTTCCATGGAACCGTAGAGTTTGATCAGGTCCACATGGACGCCCTTGGCGGCGAAGTGTTCCCGCGCCGTCTTGATGTACTTGCTGGCCACCTTGAGGCGTGCCCCCTGGCGGACGGCTTTGTCGTAATCGAAACCGGCGGGAACGGCCACCATCATGCGGCACTTGGCGATCTTGAGATCCAGGGGCGCATAGAGGCCTTCCCCACCGTGCTCGATGAGGACGTCCTTGCCCGCCACGCCCAGATCGGCAGCGGCGTACTGGACGTAGGTGGGCACGTCGGTGGCGCGGACGATGACCACCCGCACCTCGGGCCGGTTGGTACCGATGATGAGTTTCCGGGAAGTTTCCGGGTTTTCCTCGGGGACAATCCCTGCCGCCGCAAGCAAAGGCAGGGTCTCGTCGAAGATGCGGCCCTTGGAAAGGGCGATGGTAATGCCGTTCACGGAATGATCTCGTGGTAAAAAGCGGATTTTACCGCAAAGGCCTTCTCTCCCCATGAGTGCCATCGTCTACGCCCTCGCCGCCAATGCCGGCATCGCCGTCTCGAAAGGGGCCGCCGCCCTATACACCGGTTCGTCCGCCATGATGGCCGAAGCCGTTCATAGCAGCGCCGATTGCGCCAACCAACTCCTGCTGCTCCTGGGACTCAAACAGGCCAAAAAGGAACCGACTGCCCAGCATCCCCTGGGATTTGGCAAGGCGACCTATTTCTGGTCCTTTGTCGTGGCCTTGATGCTTTTCTCCCTAGGCGGAGCTTTTTCGATGTATGAAGGCATCCACAAGCTTTCCCATCCCGAACCGATCGAGAACCCTTTGATCGCCATCATCGTCCTCGCCGTCGGGATCGTCCTGGAAGCCTGGTCGCTCAAAGGTTGCGTCGCCGAAATCCGGGAAAAGGCCGGCGACATGCCTCTCTGGCGCTATTTCAAGGAAAGCCGCGAAGCCGAGCTGATCGTGGTCATGGGCGAGGACATCGCCGCGCTGCTGGGACTGGCGTTCGCCCTGGGCGCCATCAGCCTGGCCGTGGTAACCGGCAATCCGATGTTCGACGCCATCGGCAGCATCGCCGTGGGAATCCTGCTGGTGGTGGTGGCGATCGGAGTCGGCTTCCAGGTCCAGAGCCTGCTGATCGGGGAGAGTGCCGCGCCGGATACCGTCGAGCGCATGCGCACGTGGCTGGGGGCCCGCAAAGAGATTGCCGAACTCTACAATCTCATGAGCCTGCAAATGGGCAGCTACATTTTTGTCGCGATCAAGGCCCGCATGACCGAAGAGGGTGAAGCCCTTCAACTGGTGGAAGACGTCAATCGCGTCCAGGACGACCTCAAGGCGGCGTTTCCCGAGATTCGTTGGGTGTTCTTCGAGCCGGACGACAAGCGGGAGGGCTGAACCCTCTGCAAGTGGCCGTAGGGCGGCGTTGCCCTGCGCCGAAAGCCGGCGCTCTAGTGCGCTCGCTTGACGCAAGCGCCCAGCCGCGCCAGCTTTTCTTCAATCCGTTCGTAGCCGCGGTCTAGATGGTAGATGCGGTCGATGACCGTTTCGCCTTCGGCGACCAAGCCGGCGATGACCAGGGAGGCGGAGGCGCGTAGGTCGGTGGCCATGACGGTGGCGCCTTCTAGCCGTGGGACGCCGCGCACGATGGCATTGCTTCCCTCGATCTGGATGTCGGCGCCCAGACGCATCAACTCGACGGCGTGCATGAAGCGGTTTTCGAAAATGGTTTCCCGTATGGTGGCAACGCCATCGGCAACGGCGTTGATCGCCATGAACTGGGCCTGCATGTCGGTGGGGAAGGCCGGGTAGGGTGCGGTACGCAGACTGACGGCCTTCAGCCGCTGCGGGGCCTTGAGGTGGATGGCGTCCCGTTCGGTGACCACCTCGCAGCCGGCATCCATCAACTTGTCGATCACCGTATCCAGGTAGGCGCCATTGGTGCGCAGGAGGCGCACTTCGCCTCCGGTCGCGGCAGCCGCGCAAAGGTAGGTTCCGGTCTCGATGCGGTCGGGCATGATGGCATGGTCGGCGCCCGAGAGTCGCTCGACGCCGCGAATGCGAATGACGTCGGTGCCCGCGCCCGATATCCGCGCGCCCATGCTGATCAAGCAATTGGCTAGGTCGACGACTTCCGGCTCCCGGGCTGCGTTTTCGATGATCGTCTCGCCGTCCGCGAGGCAGGCTGCCATCATCAGATTTTCAGTGCCCGTCACCGTCACCATGTCGGTGCAGATGCGAGCGCCCTTCAGGCGGGTGGCCTTGGCGTGGACATAGCCCTGCTCAACCTTGACTTCGGCCCCCATAGCCTGGAGGCCTTTGATGTGTTGATCGACCGGCCGGGCGCCGATGGCGCAGCCGCCAGGAAGCGAAACCCTGGCCTCGCCGCAACGGGCGACCAGGGGACCGAGGACCAGGATCGACGCCCGCATGGTCTTGACCATCTCGTAGGACGCCAGGGGGTTGTTCAGGCCGGCGCCGTCAAGGACCAGTTCGTCGGAAGCTTCGAGGGTCACGCCGACACCCATCTGGCCAAGAAGGCGCAGCATGGTGGCGATATCGTTCAAGTGGGGCACGTTGGTGAGCCGCAGAGCCTGGTCGCTGAGCAGGGAGGCACAGAGAATCGGCAGGGCCGCATTCTTCGCCCCGGAAATGGCGACCTCGCCCGCAAGGGGGACGCCCCCCTTCAACAGAAGTTTATCCATGGCTGGCGTTCCATTCTTCCGGCGTGTAGGTCTTGAAGGACAAGGCGTGGAGCTCGCCCGAATCGAGACGTTCGCGCAGGGTCTGGTAAACCCGCTGTTGGCGCTGGACGCGATTCTTGCCCGCGAATTCCGCGCTGACGACCACCGCCTCAAAATGGTGGCCATCGCCGTCCACGGCAAGGTGCGCGCAGGGAAGCCCTGCTTGGATAAGTTGTTTGATCTGCTCGGGGAGCATCATGGCTTAAGCCCTCAGTTTCCAGCCGCGTCTGAGGAGCCCGAGGGTGAGCCCCGAAACCGCCGCAAAGCTGGCAACGACCACGGCCAGGCTCCGGAGCGGCGGTACGTCGGAGACGCCGAAGAAGCCGTAGCGGAAGCCGTCGATCATGTAAAAGATAGGATTGTAATGGGAGACGCTCTGCCAGATGTCGGGCAAAGAATGAATCGAATAAAAGACGCCCGAGAGCATGGTGAGCGGCATCACCAGAAAATTCTGGAAGGCTGCCAATTGGTCGAACTTTTCCGCCCATATCCCGGCGATCACCCCCAGGGCGCCGAGGACGCCGCCGCCCACCAGGGCGAAGGCCAGAATCCAGAGCGGCGCCTCGATTCTGATCGGCGCGAACCAGGCAGTCGCCGCCAGGACTCCAACCGCCACCACCAGCCCCCGGGCTACGGAAGCCAGGACGTAGGCAGCGAAAAAAGCCCCGTAGGAGATGGGTGGCAGCAGCACGAAGACAATGGACCCGGTGACCTTGGACTGAATCAGGCTCGAAGACGAATTGGCGAAGGCGTTCTGGAGCACTTGCATCATGACGAGGCCGGGCACCAGGAAGCCGGTGTAGCGGATGCCATGGATTGCCACATGCTCGTCGAGGACATGGCCGAAGATGAGCAGGTAGAGGAGCGCCGTCAGTACCGGGGCGGCGAGGGTCTGGAAGCCTACCTTCCAGAAGCGCAGCACCTCTTTGCTGAACAGGGTCCAAAAGCTAATCACCTTTCATCACCCGCACAAACACATCCTCCAGCGACGCTCCGGGATGGGCGCCCATCAGCCTGGCCGTGGTATCCAAGGCGACGATACGCCCCTGTTTCATGAGGGCAATCCGACCGCACAAGGCCTCGGCCTCCTCCAGGTAATGGGTGGTGAGGATGATGGTGTGGCCCTCGCCGTTGAGCCGCCGGACGAATTGCCAAAGGCCTTGGCGAAGTTCCACATCGACGCCGGCGGTGGGTTCGTCGAGCACGATCACCGGCGGCTTGTGCACCAGCGCCTGAGCCACCAGGACCCGCCGCTTCATCCCTCCGGACAGACGTCGCATATTGACCTCGGCCTTTGAGGTCAAGTCGAGATTGGCCAGGATTTCGTCTATCCAGTCGTCGTTGCCGCGGATGCCGAAATAGCCCGACTGGATGCGCAGGGTTTCGCGCACGGTAAAAAAAGGGTCGAACACCAACTCCTGGGGAACGACCCCGAGTAGACGCCGCGCCTCGCGGTAATCCCGGCCGACATCGCGCCCAAGTACGGAAAGCTGACCCGAATCGGGACGAGCCAAGCCGGCCAGGCAGGAAATCAGCGTAGTCTTCCCGGCGCCGTTGGGCCCCAGCAGACCAAAGAATTCTCCCTCGGCGATGTCTAGAGAAACCCCGGCAAGGGCAGTCAGGGAACCGAAGCGTTTGACGACGTCGACGAGGGATACCGCGGCAGGCACGACGCGAACCGGCCGGTCAGGCGAGGGGCAGAATGCCGTCGAGGTCGTAGAGGCCGACAAGGGCCCGGACACCGGGCGGAGCGTTGCGGAACGACACGCAACCGCCACGCGTCTGGGCGGTGCGCAGCCATCCCATGAGTACGGCTAGGGAAGAAGAATCCGCCTCCGGTACGCCGCCAAGGTCGATGACGGCAAATGAGCCGTCAATAGCATCCTCTCCCGCCGCGAACAGTGCGCGGGCATTGTCCATCACCATGGGAACGGTCACCCGCCAACCGCCCGCGTGGCGCTCGATCATTTCTTCTCCGCTTTGGCCGCGTCGAGAGCCTGGTTCTTGGCGGCGAGGGATTGGGTCAATCCGTCGATACCGCCATTGCGGATCTCCTGCCCAAATTGGTCCCGGTAATTGGTGACCAGGCTGATGCCTGCGACGACTACGTCATAGACCTTCCAGCCGCTGTCGAGTTTTTCCAGGTTGTAATCGAGCTGAATCGGCTTGTTCCCAGCCTGATGGACTTCCGTGCGGACCAGGGCATCGGTGGCGCCGGCAGGCAGGGTGAAAGGTTTGAACTTGATGGTCTCGTTGCGATAGGCAGTGAGGGAATTGGAATAGGTGCGCACCAGCAGGGTCTTGAATTCCTGGGTGAGCCGCTCCTGCTGTTGCGGTGTCGCCCGACGCCATTCCTTGCCGACAGCCAGAGCGGTCATATGGGGAAAGTTGAAATTGGGCAGCACCTTGGCCTCGACCAGGTCGACGACTTTGCGGGCGTTGCCGTTCTGGATTTCCTTGTCCTTGCGGACGATTTCCAGAACCTCGTCGGTTACCCGGCGGACCAGGGCATCGGGAGTCTCCTGGGCAAAAACGGGCAATGAAAGCAGCAGCAGGCAAAAGCCAAGAAAACGTCTCATACGGGTAACGCTCGGGGAAAAGGCGAATTATTCTTCGGGCAGGCGCGGTGGATTGCCATCAAAAATCTGGCTGCGACGTCGCTGCAGATAAGCATCCCGGATGTAGGCGTACTTGTCCAGGGCGGCTTCCTCGACCACCTTGTCCGCGGGGAGAAGGCTGGCACGAACGTCTACGAAGCGAACGAAATAGGCCGAATTTCGCACTGCAACGTCGTCAATTGCCCACTGGACCGGATCTGCGAAGGTATCGACGACGAAGCCACCCGTATCCCGCAAGGTACGCGGTCCGATGATGGGCCAGAACAGGTAGCCGCCATCACCCACGCCCCAGCGGGCCAAAGTCTGGCCAAAATCTTCGTCGTGTTTCTCGAAACCCATTTCGCTGGCAACGTCGAACAGTCCGAAAATCCCCAGGGTGGAATTGATCAGCAGGCGGGCGATATCGTTGGCGCCATCGCCGACTTTGCCCTGCAGGCCGTTATTGACGCCTATCCAGAGATCACCCACGTTACCGAAGAAATTACCGATCCCGGCCTTCACCGGCATCGGAACCGCCGCGTCATAACCCTGGGCGACGGGCTTGGCCACTTTGTCGATGCCTTCATTGACCGCGAACATGGCGCGGTTGAACCCTTCATAAGGATCCCGGGGATTGGTGCTCGCGCACCCGGACAACCCGAGCGCCAGAACACCGGCGGCCAGAATGCCACCCATTCGGACAACACTACCCTTCTCGCCCATCACCATCATTGCGCTTCCTGTTTTTCCGCCGCCTTGTTGAAAAGGAACTGGCTGATCATCTTTTCCAATACCACCGCCGACTGGGTCTTCAAGACCGCGTCGCCCGGATTGAGCATCTTCTCGTCACCACCGGGCTCGAGGCCCACGTACTGCTCACCCAGGAGGCCAGACGTATATATCGCGCCGAAAGTATCCTTGGGGAAACGATAACGTTGGTCGATCTTCAGGGTCACCACCGCTTCGTAGGTCTGGCTATCGAAGCGAATATCGTCGATACGCCCCACCACGACACCCGCACTCTTGACCGGCCCCCGCACTTTCAGCCCTCCGATGTTATCAAACTTGGCAGTGAGGACGTAGCTTTCGGACAAATGGGCTGTGGAAAGATTCCCCACTTTCAGCGATAAAAACAACAGGGCTCCGATGCCGATGGCAACAAAAACGCCGACCCAGAGGTCGAGGAGGGTGCGATTCATGAAGTTCCCCGGAACATGAAGGAAGTCAGGACGAAATCGAGGGCCAGGATGGCCAGGGCCGAGGTCACGACGGTACGCGTGATGGCGCGGGATACGCCCTCCGCCGTGGGAACCGAATCGTAACCTTCGAAAACGGCGATCAGGGAGACAGCCACCCCGAAAACCACGCTCTTGATCACACCGTTCAGCACGTCGTAGCGAAAATCCACCGCCGCCTGCATCTGGGACCAAAAAGCACCGTCGTCCACACCGATCAACACTACGCCGATCAACCAGCCGCCCAGAACGCCCATGGCAGAGAAGAGCGCCGCCAGGAGGGGCATGGCAATGACCCCTCCCCAGAAGCGCGGCGCCACCACCCGGGCGATGGGATTCACGGCCATCATGTCCATCGCCTTCAATTGTTCGGTGGCCTTCATCAGGCCGATTTCCGCCGTCACCGATGACCCGGCCCGCGAGGCGAAGAGCAACGCAGCGACCACCGGCCCCAGTTCCCGGGTGAGCGAGAGGGCGACAAGTACCCCAAGCGCCTCGGTGGACCCGAATCTCTGGAGGGTTTCGTAGCCCTGGAGTCCGAGGACCAGGCCCACGAAAAGGCCGGAAACGACGATGATCAGAAGCGACAGGACGCCACTGAAGAAGATTTCGCGGAGGGTGAGGTGTAACCGGCGAAAGGCCACCCCGGAAAAAAGCAGGATGGCCATCAGGAAGCGCGACGCAAATCCAAGGCGCCAGATTGCCTCGACGGTCCCGTGACCGAGCCGGCGTAGAGGGTTGCCCCGTTCAGCCACCGGCGGCCCCCAGGAAATCCCGCCGCAACTCCGCAGCGGGATAATCGAAGCGCACAGGACCATCGGCCTCAGCATTAACGAACTGGTGCACGAAAGGGTCACTGGACGCGCGAATTTCTGCCGGCGACCCTTGGGCGACGATACGTCCTTCCGAGATGAAATAGATGTAATCGACGATGAGTAGCGACTCTTGGACGTCGTGGGTGACCATGATCGAAGTGGCACCGAGGGCATCGTTCAACCTGCGTATCAACTGTCCGATCACTCCCAGGGCAATGGGATCGAGGCCGGTAAAGGGCTCGTCGTACATGATGAGCAGGGGATCGAGGGCCACGGCGCGGGCCAGCGCAACCCGCCGCGCCATTCCGCCGGATAATTCTGCGGGCATCAGATTGCGTGCCCCCCGGAGCCCGACGGCCTCCAGCTTCATGAGGACGAGGTCACGTATCATCAATTCGGGCAAATCGGTATGTTCGCGCAGAGGGAAGGCCACATTGTCGAACACCGTCATATCGGTGAACAGGGCGCCGAACTGGAACAGCATGCCCATCTTGCGGCGGACTTGATAGAGTTCCCGCTGCCCCATCTGGGAAATGCGGTGCTCACCGAGGCGAATTTCGCCCCGACTGGCCTTGAGTTGCCCGCCGATGCTGCGCAGTAGAGTCGTCTTGCCGCAACCCGACCCGCCCATGATGGCCACCACCTTGCCCCGAGGAATCTTCATGTCGATCCCCTGGAGCACCGGCCGGCCATCATAGGCGAAATGCAGGTCGTCGATATCGACCAGAATGTCTTCGGGCAAGTCTGCGATCCTCGGTCAAGGGGGCATTGTAACAGAAGGCTAGGGGCGTCCCGATCGATGCCGGGGCTATAATCCCGTGAAATTTTCCCCACTTTCCCCATTGAATCCCTCCAATTCCGCAAAACCCCTGCTGCTGCTGGTTGACGACGACCCTCTCATCAGCGATTCCCTCGGCTTTGCGCTGTCGCGGGATTTCGATGTCCTCACCAGCCACTCCCGTTCCCATTGCCTGCAAATCCTGCGGCAGTTGAAGGAAATTCCCGGGGCAGCGATCGTCGATCTCGGCCTGCCCCCCATCCCCCACCGTCCGGACGAAGGCTTCGCCCTGATCGGCGACCTCCTGGCCTTCGCGCCGACCATGAAGATCGTCGTGCTCTCGGGTCAGAACGGCGAAGAGAATGCGCGGCACGCCCGCATCCTGGGCGCCATCGATTTCGTCGGAAAACCATGCGATCCGGGCGACCTCCTGCGGCTGCTCCATCAAGCCCTGGCATTCACAGGCCGCAGCGAGACGCTCGACCGCGCCGAGTCGGCGTGCCAGTTGATCGGCAACAGCCTGCCGATCCAACTCCTGCGGATGCAGATCGGCCAATATGGGAATTCCGTCTTTCCCGTTCTCATCGAAGGCGAATCGGGAAGCGGCAAGGATGTAGTGGCCACCTGCTGCCTGCATCGGCTGACCCGCCGCAAAGACCAACCCCTGCTCGCCCTGAACTGCGCCGCCATTTCGCCCAACCTCGTGGAACCGACCCTGTTCGGATACGCCCGCGGCGCCTTCACCGGCGCGACGGTCGCCAAACCCGGTTATTTCGAGGATGCCGGCGCGGGAACGCTGTTCCTGGACGAAATCGGCGAATTGCCGCTCGATCTCCAGCCCAAGCTGCTCCGGGTCCTTGAAAATGGAGAGTACCAGCGGGTGGGCGAGACCCAGACCCGCCATTCCCGGGCGCGCATCGTCGCAGCCACCAACCGCGACCTACGCAAGGAGGTCAAGGCCGGCCGCTTCAGGGCCGATCTCTTCCACCGGCTCTCGGTATTCACCATCCGCGTTCCGCCGCTCCGGGAAATGGGCGACGACAGGCTCCTTCTCCTTGATCACTTTCGCCGCTTTTACGCCGAACAGACGGGGGTTCCCGCCTTTTCCCTCGATGCTCAGGCACGGGACCGCTGGCTGCGTTACTCCTTTCCGGGCAATGTGCGGGAATTGCGCAATATCGTCATCCGGCTCACTGCCAAATTCGAGGGAAAGTCGGTCGGGATTCTCGAACTGGAGGGCGAGCTGGACGAGGGCGAGGAAGCTCCGGTTGCATCTCCCTCCCTCGCGGCCGAAGACCTGGATGCCGCCATCCGCGCGGCGACCCAGCACCTGCGGGAAAAGGGCCAGATCGACCTGGATGCCGCCCTGGCGCTGTGGGAGAAGGGCTATATCGAAGCCGCTCTGCGTCTTGCCAACGGCAACGTCAGCCAGGCCGCCCGCCGCCTCGGAATCAACCGGAGCACCCTCTACAATCGCATGGCCGGCGGAGAGCCCCAATGAGCCTCTATCTCGGCCACTTCGGCCTAACCGAGCCCCCTTTCCGCATTACGCCGCACACCGACTTCTTCTTCTCCGGGGCCAATCGCGGCCCTACCCTGGATGCCCTGATCTACGCCATCACCCAGGATGAAGGCATCGTCAAGGTGACCGGAGAGGTGGGCAGCGGGAAGACGATGCTGTGCCGCATGCTGCTCGAAAAGCTGCCGCCGCAGGTGGAGACGATCTATCTCGCCAACCCCTCCCTGTCGCGGCAGGAAATCGTCGGCGCGATCGCCGACGAACTCGGCATTCCCGCCGACGGCCGTAGCACCCATTCCCTCACCCGGGCGCTCCAGGATGCTCTGGTCGAACGCTACGCCCTGGGCAAGCGGGTCGTGATCCTGATCGACGAGGCCCACGCCATGCCGGCCGAATCCCTGGAAGAAGTGCGGCTCTTGTCCAACCTAGAATCGAAGTCGAGCAAGCTCCTGCAGATCGCATTGTTCGCCCAACCGGAGCTCGACACCCGGCTTGCGGCAAGCGACATGCGCCAGCTGCGCGAGCGCATCACCCAGCATTTTGGCCTGGCCCCCCTGAAGCCGACTGAAGTTGCGGCCTATCTTGAATTTCGTCTGCGGACCGCCGGCTATCGAGGCCCCACGCCCTTCACCGAAAGGGCGGTAGCCGCCATCGCCGGCGCCTCGGAAGGGCTGTCCCGCCGCATCAATATCCTCGCCGACAAGGCCCTCCTCGCGGCCTACTCGACCGGCAGCCACCGCGTTGACCGGAACGAAGTGGGCGTCGCGATTCGCGATTCCCGCTTCACCACCCTCGCTCCCCGCCGCTCGGTCGGCTGGCTGGCCCTAACGGCGGTCGCCGCGGTCGGCGCTCTGGGCTCGGCCTTATATGTCATGCACGCCTCGTGGTCGCCTGAAGCTGCTCCTGCCCAGGCCACCGCCTCGCAACCCGAAGCGGCCCAGGCTCCCGCTGTTGCCGCTCCCGCCCCGCCCGCAGTCGATACGCCGACGGAGCCTGTCGCTCCGTCGCTGGGCAGCCCGGCATTGGGCCCCCTGACCCGCCAGGGACTGGACCGATTCTCTCAATGGCTGGCGAGCGCGAATTCGCGCCATTACTTCATTCAGTTGTATGGCGCGGAGATTGCCAACGCGGCTGAAATCGAAGCGTTTCTCCGTCGTAGCGGAAACGCCGTCGAGGGCGGACAGTTGAGAATCTACCGTTCCGATCTCTCCGGCCAAGACCGTCTGGGGGTGATCTTCGGCGAGTTCGCAACTCGGGACGCCGCCCTAAGCGCCATCGCCGAGCTGCCGGAGTCGCTGCGCCGCCTCGGTCCCTACCCGCGTCAGGTCTCAAGGCTGCAATGAGCAGAGCCCTTTCCCACGATCCCGGATGGGTTACTATTATCGGATTGGGAACCTCGGGGCGGACGATTGCCGGAGGAAACGATGGGAGATCACGTCGGATGATGAAGGGATACGCCGCTGCGGCTGCCGCCACGCTGTTGCTGGCCGCCTGCGCCGCACCGACTCCCCGCGAGCCGACCAAGGGCCACCTCACCTCAGTTGACGCCGTGGAGGCGCGGCCCGCGAACATCCCCGCCCCCGTCCAGCAGACACTGGCACTCCCTAAGCCACGCGCCCTGCCCAAGGCGGAAACCTACAGCGTCGTGGTCAACAACGTCGCGGTAAAAGACCTGCTCTTCGCGCTCGCTCGCGACGCCAAGCTCAATGTCGACATCCACCCCGGGATCAGCGGAACAGTCACCCTGAACGCCATCGAACAGACGTTACCGCAATTGCTGAATCGCATCGCCAAGCAGGTTGACCTGCGCTTCGAGCTGGACGGCCCCAATCTGGCGGTCATGCCCGACTCGCCCTTCCTGCGGCATTACAAGGTCGATTACGTCAATCTTGCCCGCAACGTGACCACCACCGTGTCGGCCAATACCCAAATTGCCACCGTCAGCACCAGCGCCACTGGCGCGGGAAGCGGACCGGCGGGGGGCAACGTCTCTGCGACGCGAATCGAAAACACCTCCCGCAACCGATTCTGGGAACAGCTCGAAAAGAACATCAAGGACATCCTGCACGAAACGGACAAGGTGCTGCCCGAAGGCAGTAGCGAGACCGTCACCGAGCAGACGGTCAGCCAGAGCGCCACCGGCGCGGCGGCGCTGCCCCAGGGCAGCGGACAGAAGGCGACCCAAGCCGTGGCGAGCGCTCTGGCGACCAACCCAAGCCCGGCCAGCGCCAGCCAGGGATCCGGAACCACCATCGTACGGCGCAGCACCATCCGTGAGGCGGCTTCCGTCATCGCCAACCCCGAGACGGGAATCGTCACCGTCCGCGCAACCCAGCGCCAGCATGACCGCATCCAGGAATTCATCGATCGGGTAGTCAGTTCAGCCCGGCGGCAAGTGATGATCGAGGCCACCATCGTCGAGGTGAAGCTTGCCGACGGCTACGAACAGGGAATCGATTGGACGCGGCTGATCGGGTCAGGCCAGTTCTCGCTCGCGATGAATACCTTGCGGGCGACCAACGCAGGCAACAACATGACCTTCACCGGGAATACGGTCACCGCGGGGGTCCGCCTATTGGAAACCTTCGGAACCACCAAGGTTCTTTCGAGCCCTCGGTTGTCGGTGATGAATAATCAGACCGCCATGCTGACCGTGGTGGACAACGTGGTGTACTTCAACGTGAAGGCCGACGTCACCGCAGGCAATCTCAATGCCAATCCCATCATCGCCTATACCACGACCCCGCAGACCGTGTCGGTCGGGTTGGTCATGGCGGTGACCCCCCAGATAGGCGACAACCAGGACGTCATCCTCAACATCCGACCGACCGTCACCAGCATCTCAGACTTCGTCACCGACCCGAATCCGAATCTGACCACCGTCAGCAATCGGGTCCCCCAGATCCGCACGCGGGAAATCGAATCGATCATGCGGGTCGCCAATGGCGAGATCGCCGTTCTTGGCGGCCTCATGGACGATCGCATCGATTACAAGAACAACCGCGTCCCCCTCCTGGGACAGATCCCTGTGGTCGGCGAGGTCTTCACCAATCGCAACAATGCGGCGACCAAGTCCGAGCTGGTCATCTTCCTGCGCCCCATCGTCATCCGGGAGGCCAGCCTGGCCGGAGACTATTCCGGTTTGCGGGGCTACCTTCCCGACGGCAGCTTCTTCCCTCAGCCTCCCGAGGCAAGGCCTTTTGCCATCGTTCCGGGGCGTCAGCCGGAAAACCCATGAGCCGCTTGCCAGCCCTCATGCGAACAGATGACCTGGCGCTCCGAGGCTCGGCCCCCGCCTGCCGGAAACCCCATCCCGACAGGGATTCAAGTCTCCCACCCCGCGAGCTGGCTGTTCTCGCGCAAGTCTCGGCCAGATCATGAGCCTCCTGATGGACGCCCTCAAACGGGCCGAGGAAAACAAGCAAGACGCCGCGCGCCGTATGACCGGGACCGGCCGGCCCGCTCCCGACGGACTGGCCCTGGAGCCCCTGGGTGCTCCCGAAGGCCTCGCGCCCGCCAATAAGGGACCGTCCGCAGCAACCCTCGAAGCCCCGGTATCTCGCCAAATCCCCGAACAACCCGATGCGATCGACCCCCTCGCCGCGGACGAGAATCGCGAAGCCGTGCGCAATGCCTTCGCCGCCAAAGCTCCCGTCGGCCCCCAGCGTCCTCTGAAGTTGCTGCTCGGCTTGCTGGCTCTGGCCGCTCTGGCAATTGGCGCTTATGTCTGGTGGGAGCTCAACAGGATGGGCCGTTCGACCCTCTCGCCGCCCTCTGAATCGGCGCGTCCGCTCGCCTCTCCACCCCCGCTGCCTGCGGCAGCGCCGCCTTCACCCGCCCCGGCTCCGCCGGTCGCTGCCGTCCCGCCTCCCCCGACACCAACCAGTTTGCCGCAGCGGCCGCTTGCCCTCGAAACTCCGGCGCCGGGTTCGGGCGTCCCTGCCACACCCGAGTTACCCCCCCCGGCAGCCGCAGCCGGAACCCCGGTCAGGATCGTCAAGACCCGCCCCGAACCCGATCCCGCAGTGATGCGGGCCTACGGTCACCTACAGGGCAGCGCCCTCGATGCCGCCCGCCAGGATTACGAACAAGCCTTGCGCAAGGACCCCCGCAACCTGGATGCGCTTCTCGGCCTCGCCGCCATCGCCCAAAGGGAGGGGCGCGCCGGGGATGCCGATCGCTACCATCAACAGGCGCTCGAAGCCGACCCCAAAGATTCGGCAGCCCAGGCCGCGGCCCTCTCCACGGCCGCTGCGGTCGATCCGGCAGGTGCCGAAAGCCGCCTCAAGCTGCTCCTTGCGGCTCAGCCGGAATCGGCACCCCTCAATTTCGCCCTGGGCAACCTGTATTCCCGCCAGTCCCGCTGGGGCGAGGCCCAGGCCGCCTACTTCAATGCCGTGACGACGGACGGGGACAATCCGGACTATCTCTTCAATCTGGCAGTCAGTCTCGACCATCTGCGCCAATCCCGTCTCGCGGCCCAGTACTATCGGCAGGCGCTCGGCGCAGCCGACCGCCGTCCGGCCGCCTTCGACCGCCGACAGGTCGATTTGCGACTGCGGGATCTCGCGCCTAACGAACGATGAACGCACCCCCGGCCCAACGCCGACCCCTCGGCCAGATTCTGATCGCCGCCGGCATCCTGTCCGAGGACCAGCTCCGCATCGCCCTGCTCGAGCAGATGAAATCCAACCAGCCCATCGGCAAGTTGCTGGTGTCCCTGGGTTTCGTCACCGAAGCCACGCTGCGCGAGGCCCTCTCGGAGAACCTCGGCCGCCAGAGCGTCGATCTCGGCCACACGGTGGTGGATCCCCAGGCATTGAAGCTCATCCCCAGGGAGACCGCCAAGCGCCATCATTTTCTTCCCCTAGACCTGGACCTCCCGAACCGGCGCCTCACGCTGGCGGTGGCCGACACCAACGATATCGTCGGTCTGGATCGGGTACGTTCTGCCATCCCGGAAGGCATCGAGCTGGAAACGCTGTTGGCCGGCGAGTCGGAAATCGACCGGGCCATCGACCAGTATTACGGCCACGAACTGTCCATCGACGGCATCCTGCACGAAATCGAGACCGGCGAGGTCGACTGGAAAAGCCTCGCAGCCGCCGACGACCAGTACAGCCAACCGGTGGTCCGCCTGATCGACTCGATTCTGACCGACGCGGTCAAAAAGGAAGCGTCGGACATCCATTTCGAGCCGGAAGCCAACTTCCTGCGCATCCGCTACCGGATCGACGGCATCCTGCGCCAGATCCGCGCCCTGCACAAATCCTACTGGCCGGCGATGACGGTGCGGATCAAGGTGCTTTCCGGGATGAACATCGCCGAAATGCGCGCTCCCCAGGATGGGCGCATCGGACTTTCGGTCTCCGGCCGGGCAGTGGATTTCCGGGTTGCCTGCCAGCCGACCATCCATGGCGAAAATATCGTCCTGCGCGTCCTCGACCGGCAAAAAGGCATCGTCCCCCTGGACGGACTGGGCCTCGCCGACGAGCATCTGCAGCAATTAAAGCTGATGATCGCCCGGCCGGAAGGGATCATTCTGGTCACCGGCCCCACCGGCAGCGGCAAGACCACGACGCTGTACTCGGTGCTCAACCACATCAACAACGAGGGCATCCACATCATGACCCTCGAGGACCCGGTCGAATACCCCATGGCCCTGGTCCGCCAGACCTCGGTGGCTGACGCCTCCAAACTCGATTTCGCCAACGGCATCCGCTCGATGATGCGCCAGGACCCGGACGTCATCCTGGTGGGCGAGGTCCGCGACGCGGAAACGGCCGAAATGGCCTTCCGCGCCGCCATGACCGGCCACCAGGTCTTCACCACCCTGCATACCAATTCGGCCGTCGGCGCGATACCGCGGCTGCTCGACATCGGAGTCCTGCCCGACATTCTGGCCGGCAACATCATTGGCGTCATCGCCCAGCGCCTGGTAAGGCGTCTTTGCGACCATTGCAAATCGCCCTATAACGCAGAACCCCACGAAATGCGCCTGATCGGCGTCGCCCCCGAAGACTTCAGGCCGGTGCTGTACCGGGCGACCGGCTGCGAGCGCTGCGATTTCCAAGGCTACCGGGGCCGCCTGGCGATCATGGAGCTGCTCCGTATCGATGCAGGGCTAGACGAATTGATCGCCCGCCGCGCCACCATGCACGAAATTCGTTCCCGGGCGCAGCAGCGGGGTTTCACGACCCTCGCCGAAGACGGCCTGCGAAGGGTGCTTGACGGCACGACCTCGTTGGAGGAGTTGGGCCGCGTCGTGGACCTCACCGACCGGATGTAGCGATGCTCTTCGAGTACAAGGCGGTCAGCGCCGAGGGACGGCGGGTCTTCGGAAGAATTGACGCGGTCAATCTGATCGATCTGGAAATGCGCCTCAAGCGCATGGACCTCGACCTGATCACCGGCCAGCCCATCCTCTACCGCAGCCTGTTCGGCGGCGGCCGAATCCCCCGGCGCGAATTGATCAATTTCTGCTTCCACCTCGAACAACTGACCGCGTCTGGCGTCGCCATCCTGGACGGACTCGCCGACCTGCGGGACTCCCTCGAGCACCCGCGCTTTCGGGAAATCGTCGCCGGCGTCATCGAGAGCATCGAAGGGGGACAAACCCTTTCCCAGGCGCTGTCTTCCCACCCCAACGTCTTCAGCCAGGTCTTCGTCAGTCTCATCCGGGCGGGAGAAGCGTCGGGCGACCTGCCGCAAGTGCTCGCCAGCCTCACCGAATCGCTCAAATGGGAAGACGAACTGGCGGCCCACACCAAGAAGCTCATGCTCTATCCCGCCTTCGTCGGGACGGTGGTACTGACCGCGACCACTTTCCTGATGCTTTACCTGGTACCCCAGCTCAAGGTATTCGTGCGTAATATGGGGCAGTCCCTGCCGCCCCAGACCAAGCTCCTCTTTTTCGTTTCCGACACGCTCATCACCTTCTGGCCGCTGCTGATCGCCATCCCGGTCGTCGCCGCACTGGGGCTTCAGGTCGCCGTCCAGTCGAATCCGCTGACCCGAATCTGGTTGGACGGGGTGATTCTTCGCCTCCCCGTCGTGGGCGAGATCCTCAAGAAGATCGCTCTCTCCCGCTTCGCCGGCACCTTCGCGATGCTCTACGCTTCGGGCATCCCGGTGCTCGAATCGATCCGCAGTACGCAGGACGTGGTCGGCAATCGGATCGTCAGGCAGGCGCTGGAGAAAGTCGAAGTGGCGATTCGGGAAGGCAAGAACGTGACCCAGGCGTTTCGCGATGTCGGGCTCTTTCCTCCGCTCATCATCCGCATGCTGCGGGTCGGAGAAAACACCGGCAGCCTGGACCGAGCCCTGCGCAACGTCAGCTACTTCTACAATCGGGACGTCCGGGAATCCGTCGAGCGATCCCAGGCCCTCATCGAGCCGATGCTTACCCTGCTGCTCGGCGCCCTCCTGGGCTGGATCATGTTGTCGGTCATCGGGCCCATCTACGACGTCATCAGCAGGCTCAAGACGTGAGCGGCAAGCGCATCCTTTATCTGAACGGCCACCAGCTCACCGCCTACGCCTGGGCGCCGGCGGGCCTGGTCCTGGAAGGAGAATTCGACGCCAGTCCGGACGGCTTGGCGGCCTTTGCCGCTTATCTCCAGACCGCTGGCGCCGTCCCCTGTTACCTGCTCTGCAACGTCGCCGAGGAAGCCCACCAGATCGAGACGATTCCCTTTCTGCGGGGGGGCGATCGCCAGACGCTGCTGGCCCGCCGCTGCGGCCAGGCATTTTTCGGCACGCCGCTCACAGCCGTGCGCTCTTTGGGCTACGAGAAGGATAGGCGACGCAACGAAAGAGTCCTCTTGGCCGCCCTCACCGCTCCCGCCCAGATCCAACCCTGGCTCAATGCCGTAGCCACTGCAGCAGCGCCCCTGGCGGGAATCTACACGGTGTCCCAACTCGGCGGCACCTTGCTGCGCGCCCTGGTCAAACCGCCGGCCCGCTGCCTCCTCATCACGCTGCAGGATCAAGGGATACGGGAGAGCTACCTGGTCGACGGCATCCCGGTATTTTCCCGCATCGCCCCCTCCTACGATGCCAGCGAGGCCGGGCTCGCGGCGACCTTGGCGGCCGAAGCGCCGAAACTCCAGCAATATCTGATCGCCCAGCGCCTGATCAGTCGCAACGAGGTCTTGCCCGTTTGCATCGTCGCTCCCGGCGCTGCGGTCCGGGCCATCTCCGTGGCGTGCCGAGGCACCGCCACCCTGCAATACGAGGTCGTCGATTGCGCCACCGCCGCTCAACGCATCGGCCTCAAGACCGTCCCCAACAACGGCCAGGGCGAAGTCCTCTTCGCCTTTCTCCTGGGCAAGGCGCCGCCCCGGGAACAGTTCGCCCCCGCCGAATCCCGGCGCGACTTCGGCATCTATCGCCTCAAACAAGGGCTCATTGCTGCTGGAGCGCTCGCCGTCATGGCGGCGGTTCTATTTGCCGGCAAGCAACTCGCGGAGACCTATTCCGATCGGGGCGACATCGCCGATCTCGCGCGTCTGGAGCTCGATCAGCGGCAACGGTATCAACAAATCACCGCCACCTTCCCCCAGTTGGGACTTGATAATGACGCCCTCCGGGCGGCCGCCGACCGGTACCGGGTGCTGCAGCGCCTTCCTGCTGGGCCGGGAGGGTTTTACCAGACTCTGGGATCGGCGATGGACGTTTCACCGGCCATCGAACTCGATGCGCTCGAATGGAGCCTGGGCTTGCCCAAGGCCGCCGCGTCAGGGACGCCGTCCTCGCCCCCCGGCCCTGGGTCCTTGCCCCCCTCAGCAGGCGAGTCCCTCGTCGTCCGCGGCAGGGTGTCCCTGGGACGCGAGAGCGACGCGCGAAGCATTCTGGCTGCCTTCGATGCCTTCGTGTCGACCCTGCGGGCTTTGCCGGGCCTCCAGGTGTCGATACGCCAACAGCCCTTCGATCTCGATTCCGGACGCAGCCTGCGCGGCGGATCCCGCGAGGAAGAGGGCGCCAAGCCCAAGTCCTTCGTCATCGTCCTGCTGCGAGGTCCCCAGCCATGATCTTCACCCTGGCCGACCTGAAAAAACTGCGCTGGCATCTGGCGGCGTTCTTCGTCCTTCTGCTCGTCGCCGTGCTCATCGCGACCCAAAGCCTGGCGCTGCGCGAACGGGCTCACCGCGAACGGGAGTCGGCAGAGCGGAGTTCCCGGCAAATCGAAGAACGGCTGCGCCTGGTGCGCACCGAAGAACTGGAGATCAAGGAAAAATCCGCCGTGCTCGTCGCCATGCGCAATTCGGGAATGATTGGGGACGAGCGGCGCCTGGATTGGACCGAATTGCTCCGGACAAGCCAGGAACGCCTGGGAATTCCCGAGGCGTCCTACGAAATCGGTCCCCAAACCCTGCTCGACGGCCCAGGCTCCACGGGAGTGCGCTATTTTGCGAGCCCGATGAAATTGCGGCTAAGACTTCTTCACGAAGAAGACCTGCTGCGTTACCTGGACGCCCTCCGGGCAGGTGCTTCGGCGTTGATCGTCGTGCGCAGTTGTACGCTTTCGCGGCCGTCGCAGGGCAGCGCGAGTCTCGCCGAGGCCGTCTGCGACCTGGAATGGATTACGGCGCAAATCGCCCGGCCGGCCAACGAGGAACGTCGATGATCCGCTTGCTTCGCCCCCTCTTCCTCGCAGCAATCGCCGCAACCGCGTCTCTTCCCGAGGCCCACGCCCTCGGGCGGCTCTTTTTCACTCCCCAGCAACGGGCCGAACTCGACCGGCAGCGTATCAAAGGCGGCCGGCCCGGCGCCGAGAGCGGCGCCCCCATGACCCTCAATGGCAGAGTCGTGCGCAGTAGCGGCCGGCACACCACCTGGATCAACGGTGTTCCCCTCAACGACGGCGAATCGGGAACCTTGCCCGGCCTCCCCCTGCGGCCGGGAGAGACGCTGTCGGCTGACGGGCAGGAACGCACCGATGGGCTGAATGGCGGCCGGATCATCATCCGCTCCTCGACGCCGGGTCGCTGACCCGAGATGGTCAGCGCGCCGCCAGGGGTACAGAAGGGGGTGGCCTTGCTGCTGGCCACCCTTGTACTCCTGATCGCCACCACCGCTGCCTTCTTGTACTCGTGGAATTCGGCGCGGGGACGAGCCGCCTACGATCTGGCCACCGAAACGGCTTTGCGCGAAGCCAAGGAGGCGCTCATCGCCTACGCGGTTTCTGTGAACCTGAGCGGAAGTGGTCGCCTCGGCGATCTGCCGTGCCCCGACCTCGACAACGATGGCAAGAAGGAAACCTCTTGCGGTAACGCTTCCGGAACCACCGGTCAGGCCGCCCGCTTGGGAAGATTGCCCTGGAAGGACCTGGGAATCGCCGATCTGCGCGATGGGAGCGGCGAACGTCTCTGGTATGCCGTGTCGAGCAATTTCAAGGAAAACTTCCGTTCCGAACCGCTCAACAGCGACACCACCGGGACAATCCGGGTAGTCGACGCGACAGGAAAAGTACTCTCCAACGTCGTCGCAATCGTCATTGCCCCCGGCGAGCCGCTACAGCGTCAAGGCAGCGCTACGGTCCAGGAGCGCAGCGGCACCAATCAGAACGATCCGACTCAGTACCTGGACGTCGCCAACGGAGAGGATAACGCCGACTTCGCTGACGGAAGCTCGACCAACGGCTTCATCGCCGGCCCCGTCCGCGACGCAGCCGGTCGTGTGATCGCCAACGACCGCATCCTGGCGATCACCTACGAGGACATCATGCCGATCATCGAAAAGCGCGTCGCCTCCGAAGTCCTCAACTGTCTGAGCAATTATGCGGCTTACAACGTCGCTCCCGAAAACAACGCGGGGCATTTCCCCTGGGCAGCGAGCCTCTCGACCTCAGCCGCCGGCAGTTACGACGACACGGCCGGGGTCCGTTTCGGCAGGTTTCCCGACCGGATGTGCGCGACCGGTGGCGAGGGTGCCGGCGATATCCTCTGCGATCCTGTGGTAGGCACCAATCCAGCCATGCTCCAGTCCTGGGGAGCCGTTTCCGGCTGTTCCGTCACCAATAGCTGGTTCACTCACCACTGGCGCGAGCAGGTTTTCTACGCCATCGCCGATGGTTACAAGCCCGGAACGTCCAGTCCCTCTTGTGGCACTTGCCTAACGGTGGATACCAAGACTTCCCTCCGCGCAGTGGTCATCGTCGCCCGCAAGGCACTCCCCGGACAGGACAGAACAAGTGGAAAAGCCAACGCAGCCAATTATCTGGAGGGCCAGAACGCGACCCCATACGATGATATCTTTAGCGCTGGCGGAAACGCCTTTCTGTTCAACGATCTGGTGCTCTACCGATGAACTCTCCCGGCCCCCGCATTGCCTATGGGCGCGGCTTTAGCCTCATCGAACTGGCCGTAGTCTTGGTCATCGTCACCCTCCTCGCCGGCGGCCTCCTGGTGTCGCTCTCGGCTCAGCGGGAAGAGGCCGCCCGTCAGGAAACCCAGCGCCGCCTTCAGGACGCCCGCGATGCCCTCCTCGGGTTCGCGGCGGCGAACGGGCGACTCCCCTGCCCTGCGGCACCGAATGCCACAGGGATCGAGGCTCCGGCCGCTGGCGGCACCTGCACGGCTCCCTGGAATGGGTACTTGCCGGCAGTGACGCTTGGGCTCGGCCCCACTGACCGCAACGGTTACATGGTCGACGCCTGGGAGAATCCCATTCGCTATGCCGTGACCACCGTTCTGGACGGTGGCAGCTCTTGCGCCACCGCTTGTTTCACCACCTCCAATGGAGTCAAGACGGCATGGAATAGCGGCTCTACCCTCGCCGCGGACTTGAGCGTCTGCACGAGCGCTAACGGCATCTCAGGCACCACCTGCGCCTCTGGGTTCAAGCTGACGGGAGACGCTGTCGCGGTGATCTTTTCCCTCGGCAGCAACGGAGGAACGACCACTGCCGGGCTCGATGAAGCCGCGAATACAAACAACGACCGGGCCTTCGTCTACCACACCGTCACCACCGGTGGGGCCAATCCCTTCGACGATCAGGTCATCTGGCTTTCGCCCAATATCCTCTACAATCGGCTGATCGCCGCCGGCCGCTTGCCTTGACGCGCAGTGCAGAAGTGCAGTTCGCCCGCCAACGGACCCGCTTGACCCCACCCCACGCGACTGCCACACTCCGCCATGCAGGCGTTCTGGCCGCCACGCCCCCATGAAGGACACGAGATCCCTTTTCAGTCTGAGTGATTCGGGTATGGATCCCGGCGACGATGCCGAGACCCGTCTGAAGAAATCGCTCCTCATCTTCGCCACCGGGCTCGTGAGCCTGGGGGCGATCGTCTGGCTGTTCCTCTATTGGCAGTTGGGGCCACAGTTTTCTGCCACGCCGGCGATCGTTTTCCAGCTTCTGCTGGTCGGCAATCTCTTGCTGTACTTCCGGACCCGGAATTTCGACTTCTTCCGCCACACCCAACTGGCGCTTTTCCTCTTCGTTCCCTTTGTCGTGCAGTGGAGCATCGGGAATTTCATCACCGCCAGCGGAGTGAGTCTGTGGGGCCTGCTGGCGCCGATCGGCGCGGTGCTGATCCTGGGACCGCGAGAGTCCCTGTCCTGGTTTGCCGCCTATCTGTTCCTCACCGCGCTTTCCGGGTTCATCGACTATTTCATGGCCGACTTCATTGCCCTGCCGCCGGCGCCGTCGCCCCAGATTTCCTCGCGCACCAGCGTCTTCTTCTTTGCCCTCAATTTCGCTGCCATTTCGACCATCGCCTACCTCCTGCTGCGCTACGCGACTGTCGAAAAGGAAAGAGCGCAGGAGGAACTGGAAACCGCCCACAGCCTGCTCAAGGACGAGCAAGAGCGCTCGGAACGCCTGCTGCTCAACATTCTTCCGGCCCCCATCGCCGAGCGTCTCAAGCACGACAAGCAAACCATCGCCGACGGCTTTGCCGACGTGACGGTGATGTTTGCCGACATCGTCAATTTCACCCGGGTTGCCGAAGGCCTCTCCCCCCAACAGGTCTTCGCCATGCTCAATCGGATTTTTTCGTCCTTTGACGAACTGGCCGAGCGATTCGGCATGGAAAAGATCAAGACCATAGGCGATGCCTACATGGTGGCCGGCGGACTCAACAGCGGCCCCGAGAATTACTCGGTGGCGATGGCCGAGATGGCCTTGGCGATGCGCGACCTCTTGCAAAGGGATGACGGCGTCAATCACCTGCACCTGGAAATCCGCATCGGGATCGGGACGGGACCGGTGGTGGCCGGCGTCGTCGGCAAGAAGAAATTCATCTATGACCTGTGGGGCGACACGGTCAATCTGGCGAGTCGCATCACCAGCGAGGGCGTGCCCGGAATGATCCAGGTCGACAACACGACCTGGAAGCGCCTGCGCGACCATTTCGAATTCCACGACCCCCAGACTCTCTATCTCAAGGGCAAGGGCGATACGGAGGTCCATCGCCTGATCGGTCCCCGCTCGCGGGAACCGTCAGCGGCGGAACCCAGTTCGCTTACGGCCGGGCTGACAGGCTGAAGCACACCCGGCCCGGCGAGTTCTCGTCGAGGGCCAACTGGTACCCCAACTCTTCTGCCTGGCGAGCGGCATGATACAAGCCGATCCCCAGGCCGTCCTCGGAAGGAACCGGTTCCCGGAGAAGACGTAACGCCAGGGCTTCGGGCAATGGCGATCCGGAATCGCAGATGCGGAGGGTCCAGCCGCGGTTCCCGGGCCCAAGTTCGGCCACGATTTCCAGACCATCCTCGCGCCTTCCCTTGGCCAGGGCGTTCTGCAGGAGGTTTTCGGCCACGCTGTCGAACAGGCCCTTGGGAACCAGGGCACCCTCATGCCAATAGCCGTTGATCCAGGTCACCGGGGTACCTGAATATCGCTGCCGCAAGCCATCCCACCAGACTCGGGCGTCCACCAGGTCGTCGGCCAGGCGCGGAGGGCGCTGCAATTTTTCCAGGGTCGCCTTGAGACGGTCGGCAATCTGGGGCAACTGACGCCCCAGAAGATCGGCCACTGCGGTAGGTTCCCCCGGCTGGGTGGCGGCGTAGCACAGGGTATGCAGGGATTGAAGGAGATTCTTGACGTCGTGGGTCACGCGGGCGCCGGTTTCATAGACCGCCTGCTGATAGGCGACTCGATTGAGTTCCCGGGTCTGACGCTTGACCAGATAGAACTCCGCCGCCAGACGCAAAAGCCAATCCACATGCCAACCGACGGCGGGCGGAAGCGGCTGGCGGAAGTAGAGCGTGAGCTTCAGGGCGTGACCCCGGGCGAATTCGTGGAAATAAGCCGAGCTGATGCCGACGTCCCCAGTCATCCCCTCGGCGTTCCACCGCGCACCGCAAACCCAGGGCAACTGGAGCAGGCGAGCCATGACCGCATGCAGGAATTGCTCCGGGTCCGACTGCTTTTCGCTTTCTTCCTGGATATGGACCAGCCATTGCTCCAGGGGCATGCCGATCGAAAGGACGTAGCGGGCAAAGGCCGATCCGATCCCCGAAAACCCCGCCCGGGGGTTCCAGACCCAGGCCAGAATCAGCAAGGCGCCGGCGAGGGAGAGCGAGGCCTGGAAAACGGCCTCAAGGTAACTGACCCGACCCACGAGCATGTAGGCCATGCTGCCCAGAACGAAGACCGAGAGCAGGAGAAACACCAGGACGCCGTAGAGGAAATCGAAGGCGTCCCCCGCCCGGCGCCGGGCCGGACGCGCCGGGAAAAAGGGTACAACGAGTAACAGCAGCGGATAAAGGCGGCCCAGCGTGTCCCGTGAGAGCGGTTCCAGGCTCAGTGCTCCCGGGGCGATATCCGGGACGATGCCCAGGATCGCCAGGCCGAGGAGGAAGCCAAACGTGTAAAGAAATCCGACACGTTCGAGTCGCTTCCCGGTCCACAGGACGCGCCCGCCGATCACCGCTGCGAGGGCGCCACACCAGATCAGCAGCAGCCAAGGCGAGAGAAAGACCGTCGTCGCCGCGACCAGGGCCAGGAGCACAGCACCGTAGACCGCTCCTATCCTGCGCTCGCCCGCCACGAAAGGCTGCCAGAGAAGCAGAAGCCCCACGGCCACCGGCCAGAGAAGACGCACCGCCACCTCCTGCGGTCCCCAAAATGCGATCACGTGCAGGATCAGAAGATGGGCAGCGAGCAATACATTGGGGTTGCGGGACAACCAGGCGACCACCGGCGTCAAGAAATATCCGTTCATCTTCTGACTCATATGTCAGGATTTCGACACTTTGACGCGTCGCTGGGGCATTGTGATCGGGCTTAGCACCGTGGAAAACGGGCACATATATTGCTCATATCCGGGACCATTCTCCGGAGAGAGCATGCCATGAAAAGCAAACAAGCGGGTTTCACCCTGGTCGAAATCGCCATCGTTCTGGTCATTATCGGCCTTCTGCTGGGGGGAGTCCTGAAGGGCCAGGAATTGATCAACAGCGCCAAGGTCAAGAATTTCGCCACGGACTTCCGCAACATCCCCCTTCTGGTTTACGGCTACCAGGACAAATTCCGTGCCCTGCCCGGGGACGACCCGGCGGCGTCCACCCACGTGGCCGGCGCCACCAACGCGACCACCCCCGCTACCTGCGGCGGCGGATCCAGCGTGTGCACCGGCAATGGCAAGCTGGACGGGTTTTGGGATACTTCGACGGCCACCGACGAAACCTTCGTCTTCTGGCAACAGGTACGCCTGGCCAATCTCGCGTCCGGACCCACCGATCTGACCGGCGCCACCCGCGACACCTTCTTCCCCAAGAATGCCGAGGGCGGCATCATCGGCATCGAATGGGGCGGCGAACATTACGTCAAGGATGCGGGAACTTCAGCAACCACCTATCTGCCCGGCAGCTACGTCATCTGCTCCCGGGGTATCCTCGGCAAGTACGTGAAGCAGCTCGACATCACCATGGATGACGGCAATACCCAGACCGGCGCCATGCGGGCCGTGACGGACGGGCATACCCGCGGGAATGCGGCCGTCGCGACGACCAGCATCGACGACGCGACGACATACACGGTCTGCATGGGCATTTAAGGCGGCGGGATGACCGGCTGCGGGCGCAGCCGGTCAGTCAATCCGGTCTTGGCCCCGAGGACGTCTCCCTGGCGCCCAGGACCGGGCTCCCTGCTCAGCGCCTGAGCAAGCGTTGCTCACCGACGTCGATCGCCTCCGGAATTCCCAGGAGGACGACCACATCGCCTTCTTCCAGGCGGGTCTCCGGATCGGGCTCCACCCCCTGGATTCCGCGCCGACGAATGGCGCTGACTTCGCAGCCCACGCTGCCCAGGCCAAGGTCCGCAAGACGCATGCCGATGGCCGCAGCGCCCTTGGCCAACCAGACCGAATGGAGCCGCGGCTGGCCGGCGTCATCCTCGTCGCGATCCGAAAGCCCGCGGAAAAATCCACGCAGGAGCTTGTAGCGTTGGGCCCGCGCCAGGCGGATACGCTTCAGCACCCTGTTGAGAGGAACTCCCACCAGGACCAACGCATGGGATGCCAGCATCAGGCTGGCCTCCAGGGTTTCCGGGACAACTTCAGCGGCGCCGGCCCGGGAAAGGCGATCCATGTCCTTTTCGTCGGTGGTGCGCACCACCACGGGCAACTCGGGCCGCAGTTCGTGGACGTGATGGAGAATGCGCTCGGCTGCCGAGGTATCGGCCACGGCGACGATGACCACGCTTGCGCGCATCAAGCCCGCTGCGGAGAGACTCTCGCGGCGCGTCGCGTCGCCGAAGACGACATTCTCCCCCGCCGCCGACGCTTCCCTCACCCGATCCGGATCGAGGTCGAGGGCCACATAACCCACGCCTTCCTGTACGAGAAACCGGGCCAGGTACTGACCGTTGCGGCCAAATCCGCAGAGGATGGCGTGCTTTTCCGTGGTCATCGTCTGCGCCGCGATGCGCGTCAATTGCATCGAGCGCATGAGCCATTCGTTGGCCACGAAGCGCATGACCAGTTTTTCGCTGTACTGAACGATAAACGGCGCGACCAGCATGGTGACGACCAAGGCGGTCAGGATGACTTGCTCGACCAGTTTGGGCATCCCCCCCACTTCGCCCAGGAGCACGAAACCGAATTCGCCGCCGGCCGCCAGCCAGAGCCCCGTCCGGATCGCGTTGCCCTGGGTAGCGCCCAGGCGCCAGGCAAGCAGGCCGGCGACCATCGCCTTGAGGACCAGGATTGCGATCACCACCAGAAGGACGAGCCACCAATTGGCCAACAGGATTTCCATATTGAGTTTGACGCCGATGGTGACGAAGAAAAGCCCCATCAAGACGTCGCGGAAGGGCTTGATGTCCTCTTCCACCTGAACCCGGTATTCGGTCTCGGAAATCAGCATCCCGGCCACGAAGGCCCCCAGAGCGAGGGACAGACCCGCGATTTCGGTGATCTGGGCCAGGCCCAGGGTAATGAGTAGAACGTTGAGGACGAAGACTTCGGAAGACTTGGCCCGAGCGACGACGTGAAACCAGCGCCGCATCAGGTGCTGTCCGAAATAGAGAATCAGGGCCAGCACCGCCACCGCCTTGAGCAGTGCCTTTCCCATGAGCATGGCAAGCATCTCCGGGGGTTGCGACAGGGCCGGGAGCAAGACCAGCAAGGGCACCACCGCCAAGTCCTGAAACAGCAACACGCCGATGATGTCGCGCCCATGGGGAGAATCGAGCGCCAATCGCTCGGCGAGGAGCTTGCTCAGAACCGCCGTGGAGGACATGGCCAAAACCCCCCCCAGGGCGATCCCAAGATGCCAGGAGTAGCCCAGGAGCAATACGCTGCCAGCGACGATGGCCATGGTCACCGAGACCTGCAGGAGTCCCAGACCGAAGACGATGCGCTTCATCGCGTAGAGCTTGGGCAGCGAAAATTCCAAGCCGATGGAAAACATCATGAAGACGACGCCGAATTCCGCCAGATACTCGGCTCGGGACACGTGCTGGAGCAGGTCGAGGGCATGCGGCCCGATCACGCTCCCCACCAGGAGGTAGGCCAGAATGGGAGGGAGGTTGAGGCGGCGGAAAAGCACCACCGCCCCGACCGAGGCACCGAGCAGGACGAGAACGAGAGAGAGGGTGTTCAAGGTCGCCAGACGAACTCGGGTATACTCCGGCCACCATCATCGCATGAATCGCATGGAACCTCGCGCCGTCCTCCCCAATTTCTCCCCGCAACGGGCTCTGGAACTGGCTCGCCAAACCCTGACCATCGAAGCCGCTGCGGTCGGCGGCCTGGTGGATCGCTTGGATTCCGCCTTTGCCGCAGCCGTCGATCTCATTCTGCATAGCCACGGCCGCCTGATCGTCAGCGGCATGGGGAAATCCGGCCACATCGCCCGAAAGATCGCCGCCACCATGGCCAGCACGGGCACACCGGCCTATTTCGTTCATCCTGCCGAAGCCAGCCATGGGGATCTCGGCATGATTGCCCGCGACGACATCCTGCTTGCGCTCTCGAATTCCGGCGAATCCGACGAACTGGTGCGTATCGTCCCGCTGGTCAAGCGCCAGGGTGCCAAACTGGTCGCCATGACCGGCAATCCACTATCGTCGCTGGCGCGGGAGGCCGACATCCACCTGGATGCGGGAGTCGCCCAGGAAGCCTGCCCCCACAACCTGGCCCCGACAGCCAGTACCACCGCGGCGCTCGCCCTTGGGGATGCCCTGGCAGTGGCGCTCCTCGATGCCCGCGGCTTCGGACCGGACGATTTTGCCCGCTCGCATCCGGGCGGCACCCTGGGTCGCCGCCTGCTCACCCACGTCCGCGACGTCATGCGCGGAATCGACGCCGTACCCGCGGTCTCGCCAGAGATATTGCTCCCCGAGGCTATCCTGGCGATGTCGCGGGGCGGGCTCGGACTGGTGGTCATCACTTCGCCGGAGAGCAGGATTCTTGGCATCTTCACCGACGGCGATCTGCGGCGAGCCTTTGAAAAACGGGTCGATCTGCAACACTCCACCATCGCCAGCGTCATGTCCCCATCGCCCCGCACCATAGGCCCTGACCGATTGGCGGTCGAGGCCGTCGAAATGATGGAGCGCCACCGGGTCAACGGCTTATTGGTTGCCGATTCCGACGGTCGGCTGGTCGGCGCCCTCAACATGCACGATCTGTTCACCGCCCGGGTCATCTGATGGACGCCCGCCAACGCGCTTCCCGAGTTCGGCTGATGGCCTTCGACATCGACGGCGTGATGACCGACGGCGGACTGACCTACACCGACGACGGACGCGAGCAGAAGACTTTCAACGTCATGGACGGCCTGGGACTCAAGCTGCTGCAAAGAGCCGGCATCGAGCTGGCCATCGTGACCGGTCGCCAATCGGGAGTCGTTGCAGCGCGGGCCGCGGACCTCGGAATACGCCATGTCTTCCAGGGCAATGAGGACAAGCGAACGATACTCGCGTCCCTGGCTGCGGATTTAGGGCTGCACTGGCCTGATTTGGGGTACATGGGCGACGACATCATCGATCTGCCGGCCTTGCGCATGGTCGGTTTCGCCGTAGCCCCCGCCAATGCCCATCCCTTGGTCAAAGAGCATGCTCACGCCGTCACCGACGCCCGCGGGGGCCACGGCGCGGTAAGGGAAGTGGCAGAATTCCTGCTGAACGCCCAGGGACGTCTGGAAACCCTGCTTTCCCCCTACCTGGCTGACGCATGAGATCAGGGTCCGGCCAGTTCTATCCCATTGCCCTGCTCGTGCTATTTGCGGCATTGAGCTTCTGGCTGCAGCATGTGATCGATCTGCCCACGAGCCGCCACGACGGGAAGACCCGCCACGACCCCGACTCCTTCGTCGAGAACTTCACCGTCCGCCGGTTCGATGTGGACGGGCTACTGCGTTATCGGCTCGACTCTCCGAAGATGATCCACTACGGTGACGACGACACTTCCCTGATCGAGCGACCTCAGCTGGTCAGAACCCACCCTGGCACCCCGGACATGACCCTGGTCGGAGAGCATGGCTTCGTTGCCGCCGAGGGCGAGACGGTCTTCTTTTGGGATAATGTCGTCGCTACGAAGAATTCCTCCGGCAGTCGGCCTCCCATGATCGCCAATATGCCCGACCTCACGGTGCAACCCGATGCCGGAATCGCCTTCACCGACAGTTCCATCGAAGTCACCCAGGGCCCTTCCTGGACCCGGGGAGTCGGCATGCACCTCGATCAGAACACCGGGGTCCTGGTCATCAAGTCACAAGTCACAGGCCAGTACCTTCGCCCGAAGACCGCACGATGAATCTGCGCCCGCTCCTCCTCTCCGTCTTCCTGGCTGCCATCAGCCTGCAGGCCCTGGCCGAAAAGGCCGACCGCGACAAACCCATACAGCTCGAAGCCCAAAGGGTCACCATCGACGACGGCAACAAGGTCCAGATCCTTGAGGGCGACGTCGTACTCATCAAGGGAACGCTGACGATCCGCTGCGAGAAGATCGTGGTCACGGAAGATGCCTACGGCTTTCAGCGCGGAACGGCCTTCGGCCCCAAGGGAGGCCTGGCCCGATTCCGGCAAAAACGCGAGGGCAAGGACGAGTACGTCGAAGGCGAAGCGGAGCGCATCGAATACGACACGCGCAACGAAATTGCCGAGTTGTTCCATCGCGCGTGGATCAAGAGCGGCGAAGACCAGATCAAGGGCGACTACATCTGGTACGACTCGATCAGCGAAAAGTTCCTCGTCACCGCCGGCGACGCCCGGGATCCCAAGGCCCCTCCGCCACGGGTAAGGGCCGTTCTCCAGCCTCGCCACAAGGAGGAACCCGCTGCCGCGCCCGAGTCCCCGATTCGCCGCAGCGATCGCCTGGAACTCAAGGGAGCTGGCCAGCTGGATCAACTCCCCGAGCACTGAAGCGGTCAAGCGCTTGTGGAACGGGCATCACCGACCGCGAGTCAACCCCTACCCGCCCTTCCCCACGAAGAAAACTCAATACCCCGAGCGCGGGCAACACAGAACGCCCGGGGTCGTCCTCGCCTCACGGGCGCACTCGCCTGACGTTGTGGGCGCGAAAAATCGCGTCGAGGGTTCCATCCTGCTCCAACTCGACCATGGCCTTTTTCAGCGCTTGAGCGAGCTGTTCCCGCTCGCTCTTGACGGCAAGGCCAAACGCCCAGCCTGCGGGGGGCACCCGGCCGTGGAGCGGGGCCAACTCGACGGCAAAGCCCTTCTCCTTCCCCATTGCCGCCTGGGCCTGGCTTCCCAGCGCGAGGACCGCGCCGAGTTTGCCGGCCTTGAGATCGGCAAAGGCCTCCTGGATGTCCATATAGTGACGCACCTCCCGGGGCCGCACACCCCCCGACGGCGACGCGAGAATGTCCGCCCCCAGGGTATCTCCCTCGACTCCGACAATCTCGTTCGCCAAGCCGTCGAGATACCGTAATTCCGGAACGCGCTCAAGGTTGCGGGCAATTTGCAGATTGTCCCGGAAATAGGCCCCGAAGATGGCAACGCGTTCGTTGCGCTGCGCAAATTCCTTCTGCACCGGGACATGCATCATCACATCTGCCGGGCCATGGCCGAGGAGCGACCCTCGCCAGACCATGTTTCGCAGATCGTCGTCGACGTTCTCATCGGCCTTGAACGGACGAAAACTGACCTTGACCCCAAGTTTTTCGCCCAGTTTCGTCGCAATCTCCCTATCGATCCCCCGGGACTCGTCCGAAAATGGAGCGAAATCCTCGTAAACGGCGACCGACATAACGCCGGCGTCGCGCACTCCGTCGAGTTCGACGGCAAACCCGGCACCAGTTAATGACAAGCAAAGGACAATTCCACAAATAATGCGCTTCATCTCGATCTCTCCAAACGGAAACGAACCACCAAGCACCCCGCCTTGCGCGCATCCCTGCCGTAACCTTCGGGGCTTGTATCGCTGCCAATCCGGGACCCTAGGCCTGGAGAGGCCAGTGCCCGGAAACGGTCGTGATTCAAGAACCATTTCATCGTCGGGGACGATCGCCCGGAAAGAATGCGACGCCGCCTGCACTTTCTCCTACGGCAAAACACCCTAGCCGGAACGGGCAAGCTGCCCGAAGTCCCGAGGCGCACTCTGAGCCCTACCTCTTCCTGCGACGGCCGGAGGATGTCACGCTGGATTACCCTGCATCGCCATGCGGAAAAGGTACGATTTCGCTTGCCCTTTTGGCGGCTTTGGCAGCGCAATATTTCGACCCCCGAATCCCCTCAGGAACCGCCATGGGAGCGCAATGAAATAATTTTTGTGCAGCGCACAAAAAGTGGTTGACAAGCTCTTAAACCTACCTATAATGAAACACATGATGCAGTGCAACATCGCCTAGGCGGAAGGCACTGTCAAGGATTCACAGCTTTCCCATTACCACCCTTCAGGAGAAATCACCATGTTCACGACCCCCGAGCAATTTGCCTCTGCCAACAAGTCCACCGTCGACTCGCTGCTGGCCCTGGCCAACACCGCCCTGGCTTCCGCCGAGCGTATCGCCGCCCTCAACCTGAACACCGCCCGTTCCGTCCTGGAAGACGGCGTGTCCGGCGCCAAGGCCCTCCTCGGTGCCAAGGACGTCCAGGAAGCCCTGTCCATCCAAGCCTCCCTGGCCCAGCCGAACGTCGAGAAGGCCGTCGCCTACTCCCGTTCCGTGTATGAAATCTCCGCCCAGACCCAGGAAGAGCTGTCCAAGATGGTCGAAGCCCAGTTCGGCGAGTTCCAGAAGACCGTTACCGCCCTCCTGGACAAGGCTGCCAAGTCCGCTCCCGCCGGCTCCGACGTTGCCGTTGCTGCCGTCAAGAGCGCCATCGCTGCCGCCAACTCTGCCTTCCACAACATGAACAAGGCTGCCAAGCAGGTTGCCGAACTCGCCGAAGCCAACGTGGCTGCCGCGACCAACGCCACCGTCAAGGCCGTGTCCACCGGCAAGGGCAAGAAGTAAAATCAAGCAAAAATAATGAAACCCCCGCCTTGAGCGGGGGTTTTTCCTCCCCAGCAAGGAAAACAGCGCAACCGAATCAATTCTTTTCCGGAGGATCCACCCATGAGTACCACCCCGAATCTCGAACAACTCGCCGCCGCCCAGAAGGCCAATGCCGAAGTCATGATGGCCCTGCTCCGTACCGCCTTCAATGGCGTCGAGCAGCTGACCGCCCTCAACATGGCCGCTTCCCGGGAGTTCTTCAACAGCGCGGTGACCAACACCCAACAATTGTTGAAGGCCAAGGACGCCAACGAAATGGCCAAGCTCAACAGCCAGCTCGCCAAGCCCAATGTGGATAAGTGGACCGATTACTCCCGCAATATTTACGATCTGGTGTCGTCGATGCAGAAGGAAATCACTTCCGTCCTCGAATCCCAGTACAGCAGCTTCACCAAGAATGCGTCCAGCGCCGTCGAAAAGGCCAGCGCCGGCGCCCCCGTGGGCGGAGACGTTTTCGCCGCCGCCATGAAGTCGATGCTCAACGCCTCCACCAAGGCCTTCGACAATATGACCTCCATGGCCAAGCAACTCTCCGACATCGCCGAAGCCAACATGCAGGTTGCCACCAAGGCCACCAAGACCAGCGCAACGGCTGCCGCCGCGAAGAAGGGCAAGTAAGCCTCAGCCTCCGGGCGCGACAGGAAACCCGGCTGCGGCCGGGTTTCTCGCGTTTACGCGGGCGGGTCGCGCCAGCGCCAAGTGATCCCGCGCCTCTCCACCTCGACGCGAATGTCCTCCATGGCGCGATCGACCAGCGCCGGATCGCCCTCCACCCCCAATTCCAGATGGCGACGCTCGACACCCTGAATCGAAGGCAGCGAGAAGAGCCTCAGCGTCGGGTATTGGGCGACGATACGTTCCATCAAATCGAGTAGCGCGCTCTCGTAGGCCGTCGGGCCGGTCAGCAGGAAGGCCTTGTCCACCTTGGCCGCCGCCGGCTGGAACAGATCCTTGTAGAAGCTGTCGAGTACCCACTCGATCATGGGGTGGGCCATCTGCGGAAAGCCGGGAACGAAATAGTGCTCCCGGGCCATGAAGCCGGGGATACGGTTGAAGGGGTTGGGGATGATCCCGGCCCCGGCCGGAAAGGTGACGAGTTGCAGGCGCTGCGGGGTCATGTCGTCACCGAAGCGGATCTTGGCCTCTTCGACTCCTTCCGGATGGATTTCCAGACCGACGCCGAGGGCCGCCGCCGCGGCCTGGCGCGTGTGGTCGTCCGGCGTATTGCCGATGCCGCCGCAGGAAAAGACCACGTCCCCGGAGGCAAGAGTCCGCCTGAAGGTTTCTGCCAGGCGCTGGCGCTCGTCGCCCAGGTATTCCACCCAGGAAAGACGCAACCCGCGCTCGCCCAACATCGCCGCAATGCGCTCGAAATGCTTATCCTGGCGTTTGCCGGAGAGGATTTCGTCACCGATGATCACGGCGCCGAAAACGCGTTGCTCGCTCATATCCGTTCTCCCTTTACGCTGACGATGGCCCCGCCGCGGGAGCGGCGCAGGGCTTCCAATCCCATGTGCACGAAGGCCAATGCCGCCAGGGCCGGCACGAAGAGGCCGATGACCGGCACGTGGGCGAGCAAGGCCATGGTCAGGCCAAGCATGAACAGGGGTTGCCGATAATCCCGGCGCAGAGCCGTCCATTCCGCAGGGGTGGCGTGCATCGAGAGGGCGTCGTAGGCAAAGGTGCGACGGTTGAACCAGGCCATGAGCAACAGGGGCAGGACGATGGAAAGTCCTGGCACGAGCCACAGCGGCAGAGTCAGCAGCCAGCCGAGGACGAACAGGACCGAAGCGAGGACGCTATTGACGGTTGCCGCGACGAAGCTGTCCTTGCCCATGGCCGCCACATCCCGATACTCGCCATTGGCCAGATGTTTGAGCAACAACGGCAGGATGAGGACGGCAGCAAGCAGCGACGCCGTCAGATAGGCGCAGGCGAAGATGGCCATCCACCCCCCGAGATAGGCCAGGATGTGGGCGAGCCAGGCGACTCCCCAGGCGACCAGCAGGGTCATGGGCGGATGGCCGAGGAGCCAATCGACGAACAC
>Ga0268298_10000354_pt1 | contig 59428 bp, 52 predicted proteins | sample WWTPWeurt_MetaG_FD_194462 | JGI IMG/M metagenome (GOLD analysis project Ga0268298, IMG submission 194462) | Activated sludge microbial communities from WWTP in Nijmegen, Gelderland, Netherland - WWTP Weurt | ecosystem: Engineered > WWTP > Aerobic digester > Activated sludge | place... | reverse complement strand
CATCAATTTCAGAATCGCGAGAGAGACCTTTGCCTGCTTCATCTCAAGCAAGGCAGACGTGGAGACGTCGAAGGCCACCTCCGAATTCTCGATTTTCGCGATCACCAATTCATCGTCCAGACCCAGCTGTACCATCGCTACGACATCGCCGTTGGTCATCGGCGCTGCGACTTGATGTCGATCTTTTGGGGTCGGGGCTTGGGCAGCCCCAGGGGTGTTGACAGGCCTCGGCGCGTCCTGGGCATTGGTGTGGCTGTAGACAAGGATGAACGCCATCAGCATCTCAGGAATGCGGTACATCGAGCCTCCGTGAATCCTCGATATCTTAATAGCCTGCCAGCAACTTACCAACCCACCTTTTGAGTTCACCATGGCCCGTTACCGGTTCTCGGCGATGACCAATTGGGGAGTTCGCATACACTCAAACAGATCCATCAATTCCCCAATTGAGGGAATTAATCCTCACGGTAGGGGGCAATTCCCAAAATCAAAAACCAGGCCCGCATCACATTCGACGGCGGCGCGGACCTGGTCGGCAACAGCGAGAGACTTTGCCAATCTCCAGCCTGAGGATAATTATCGAGCGTTTCCTCTAGGCTGCAACCAATTCCAGCTCGGAATAGGTGCACCATGAATTCCCCAACAGACCTTCAGGCCCCGCTCTACCTCTCCCCACGGCAGGTAGAAGCGATGTTCGGCCTGTCGCAGAAAACTCTCGAAGCCTGGCGGCGCCTTGGGAAGGGACCCAGGTTCGTGAGAGTCAGCCTGAGGAAGGTTCTCTATGCCATTCCAGAGGTCGAGTCCTGGCTGAAAGGGCGCACAGCACGAAGTACAGCTGAAGCTGACCACCTGATCACGGAGGCCTAGCATGAGTGACCCACAGGAACAGGGGCTGACTCAGCCCCCAGCGAAAGCCCTGCCCGAACACTCACGGCAGGCTTATCAATTTGGCGCTCCAGTAGCTCGAAGGTTCTGGCCTAGCCCTTTTCATTTCTTTGAAGAGTTCAGAGCGTCTGAAGCTCGGCTTTCTGAGGCGATCAGGGAGTTAGCCGAAACCATTCGGCAGTTGTCGGAGTCACGGAAGGAGGGTGACTCATGACTCAAGTGGATTTCCACGAGCTGCGGGCAAAATGCCTGCATAGAGCGACAGACATCGTTGGATGGCTACTCCCTGATGGGAAAAGGGAAGGGAGTGAGTGGGTCTCAAAAAACCCAAAAAGGGCAGACAACTCGCTGGGCAGCTTTAAGGTGAACCTCACCACCGGCCAGTGGTCAGACTTCGCCACAGACGAGCGCGGTGGGGACCTGATTAGCTTGGGGGCCTACCTCCTCAGCACAAGCCAATCGAAGGCTGCCCAGACGCTCGAGAACCACCTTGGCCTTTCTTCAACGCCCACAGAGGCCCAAACGAATGACAGAGTTGGTAGGGCCATACTGCCGGTCCCAGACACCGCACCTGATCCTGAGTTTCCTACGGCTCAAGGCGATTGGAGGTTTACCCAAGCCTGGCATTACAACGATGCTGAGGGGCGCAGGCTCTGTTACCGGGTTCGCTATGACAAGGAGGCCTCAGGAGAGAAAAGGGTCTCTACGTGGACCTTCCGGGAATTCCCTGACGGACGCCGTGGTTGGACCAACAAGGGAATTCCCAAGCCCTCACCCCTCTATGGTCTCGATCGCCTCGCCCGGGAGCCCCACATGCCCGTTCTGGTTGTGGAGGGGGAGAAGACCGCTGACGCAGCCCAGAGACTGTTTCCCGTATGGGTGGCAGTCACTTCAGGAAGTGCTACCAGCGCAACAGGCACAGACTGGTCACCCCTCAAGGATCGTAGTGTCTGGATTTGGCCCGACAATGATCCGCCTGGAAAGGCTTACGCCGCGAGCGCTGCCCAGCGTCTTCGGGGCATCGCCAAGAAGGTTTCCATCGTGTCCCTTCCAGACGACCTCCCTCCAAAATGGGATTTGGCCGATCCGCTCCCAGAGGGCCTTGATCCTTGGTCCCTGCTCAAGGCCGCAGTAGAGATCCGTGGCACTGACAATCCGATACTGCCGTTAGAAACCCACGGTCCCTTTCGCCCTCTTGATATGGCGGAGGTTCTTCGTGACTCACCTCCCCCCGTTAATTGGCTGGTCAAAGGGCTGATCCCGTCAGGAGTTACGGGTGTCTTTGCTGCTCGGTCCAATTCGGGCAAGAGCATGACGGCGCTCCACCTTGCTCTTTGCCTAGCAACAGGCAAACCAGTCCTGGGGAGACAGCCATCGGGCGCTACCCCAAGGGGTGTGGTCTACATCAGCATGGAGGACGACCAGGGGGAGCTCTGGCGCAGGGTTCATCGCTGCCGGGACCTCTACAAGTCCCAGCAAAAATGGACGAGTGCCGATGAATTGGCCCTTCAGGCCAACCTCCTTCCGCTCCTCCCACGATGGGAGTCGGACCAAGCTGGATTCTCTCTGCAAAGGCACTGGAGGTGGATCGGAGACCAGGCCAATCGAATCACCAATGGGTGTGCTCTGATCGTAGTAGACACCCTATCCACGATGAGCGAGGGGGACGAAAACGCAGTCCGAGACACAAGTGCCTTCTGGAATGCAGCCTCCTCCCTGGTCGCGGCCACTGGCGCAACCATATTGGCCCTTCACCATCTCGCCAAGGGGAACGATACGAATTCCCAGAAACCCCTTTTGGAGCGCCTCCACCCGGAGGCCATTCGGGGATCGAGCGGAATCGAAGGTCGGGCCCGGTTCATTCTCACCATGGCTGCCTTGAGCCAGTCAGAAGCCAAGGGCGCCGGCTTGGACTCGACCAAGACTCAACGGGGCGACTTTGTTGCCCTCTGTCTGGCAAAGCAAAGCATGGGTGCAAAGGGCGAGACTGTCTTGCTTGAACGCCTTAGCGCCAACGAACCTGGCGCCGGCTTCCTGATCCCTCATGCGGAGTCCGATCGATTGGTGTCAATGCTACTTGGTGGAAACCTGCCTGTGAAATTCAATCTTCGAGATCGGGTTCTCCTTGAACTTGGGAAGGTTGGTGGAGACATCGAGAGATTGGACAGGGATGAGGTTGCAGAGCGCCTCTGGCCGTATTCGAAGAGTCCCTCGGGGGAACTCTCGAAGCAGCTTAGTTACCTTCGTACCGATGGGCATCTGCTGGAAAGCCGACTCACGCCAGAGGGTCAAACCAGATATATGGAGCTCTCGGGCGATTCTCTCCAGAGCGCCCCCCATTCTCTTTTCGAGGCAGAATGCCTTGTGACTCAAGCCATTCCGAACGGAATTCCGGACCCAGGAACATCGGAATGGAAACAATCGAGTGGTCTTCCTTCCTTCCAGGGGCCTAGTGACACAGAAGGAAGGAATCCAGGCGAGGCCCCTACAGCCAGCTCGGCCCAAGGTGTGGCATGAGTGTCGACTCCCAAGCCGTTCCACCCCATTCCTCCCTGCTTGCGCTCAGAGGTGCGGCCATCCCGGCGGCCATTGCCGCTCACCTGGATGAGCGAGCCGCGATCCTCCAATACGAGGGGGGATTCGCGCGACCAGAAGCCGAGGCCCGTGCCTGCCTAGAGCTGTGCGTTCACGGATGCATGTACCTCTTCAGGTGCCAGCCATGAAGCCATCCTTCCTGGCTCTCTTCCCGGGTGAGTTCCTCGAACTCGGCGCCCATCTAAAGCCCTCAGAGTTTAGGATTTTCCTCGTCCTGGCGCATTTTGTCCGGTACGGTAATCGCGGAGACCTCACCATCCACGACCTCGAAAGGGGAACCGGTCTGAGCAAGACCGTGCTGTACAGGCGGCTCAAGTCACTCCAAGATCAACGGCTCCTCCGGTGGAAGTCAGGGGACTGGATGCTCTCCCCTTGGATCTGCTTCAAGGGCCGTCTCGCCTGCAGAGTCAGCGCCGTGGAAGATTTCGAACAGGACCTGGCGACCAGCCGGCCTCGTGATCGATCCCTGGATGCCATTGCGGCCCGCACCAAAGGCCAAGGGAAAAGGCCTTCCTTACCTGCATCAGGGAACCGGTAGCCCCCCACGTGAGGGGACGAGTCAAGAATGCCAATTCCCAATGAAATCAAGGGCCTTCCATCGTTATGGGTGAAGGGCCCTTTCTCTTTCTTCTATAGGCAGCCATGGACCTCCAACCGAGGCTCATACGCGCGAACGAAAATCTGACCGAGGGGAGGACTACCGCCTTCTTAACCGACAGTCCCCGGACCCCCCAAGGCCCCCCTACCGCGAAGAGGCCATCGATTGGTAGGCTCCATCAATGCTCATTCAAAGCAATTGGAATAATGATTGGGTTCGACCCGTGCTCTGGGAAATGGACAAAGTACCTTCTGGGGGGAATATCTCAGAGTTAATATGACGTCGGCTAGCGCCTTCATCCCCCTAGCTTTCATCTAGTAGTTGGTGCTCGTTTCCGACGTCTCAAAGGAATAACGGTTCTGGTTTTCGCCGCGAAATCTCCGAAGCCCGTGCCAAAATACTCGAAGAACACCCTCACGGTTGGTGTAAAGAATTTTTGCGGCAGGAATGCAAGTATTGGAACGAGGAAATGAGATGAGACTCAAATCCATTACATTCTCCGAACAAGTTGGGACACCCCAAGAATGGACCCTCGGGGAACTGGAAATTGGTCCCAAAAATCTACTCGTGGGAAAAAATGCCACCGGAAAAACACGAGTCCTAAATGTAATCTCGGGTCTTTCGAAATTCTTCCAGGGTACGGCCCAATTTCCAACAACGGCTGGTTATATTTGTGAATTTGAGAACGAACAATCAAAATACACATACAAATTAAACATTGAAAACCATCAAGTTATTCATGAATTTTTATCAATTGACGGTGTTACACGACTGGAAAGGGGGCCAGGCGGCAGGGGTACAATATTTGCGGTTGAACAAGGTAAAGATACAAAATTTCAATCGCCACCAACCATGCTTGCTGCATTGAGCCGTCGGGATGAAATTCAGCATCCTTTTCTTGAACCAATTTATACTTGGGGATCATCATTAAGGCATATTACATTTGGGACGACCCTGGGGAAGGATCATTTCGAAATCATCAAAAATGAAAATACTCAGGTAGAAGGTTGGGACCAGAATAAGGTAGTTGGAATTTTTCGGCGTTCCATAGCCCAGCATAGTGATAATTTTCTCACAACGTTAAAGAGTGATTTATTACGTGTAGGATATTCTATTGATTCTATTCGAACAGAGTTTCCGATCACAGTGCTTGCATCGAATTCTCCAAGCGATTTTGTTGGCCTAACAGTAAAAGAGAAGGATCTTCCCGGTGTTACGGATCAAATTTCCATGTCGCAAGGAATGTTTCGCGTCCTTTCTTTACTAATTCATATTAATGACCTCAACCTTCGGCAGCGGGGAGCTTGCGTCTTGGTAGATGATATTGGTGAAGGACTGGATTTTGATCGTTCCTGCAGGCTGATTAAACTGCTTAGAGAAAAGGCCGACAAAAACGATATCCAATTAATTATGACAACCAATGATCGTTTTATTATGAATGAAGTTCCTCTTACTGAGTGGTCTCTTTTGCGCAGGGTCGGAAATCATGTGAATGTTCACAATTATACCAATTCAAAACAATCTTTTGAATCATTTAAATTCACTGGACTCAGCAATTTCTCATTTTTGGAGATGGACTTTATCAATGAACCCATTTCCGGAGATGATTAGGTGTATAAACTAGCCATTTTTGTGGAAGGTTACACAGAAGTTCTTTTTGTAAATAAACTTATTGAAGAAATTGCAAACAAAAATGAAATTATAATTGAACAAATTAGCATTCGCGGTGGTGCAACCGTACCAAGAAAATCTTCAATTATTCAAGCCGCGAAACCAGCTACTACGGAACAATTTTATTTTTTAATTATCGATTGTGGCGGCGACAATTTGGTAAAACAAAGAATTTCAGAAGAGCACGCCGGACTAAGCTCAAATGGTTACCAGTCAATAATTGGCCTAAGGGATGTTCGACCAAATTTTACACGAGCTGAAATTGGGAAACTGGAACTTGGTCTTAGATATGGAATAAAAACTTCACTGATACCGGTCGATTTTATTTTAGCAATTATGGAAATTGAGGCTTGGTTTTTAGCTGAACAAACTCACTTCGGTAGAATTAATCCCCTCCTTAATTCAAGTTCAATTATAACAACTCACGGTTTCGATATTGAAAATGACGATTTGAGCCTGAGAGATTTCCCCACGCAAGACCTTTCCGCTTGCTATAGCATTGTCGGTCTTAAATATATTAAAAATTCAAACTTAACAATCAATTCCTTGGATTTCGAGTCGATTTATTTTGATCTTTCTACAAAAATTCCATATTTAAAAAAATTAATCAATTTGATTGAAGATTTCATAACACCTGGTGCGCAAACTCAAACTTAGAGATTATCTAAATACTGTCGCACCCTGCCTTAATCATCCTAATTAAATAGGCCAAACTTCTGGGGCGCTAAGATATTTATCGGTTAAATTTCAACCGAGTCTTGGACAACTCCTTCAATCGGTTTGACGAGGGAAAAAATTTCGACAATCTTCGACCCCACTCATCAGTCCCATGAATCCTTCGATTCCTGATCTGCATGATTGACCAAGACTTCCAGCTCAGTCCGTGTTTGATTCACTAATTAACATGGCGTTCTCTCTAAATTTGAAGGGCATTGATAGGCCTCAATATTGGACCGACGATCTAATCCCAACTTCTTTTGGAGGGGTTAATGTTTGAGGTCTCGAACGACACAAGGGCCATGATGGCCACGAAGATCTACCAGGGACTCAGGCAGAGTCCCGGCTGGAACCAGCTGAACCCGACGAGGGACGAAACGATGGAGGAGGCAGTCCGCCAGGCCGCGAACCTGATCGCTTGGCTGGATTTCCAGGCTGGGCATGGGCCTATCCCGGTGGTCTGCAAGTTGAGGCTTGAGAATGTCGAACTGATTCGATCACATGCCGCCGCAAAGAACCTAACCGAAGACGATGCGTTCAATGAACTCCTTGGTCGAGGGCTGGAAAAGCTCGATCGACTCAAAGCAGAAGATCCTGAAAAACTGGAGAGGCTCCTGTCCGAGTACCACGCCTCGAAGAAGTAGCCAGGAACCTTGGTAGAACTTTGGTAGAAGTAAGGCCCAACATCAGCTGGGCCTTTTCTCTTAAAGCTAGGTTTGATGCTGGTCGGGGCGAGAGGATTCGAACCTCCGACCCTCTGCTCCCAAAGCAGATGCGCTACCAGGCTGCGCCACGCCCCGAAGGGGACAGTGTACCGCTACTTGCCGCCGATGGCGACGGCGCGCAGGTTGAGGCCAGCGCGCTGGAGGTCGAAAATCTTGGTGGCGAGGCCCACCATGAGCTGGGTCTCCATGTCCTCGCGGCCGCGCTTGGTGGCCCCAGCGGGGGGGATGGCAGCGATGTCGGCGGCGGTGCGGCCCTTGGACCAGGCCAGGTCCATGGCGAAGGACACCTTCTTGTCCTGGCTGGACAGTTCACCGGCCACGTTGGACATGCGGCCGTCGCCGCCGTAGCCGACCCGCAGCCAGCCCGGACCTTCGAAGCCGCGGCTGCTGTTGTTGATGTTCACGGAGTTAAGACGGTTGTTGGCGCCGTAGGTGAAGTCCATGCGGGTCTGCACGCCCTGCTCGTCGTTGCGGAAGTCGAGGCGCACGGGCAGCTTGGTGGTCTTGTCCACGGAGACCTCGAGCTTGCCGCGCTTCCAGAAGCCCAGGCTTTGGGCCAGGCTCTGCTCACGCTTCTTCGCGTCCCAGCCCTTGGTGGGGGCGTTGAAGACCAAGCGCTGGACCGTGTGGCCGTTGACGGTCTCCTCGCCGGCCAGGGTGGCCTGGAAGGTGGGCGCATCGACGTAGACGGCCTTGATGTCGTTCAGGGTCTGGCGGAACCAGGACATGTAGGTGAGCGGCGCGTCGGAGGGAGGCAGGTCCACCCGGGTGGTGTAGGCGTTCTGCTCCTTGCTGTAGATGAAGCCGCGGTTGCCGCGCCGGGTGTAGAGGATGGTGCCGAAGTCGCCGGCCAGGTCGGTCTTGAAGTCGCCGTTGGCGAAGTAGGTGCCCTTGACCCGGAGGTTGGCCTGGCCGCCCTGGCTGTTGCCCTTCACCGCACCCTGGCTGGCGGTGTCCACCTTTTGGTTGATCAGGGCGCCGCTGAGGGCGATGCCCAGGGTGCCCTGCATCTCGACGGAGGTGATGCCCTGGTAGGCCTGACCGAACCAGCCGGTGTCCACGGCGTCCAGGGTCTGCAGGAGGGCCTGGCGGGCGGCCTCGGCTTCCGGGGTGGGCTTTGGCTGCGCCGCCTTGGCCGCGGGCTTGGCTGCCTTGGGGGCGGCCTTGGGGGGCGCCTGGGCGGGCAGGAGGCTGGCGGCAAGCAGGAGGGGGAGCAGGGGAAGGCGCATGGGGACCTCGATGGAACTATCGATGAGGATGTCTGGGGGCGGGCTTATGTTCCGGGCGCTCCTTGGCGAAGCAGGCCCGGCAGAGGGCCTTGGCGGGATCCTCGGGGATGAAGGGCAGGTATTCCTGGGCCCCGCAGGTGGCGCAGGTGATGTGGGTGAGGATGCGGGCGGTGTCCTGGCCGCCCTTCCGCTTGTATACGAAAGAGCGTCGGTAGCAGTCGGGACACAGGTAGAACTTCTGGCCGGATTCGACCCGGAAGTGCATGCCGCACTCCGCGCAGATCTTCTCCCGGGGAGCCTTGGGGTCCGGTGGTGCCACCGGGGCCCGCTTGGTCAACAGGACGGGGGTAGGTTTCGGGGCCGGCTCCGGAACCGCCTCTCCGGATGCAGTAGCCTTCGAGGGTTTGGGCCCTTTGATCATCAGTATGGGTTTCCAAGTGCGGCCAGGGCCGAAGGATCAGGGTACCCCATCCAAGGGCTGCCCGCGAGTTCCAGTCCTGCCGGGGAGGTGCCATCCTGGGCGTATGCCCCTTCCCTCCGACCTCCTGGAACCCCTGCGGCGCGGGGAGCACCGGGCCCTGGGCCGGGCGATCTCCTGGATGGAAAATGGTCACCCCGGCGCCCGGGATCTCATGGCCCGGGTCTGGCCCCAACTGGGGCGGGCCTCGGTGATTGGCATCACGGGTTCCCCCGGCGCCGGGAAGAGCACCCTCACGGACCAGCTGGCCCGCACCCTCCGGGCCCAGGGGCAGAAGGTGGGCATCCTGGCGGTGGATCCCACCTCGCCCTTCAGCGGGGGGGCCATTCTTGGCGACCGCATCCGCATGCAGCGCATCGCCGCGGATCCCGGCATCTTCATCCGGAGCATGGCCACCCGCGGGGCCCTGGGCGGCCTGGCCCGGGCCACCCAGGATGCCATCGACCTGCTGGACGCAGCGGGCTTCGATACCGTGATCGTGGAGACCGTGGGCGTGGGCCAGGATGAGGTCGACGTGGTGAGCTGCGTCCAGACTTGCTGCGTGGTGCTGGTGCCCGGCATGGGTGACGAGATCCAGGCCATCAAGGCCGGAATCATGGAGGTGGCCGACCTCTTCGTCATCAACAAGGCCGACCGGGAGGGCGCAGACCAGGTGGAGTTCGAGCTCGCGGCCATGAAGTCCCTGGCCATGCCCCAGGGCTGGGACCCGCCGATCCTCCGCACCGTGGCCCAGCAGGGGGAGGGCGTGGCCGAGCTCCTGGCCCAGGTGGAGGAGCACGGCCGCTGGCTGCGGGCCCACGGGGGCCTGGCCCGCAAGGCCCGGGAGCGCGCCCGCCTGCGCTTCGAGTCCCTGCTAGCCGAGGAGGCCGTGCGCCGGGCCAAGGCTCGGGCCGGTGCCGACCGGGTGGACGCCGCCCTGCGGGGCATCGCGGAGCGGACCCTGGACCCCTACACCGCCGTGCGCGCCATCCTGGACGAAGCTTGAGTCCTCCGAACAGGACCCGATAGGTCACCATGGCCGCCCGGAACCTCAACAAGGAGCAGGTCGAGGCCATTCGCATGGTCTTCCAGCGGCTGTGCGAAGGCGAAGACCTGATCCAGGTGCACTTCGGGGACCTGCAGGGGGAGTTCAAGGTGCTGGCCGAGACCCCGGACCGGATCATCCTCGGCATCTCGGACCTGGAGCGGGGCCAGTGGCGCCTGAAAACCGGGGCCCGCCTGACCCTGAAGGTGCTGGACCGGGGCCTTCTTTACGAGGCCATCGTGGACTACCAGGGCCACGGCCGGCTCCATGGAGTCGAAGCCTGCCACGTGACCCTGCCCCGCCTGCTGCGGGCCGTGGACGCTCACCGGCTGGCGGACTTCGTGCCCGACCGGCCCATCCCCTGCTCTTTCTCGGATCAGCGGAACGACATCAAGGATGGCAAGGCCACCGCTTTCGGCGAGGATGGCCTGGAGCTGGCCCCACCCGCGGGCACCAAGGTGCTCGGCGATATGCTCCGGCTCAATGCCGCCTCCACCGTGGAGGTGAAGCCGCCCACGGGCGATAGCATCGTGCTGTCCGTGAAAGTGGCCTACTTCGGCGAGAAGACTTGGGGCATGCGCCTCTCGGACACGGCAGACCGGATGGCTGTGAGCCGCTACCGCCAGTGGGTGCTCGAGGCCCGCCATGCCCAGGCCAACCGCGACCGCTCCCGCTTCAACCCCGGCGGCCTGGAGTCCACCCGCCTGGCCACGCGCAAGGAGGCCCCCAAGCCGGTGACGTCCCAGCTGCGGCTCCTGGTGGACCGCGACCCCCTGGTGCTGGTGCTGGCCGAAGGCGAGGCCTTCCCGGCCCGCCTGGGTGAGGCCATCGGCCGCAAGTTCGGAGTCGCGGCCTTGGACCCGGGACCCGGCCTGCTACGGCCTGTCCTCGGCGCCCTGGGCGTCGATGAGCAGGGCTGGGGCCGGATCAGGCTGGTGCTGATCCACCACAAGCTCCGCGCCGGTACGGCCATGGAGCGCTGCCGGCGCCTGGTCCAGGAGGAGGCCTGCCCCCTGCCGATCCTGCTCGCCGGCACCGACGAAGATGCCGACCTGAAGCGCAACCGGGCCGTGGCGGCCGGGGCCGTGGACTACTTGGTGGTGGAGCCTTTCCAGATCCTCTCCGTCCTCCGGACCCTCGACCAGACCCTCAAGCTGTTCGCCTGAACTCAGGATCGACTGATCTGATTCCGATGAAGGGGCGTTGCCTTCCTCGCACCTGTCCATCGGGAGTCCCAGATGTCCCTGTCCAGCCGTCTGAGCGTGAGGGGAAAGCTTGTCCTGCTCCTGGCCCTGCCCCTGGCGGGCTACGCCTACTTCAACCTCCACGACACGTGGAGCCAGTACCAGGCGCTTGCGGCCAAGGGGCTCATCCAGAAGGGGTTCGATTTCGCTGAGCCCCTTTGGCGGTCCTTCATCTTCGACTTCATCGCCTCATTCGTCGTCTGGATGGTCACCTTTTTCCTCGTGTACCGCATCAGCCTCTGGATCACCCGGCCCCTGAAGTCCATGGCCGAGGGCCTCGGGAAGAGTGACCTCACGCTGGAACTGGCGGTGGAGAGCGAGGACGAGATCGCCCAGGTGGCCATCGCCTTCAATGCCTACAACGCCCGGCTCCGCAGCATCTTCCAGAACCTCTCGGGCTCCTCAAGCTCCGTGGCCAGCGGCGCCACCCAGCTCTCCGCCTCCAGCGAGCAGATGGCCGCCACCAGCGCCAGCCTGGCCCAGAACTCCGAAGCCCAGCGGGCCGCCTTCGAGCGGGTGGCCGCCGCCGTCACCGAGCTCTCGGCCTCCATTGAGCAGGTATCCGGCAACATCCGGCGCTCCCAGAAGGAATCCGAGGCGGCCGTGGCCGCCGTGAACCAGGGCTCCCAGGCCGGCGGCGAGAGCGCCCAGGCCATGGATGACATCCGGGCCGCCACCGCCCGCATGGTGTCCGCCGTCCGCCTGATCCAGGACATCGCCCGGCAGACCAACCTGCTCTCCCTGAACGCGGCCATCGAAGCGGCCAAGGCCGGGGCCATGGGCAAGGGCTTCGCCGTGGTAGCGGAGGAAGTCCGCAAGCTGGCCGAGCGCAGTGGGGCCGCCGCCCGGGAAATCGGCCAGCTGATCGAACAGAGCAACGCCTCCGTGGACCGCGGCGCCGACATGGTGACGGCCACGGTCGCCGCCCTCGCCACCATCGACACCAACATCCAGGGCCTCGCGGCCATGATCCTCGAGGTTGGGGCCGCGGCGGACGAGCAGGCCCGCACCAGCACCGAGGTGGCCGAGCAGGTGGATGAGAACCTCAGCCGCGTGGCCCACAACGCCACGGCCACCGAGCAGATGGCCCGCACCGTGAGCGAGGTCGCCCGTACCGCCGCCGAGCTGGCCCGGGTCGCCGAGGACCAGAACCACCTCGTGGGGCAGTTCAGGGTCTGATGCCGACCTGGTTTCAGGGCTTGGCGATCAGCCCGTAGAGGTCCGGCCGCCGGTCCCGGAAGAAGCCGAAGGAGGCGCGGTTGCGCCGGATTTCCTCCAGGTCGAAGTCCGCGGTGATGACGCCGCTGGCCGCGCGGCCCAGCTCGGCCACTTTCTCACCACGGTGGTCGGCGATGAAGGAGTGGCCGTAGAAGGTCTGGTCGCCCTCCAGGCCGATACGGTTGGAGGCCACCACGGGCACCACGTTGGACACGGCGTGACCGATCATGGCGCGCTGCCAGAGGTCCTTCGTATCCAGTCCGGGGTTCTCGGGCTCGGTGCCGATGGCCGTCGGGTAGAGGAGGATGTCGGCACCGAGCAGCATCATGGCCCGGGCACACTCGGGGTACCACTGGTCCCAGCAGATGCCCACGCCCAGCTTGCCGAAGCGCGTGTCCCACACCTTGAAGCCGGTGTTGCCCGGCCGGAAGTAGAACTTCTCCTCGTAGCCCGGGCCGTCGGGGATGTGGCTCTTGCGGTAGATGCCCAGCAGGGATCCGTCCGCATCCACCATGGCCAGGCTGTTGTAGAAGGCGTGGCCATCCCGCTCGAAGAAGGAGACGGGGACCACCACCCCCAGCTCCTTGGCCAGGTTCTGGAAGCGGGCGAGGGTGGGATGCCCTTCGACGGGTTTGGCCCAGTCGAAGAAGGCATCCTTCTCCTCGCGGCAGAAATAGATTCCCTCGAACAGCTCCGAGGGCAGGATCACCTGCGCTCCCCTGGCTGCGGCCTCGCGCACGAGGCCCTCCACCCGGGCCACATTCTCGTCGAGGCTGGGCCCAAAGGCGCACTGGGTGGCGGCGACGCGGACCATGTTGTTGACGCGGGGTTCGTTCGCTGCGCTCACAGGACCTCCGGCTGCTGCTGGGTGATGCAGTGGAAGGCGCCGCCCCCGCTGAGGATGGCCCGGGCCGGGTGGCCCACGGTGCGCCGCCCCGGGAACAGGCGGGCGATGCCAGCCACCGCTTCGGCATCGAAGGGCGTGTCGTAGGTGGGAACCACGACCGTCGCGTTGCCGATGTAGAAGTTCACGAAGCTGGCGGGCATGGGCTCGCCGTCCTCGTCCTCCAGCAGGCCCGGCGAGGGGATGCGCACCACTTGGAGCTTCCGGCCCCGGGCATCGGTCATCCCTCCAAGATCCGCCGCCAGGCGGTCGAGGGTGGCCGCGTTCGGATCGGCCGGATCCCGGGCCTCCATGCACACCACCACGCCCGGCGCCACGAAGCGGGCCAGGGTGTCGATGTGACCGTCGGTGTGGTCGTTCAGCAGGCCCTCGTCCAGCCAGAGCACCTTCTCGGCGCCCAGGCTTTCCCGCAGGGCGGCCTCGATCTGGATCTGGTTCATCCCGGGGTTGCGGTTGGGGTTGAGCAGGCACTGGCGGGTGGTGAGCACGGTGCCCTCGCCATCCACCTCCACGGAGCCGCCTTCCAAAACCCAGCCGAGCTCCAGGCGCGGCAGCGCGGTGATCGCCGACACACGGCCAGCCACCTGGTCGTCACCGGGCAGCTCGTACTTCCCGCCCCAGCCGTTGAAACGGAAGCAGGCCGCGTGGAGGATCCGGGCGGCATCCTGCACGAAGATGGGCGCCGTGTCCCGCAGCCAGATGTCGCCAACGGGAATCCGGTGGAAGCGGATTTTGGCGAGGACTGGCGCCAGCGCGGCCCGGGCCTGGGCTTCCGCGGCGTCATCCTGCACCAGCAAGTCCAGGGCCTCGCCGCCGTCCTCCGCGATGGCCAGGCAAAGTGCCGAGAACTCAGCCTGGGCCGGGGCGAGGTTCTCCTGCCACAGGTGTCCGTGGCTGGGCCAAGCCAGCCAGCAGGCGCTGTGGCGGTCCCACTCGGCGGGCTGGTGGAAGGGGGGACGGTTCATGGGTCAGAGTTCCTTGCCTACGCCCCGGCATGGGGTGATCCATCAGTTCAGCAAAAGCCGGCCTTCCAGTCGAGGGATAAGCCAGGGGGATGCGGCTTGGTCCGTCACGGCCGGACCTACCCCGTATGATGAGGGTTATACCCTTGGAGTTTCCATGTTCCTGCATCGCGCCCTGCGCGTGTCCCTCGTGCTCTTCACTCTGCTGGGCTGGGGGTCGCCGGGGCTGCCCGCCCGGGAAACCCAGTCGGCGGCCCCGGTTGAGGGGGTCCGCGAGCACTACGCCAAGCGCGAAGTGATGATCCCCATGCGGGACGGCAAGAAGCTATTCACCGCCATCTACACCCCGAAGGACTGCAGCCGCGCCTACCCCATCCTGATGCAGCGCACGCCCTACAGCGTGTGGCCCTACGGGGAGGAGGCCTTCCCCGAGCACTTGGGGCCCTCGCTGCGCTTCCAGGCCGAGGGGTTCATCTTTGTCTACCAGGACGTGCGGGGCCGGATGATGTCTGAGGGCGACTTCGTGAACATGAGACCCCAGCGGGCCGCCAGTGGCGCCCCTGTGGACGAGAGCACAGACACCACCGACACCATCGACTGGCTGCTCAAGCACGCCGAAGGGAACAACGGCCGCGTGGGCCAGTGGGGCATCAGCTACCCCGGCTTCTACTCGGCCGTGGCCCTGCTCTCGGGGCACCCGGCCCTGAAAGCCGTGTCGCCCCAGGCGCCCATCGTGGACTGGTTCCAGGGCGACGACTTCCACCGCAACGGCGCCCTCTGGCTGCCCCATGCCTTCAACTTCATGGTGAGCTTCGGCCTGCCCCGCCCCGAGCCCAGCCGCGCCTGGCCCAAACCCTTCGAGCACGGCACGTCCGACGGCTACGAGTGGTTCCTGCGCCTGGGCCCCACAGGCGCCACGCGGCAGTACACGAAGGAGGTGGCCTTCTGGAACGAGATGTTGGACCACCCGACGTACGACGCCTTCTGGCAGGCCCGCAACCTGCGGCCCCAGCTTAAGGGCGTGCAGCCTGCGGTGCTCACCGTGGGCGGCTGGTTCGACGCGGAGAATCTCTACGGCGCCCTGCAGGTTTTCAAGACGGTCGGACACCAGAGCCCCGCCACGGACAACCGTCTGGTCATGGGCCCCTGGTTCCACGGCGGCTGGGAGCGCAGCCAGGGCGACCACCTGGGCCCCGTGCAATTCGGTGCCTCCACCTCCGAGTGGTTCCAGGCTGAGGTGCTGTTCCCCTTCTTCCTGCACCACCTCAAGGGCGCCAAGGATCCCGGGCTGGCCAAGGCCACGGTCTTCGAGACTGGCGCCAACCGCTGGCACCAACTCGAGGCCTGGCCGCCGAAGCAGGCGAAGGACGCGAAGCTCTACCTGCAGCCCAGCGGATGTCTTTCCTTCACGGCGCCCGCGCCAGCCGGTGGCTCCGACTCGTTCATTTCCGATCCTGCCAAGCCCGTACCCTTCATCGAGCAGGTGGCCATCGGCATGCCCAAGGAGTACATGACCGCGGACCAGCGCTTCGCCGGGCGGCGCACTGACGTGATGGTGTACCAGACCGAGCCACTGAAGGCCGACCTCACCCTAGCCGGGCCCCTGCGCCCCGAGCTCTTCGTGGCCACCACGGGCACCGACGCTGACTGGGTGGTGAAGCTCATCGACGTCTATCCCGACGCCTTCAAGAACCCAGACTTCAGGCCCGGCGGCTCACCCTGGGACCGCACGCCCAACCCCATGGGCGGCTACCAGCAGCTGGTGCGGGGCGAGGTCATGCGCGGCAAGTTCCGCGACAGCCTCGAGCACCCCGCACCCTTCACCCCCGGCCAGCCCACCCGCGTGGCCTGGTCCATGAACGACATCTTCCACACCTTCAAGAAAGGTCACCGCGTCATGGTGCAGGTCCAGAGCACCTGGTTCCCCCTCATGGACCGCAATCCCCAGGTGTTTATGGACATCAACAAGGCCGTCACCACCGACTACCAGAAAGCCACTCATACCGTGTTCCACAATGCCGCCCAGCCCAGCCATCTCGGGGTGGCCGTATGCTCTGGCCCGGGACAATGAACCGCCCCCATTCCCGTCCAGCTCAACCCTTCGAGGTCCCCATGCCCAGCCGAGTCCTGCGCCCGCTGTTCCTCGCCCTGCTCTGCGGCATTCCTGTCGCGGCCCAGAAGTCTCCAGCGGCTAGGCCGGTCGCTCCCATCGTGGAAGCCGCCCGTCTGGCCGCCCTCAAGGTCCGGAGCCTCGGCCCGGCCACCATGGGCGGCCGCGTCTCGGATATCGCCACGGATCCCGGAGACGCCGACACCTTTTACCTCGGCCTCGCCACCGGTGGCGTGTGGAAGACGGCCAACGCCGGGGGCACCTTCACGCCCCTCTTCGACAAGCAGGGCACGGCGTCCATCGGGGCCGTCGCCGTGGCACCCTCGAATCCCAGGGTGCTCTGGGTGGGCACCGGCGAGGCCAACGACCGCAACAGCTCAGGCTGGGGCAAGGGGGTCTTCCGTTCCGTGGATGGCGGTGAGACCTGGGCCCAGGCCGGACTCGAGGGCAGCCGCACCATCCCCCGCATCGTGGTGCACCCGAAGGACGCTAACACCGCCTGGGTGGCGGTCATGGGCGACCTGTGGACGCCCGGGGGCGAACGGGGCCTGTTCAAGACCACGAATGGCGGCACCTCATGGAAGGCTGTCCTCAAGGCCCCCGCGCCCCTGGACACCCACGTGGGCTGTGGCGACGTGGTGCTGGACCCCGCCGCCCCGGACACCCTCTACGCGACCCTCTACGCCCGCCGCCGCACACCCTGGTCCTTCACCTATGGCGCCGCGGCGGCCGAGGGCAGAGATGTGGGGGGCATCTACAAGAGCCTTGACGGCGGAACCACCTGGCGGCGCCTGGACAATGGTCTCCCCACCCAGATGGGCCGCATCGGAATCGACGTGGCCCGCAGCCAGCCCGGCACCGTGATGGCCGTCATCCAGAGCGACGAGGGTGGCACCGTGGGCATCGACGATCTGCTCAGCCGCAGGGGCGGCGTGTTCCGTTCCGAGGATGGCGGCGAGACCTGGCTGCGCACCAACGCCCTCAACCCCCGCCCCTTCTACTTCAGCCAGCTCCGCATCGATCCTGTGAATCCCCTGCGGGTCTACGTGCTGGGCTACATGCTGCATGTCTCTGATGATGGAGGCCGGAGCTTCCGCGAGGACCTGTTCGCCAAGGTGCATGCGGATTGCCACGCCCTGGCCTTTCCGAAGGCCGACCCGCCGCGCGCGGTTCCACCCGAGCCCGGAGAGTCCGCCCGGCCCCCGGTCACCGCCCGGCTGCTGCTGGGCACGGACGGCGGCCCTTACCAGAGCTATGAGGCAGGCGCCAACTGGCTCCACCTCAGCCGCATTCCCTCGGGCCAGTACTACCGCATCGCCCTGGACGACAGCAGCCCCTACCGCATCGCGGGGGGCCTCCAGGACAACGTCAACTGGGTGGGGCCAAGCCGCGTGGGATCCAAGGATGGCATCCTGAACGGCGACTGGACCAACATCCAGGGCGGGGACGGCTTCTACTGCGTCTTCGATCCGGATGATCGGGACGTGATCTACGCCGAAAGCCAGGAGGGTTGGATCCACCGCTTCAACCTCCGCACCGGCGAGATGAAGGTGCTGCGCCCCAATCCCGCCGAGGGCCATCCCGGGTTCCGCTTCCACTGGAACTCGCCCCTCATCGGCAGCCGCCACGCCAGGGGCACCATGTACCTTGCAGGCAACCGAGTGTTCCGCCTGAAGCACCGCGGCGAGGCGTGGACCCTCATCAGTCCAGACCTCTCCACACGGGATCCCCTCAAGACCACCACCGTGGGCAGCGGCGCCGAGAACTATGGCGTGGTCTACGCCCTGGCCGAATCACCCCTCAAGGCCGGGCTGCTCTGGGCCGGCACCGATGACGGCAAGCTGTGGCTCACGGAAGACGAGGGCGCCCACTGGACGGACCTCAGCGCCTACCTTCCCCTCCCGGCCAGGGGTCAGTGGGTCAGCCGCATCGAGGCGAGCGCCCACGATCCCAAGGTCGCCTACCTCGCCGTGGACGCCCACCGGGCAGGCAACTACGCCCCCCTGGTGCTGCGCACCGCGGACGGTGGCCGCACTTGGACCAGTCTCGCCGCCAACCTACCGGCGGACGGCCCCGTGAAAGTGGTCCGCGAGGATCCCGTGAACCCCGCCCTGCTGTTCGCCGGGACGGAATTCGGCTTCTTCACGAGCCTGGACCGTGGCGCCTCCTGGGTGAAGCTGGGTGGCCTGCCAACGGTGGCCGTGGACGATCTCCAGATCCACCCCCGGGACCACGACCTGGTCATCGCCACCCACGGCCGCAGCCTCTACGTCCTGGATGACCTCACGGCGCTTCGGTCGCTCACGGCGGACCAGGCGGCCAAGGCCCTCCTGCTCTTCCCACCCCGCCCCGCCCATGGCGCCTACCTCCTGCCCGGCTGGGAGGACTCGGCGGGCAAGGGCGAATTCCGGGGGGAGAACCCGCCGGAGGGCGCCCTCCTCACCTACTGGCTGCGCGACCTGGGTGACGAGCCGCCCATCCTCACCATCACCAGTCCCGAAGGTCAGCCTGTAGCCACCTACAAGCTGCCGGGTACGCCCGGTCTCGGCCGGGTGAGCTGGAACCTGCGCCCCACCAAGGACCACCTCACCCAGTACGGCGGCCTGGGCGCCGAGAAGCTCGTCCGCCCCGGCACCTACACGGCGACCCTCTCCCTGGGCAGCAGCAAGGTCCAACAGAAACTCCAGGTCACCATCGCCGCCGGGATCGAGACCCGGTAACCCGAGTCCTGCTCCCAGGCCTCCAAGAGGGTCCACCGTGTCATGGTGCAGCTCCAGAGCACATGGTTCCCCCTCATGGACCGCAACCCCCAGACCTTCCTGAACATCAATGAAGCCAAGGCCACCGACTACCAGAAGGCCACCCACATTCTGTTTCACGACGCGGCGCGGCCGAGTGGGATTGGGGTCGGGGTGTGGTCAGAAAAGCAAAAGTGAACTACCGATGAACACCGATGTTGAAGCGTGGGCCTATCCGAACGGTGCTTACGGCCCGAACTATTTGGGGCCTGCATGGCATTGTCTATCGGTGGATAGGGAATTCAAACGCCCCGTTCCGATCTGACATTCGATATGGGGCCCTAGGTTTGCGTGAAATCAAAGATCAGTCCGCAACACCTGATTCATTTTTCGGTGTTCATCGGTGGTTAAAACGTTCTTTCCTTCCACCCCTCCAGCACCCTGAACCGGCTGCCCATCATGCCGGGGAGGGTGAGCTGGAGGAGGTTCTCAGTGCGGGCTTTGCGGTCGGCTTCGGGGAGGGTCAGCCATTGGCCCCCCCACTGATCCAGCGGGGCGTGGGTGCGGATCCACTTGCTTAGCTCCACGTGCCCCAGGCCGGTGAAGCCGTGGCCTTCGAGCAGGCTCGCCAAGCGGGTGAAGTCCACGTCCGCAGTGAGATCGGCTTCGCCGAGATCCTCGTGCCAGCGGCCATCCACGCCGTGGGCCTTAAAGCGGCGCAGGTCGGCGCCCTTGGCCAGAAGGCGGTCGGCGGACTCGCCGTAGTCCACGGCCAGAAACAGCCCTGCCTTCAGCGGCAAGGCGAGATCATCGACCAACCTCGGCAGCCTCTCGCACCAGACGCTGCCATCCCGGGGCTCCAGGCCATCGGTGTGGGTGGCGAACCAGGCCCCGGCCGCGCCGGGATCGGCCGCCTGCCACTCTGGGCCGTTGGTGGTCAAAACCTCGCGCGTCCAGCGCTCGCCGTCCCAGCGCCAGGGCTGGGCGGGCAGGGCGTCGAAGAGCTCGTTGCTGAAGACGGCGCCCACGAAGGGCTCCAGCGCTTCCGACTCGGCGGCGAACCGAGCGCGCTTCGCCGAGAGGAAAGGAGCGAGGGCGACTTCGGCCGCTGCTTTCGCCGCCGGGTTGTCGTCGCGGTGGGTGTATACCAGCGCCTCGGCGAAGGGGCCTGACACGGCGTTCAGAACATCCCGGCCCAGCCAGCCGCGCCCGGCGCCCGGTTCCAGGGCTGTGAAACGCGCGGGCCGGTCCAGGCGCTCCCAGGCCGCCTCCAGCCGCAGGGCCAGGGTTTGCCCCAGCAGGGGGCCCAGATCCAGGGCCGTGTAGTAGTCCTTGCCCGCGAAGCCCCAGGGGCCTTCCGCCCGCCGGTAGTAGCCGTGCTCCGGGTGGTAGAGGCCCAGGGCCATGACCTCGGCAGCGGGCACGGGGCCCTGGGCGAGGCGGGTCTGCAGTAGCTCGTTCAGTGGGTTCACTTCTTCTCCAACGGCCACTTCTCCAGCAGCACCGGCAGCAGCCACTGCGTGAGCAGCAGGGCCAGGGCCACGCCGCCCAGGCAGGCCAAGCCCAGGCCTCGCAGGCCGCGGTAGCCGCTGAAGACCATGCCGCCGAAGCCCGCCAGGGTGGTGCCAGCGCAGACGGCGTTGACGCGGGCCACCCGGCGCGGCGCATCGGCCTCGCCCCGGGCGCGGTGCAGCAGGTTGAAGGCCGTGTCCACGCTCACGCCCAGGGCGATGGGGATGGCCATGAGCGAGAGGAACGTGAGCGGCTCGCCGCCCCAGCCCAGGGCGCCGAACACCCCGGCCTGGCTGGCCAGCAGGGGCACCAGCGCATAGACCGCGAAGCGCAGGTTGCGGCCAAAGTAGGCGATGACCGCGAAGATCCCTGCCAGGGCCAGCAGCACGGCCTGCTGCACGGCCTCCTTGGCGATGCCCTTCACCACACGGAAGAGGGGCTGGGTGCCCACGAAGCGGCCCCCTGCGGCTTCGACCTGGGGTGTGAGCCGGAGCAGGGAGGCCTCGTCCAGCCGGAGCGGCACCGTTAGGGAGGGATCCAGGGGCGCAGGCTTGCGGTGCCGGTGGAAGCCGTCCCAGAGGTTCCAGGGGTGGCGGTCCTCCGGCTGGGTGGCGCGGGGCAGCAGGGCCTGCAGGGCGCCCACGGGCTGCACCGGATCCGCCGCGGCGGCAGCCAGGGCGCGCAGCGGGCCCTCCAGCCCGGCGGGATCCAGGCCGGCCTTGCCGGCGGCCTCCAGCACCTGCCGGCGCCAGGTCTCGGAGCCCAGCGTGTGGCGCAACTCCGGGTCGAGGCTCTTCCAGTCGGGCACCGGCAGCCCGGCTTCCCGAAGGATGGGGCTCAGCTTGTTCCAGCGCGCGGGCAGGCGGTCCGGATCCTCCAGGGGAATCTGGATGGCCAGGGGCTGGAGGCTCGCGCCGAGGGTGCGCGTGAGCCGCTCCTGCAGGTTGAGGGCCGGGTTGCCCTGGGCGCGGAAGCGGCGCAGGTCCTCCTCCCAGCGGGTGCGTGGCGCGCCGGCCAGGGCCAGGAGCAACACGGCCAGCGCCACCCAGGGGGCCCAGCGACGGCGGGGGGCCGTGACCAGTTCGGGGCCCGGGGCGAAGGTGCCCGTGCCCTGGTCGAACCAGAGCAGGAGCGGTGGCAGCACCAGGAAGGTGGCCACCAGGCAGGCCAGCAGGCCGAGGCCCGTGGTGAGGCCCAGGTCCCGGATGCCGGGGAAGGGGGCGAAGGCCAGGGCCAGGAAGGCCAGGGCCGTGGCGAGGGCGCCGGCCACCACGCCCGGTCCCGTGCTGAGCAGGGCGGCACGCAGGGCCCTGGGCTTGGCCTGGCCGGCGCGGCGCTCGTCCCGGTAGCGGCTGAAGAGCAGGATGCCCACGTCGTCGCCCACGCCTAGCAGCACCGCGCCGAAGCCCGCGGCCATGAGGTTCACTCGGCCCAGCACCCAGCCCGTGAGGCCCAGAGCCCAGACCATGCCCACCAACAGCGGCACCATGACGAAGCCGTAGCCGGCCAAGGTGCGGAAGCCCAGCCAGTAGACGAGGCCGATGAGGACGAAGCTTAGGCCCAGGCTCAGAAGCACCTCCACCGTGAGGCGATGCGATTCCCAGGCAGTGATGGCGTGGGCCCCGGTGACCTGCAGGGGGAAGGCGCGGGCCGGAGCGGGAGCTAGGGCCGCTTCCAACTGGCGGAGACTGGCGGAGGCTGGCAACGGGCCGGCGGCACCGCGGCCCAGCCAGGTCAGGGCGCGGGTGGTGGCCTTGGCATCCGTGGTGGGAAAGCCCGCCACCAGGGGCAGGAGCACCAGGCGGCCATCCTTGGTCTCGAAGTAACCGGTCCGCACCCGCAACGTGAAGGCCCGGCCCAGGGCCGTGGCCTTGGCCATGCCCTCGCCATCCTGCGGCGCGAGGTCCCGCAGGCCCAGGGGATCGAGCCGGGCCAGTGCCGCGGGCAGGGGTTCCGGCGAGGCCAGGGCCTTGGCCGTGGCCTGCAGGCGCCGCTGAAGCGCGGCGGGATCCTGCAGGGGCGCAAGGCGATCCCCCAGCCAAGCGGGGGCCAGGGTGTAGAGGGTCTCCGTGGTGAGCCGGCTCACGGCGGCATCGCCTTCCGCGATGGCGCCCACGGCCAGCAGCGCGGGCCAGGGGCTCACGCCGCCGGGCCCCGGCACGGGGATGGGATCCGACAACCGCCCCTCAGCGGCCAGACCGTTCAGGGGCAAGTTCCCCTCGGTGAGCAGGCGGTCCACCAGACCCTCGGCCCAGGCGCGGCGGGCCTCCAAGTCGGCCTCGGTGCCCTCGGCCACCAGCCACAGCAACTCCTGCTGGCCCACCCCCGCCTCGAGGTTGGCCCGCACGGCGGGATGCTCGGTGGGCAGGAGGCTCATGAGGTCCAGGGCCCGTTCCACCCGCAGCGTGCCCCAGCCCAGGACCAGGGTCAGACTGGCGATGAGGACCCACAGCCCCCGCGCCCGGGTGAGGTGCAGACGGAGCAGGCCGCGGAGCAGGGCTTTCATCGCCTAGCTGCGCTCGATGCGGTCGATCCAGGGTCGCAGCGCAGGCACCATCTCCACGCGCTCGGCGCCCCGCAGGCGCTCAAAGAGGCTGCCGTCCTCCAGGCGCACCAGCGGGTGGTTCTCGCGGCGATCCATGGCTTCGGGGGGATAGGCGGCGGTGAGCAGCGTGGGAAGTTCCTCGCTGTAGCGGTGGTCCAGCAGCTGGGCCAGGGCCGCGGCGATGCGGATGTCGGAGTCCATACGGTCCCAGTCGTCCAGCACCAGGAGGGGTTGGTCCTGCAGGGGCTCGATGAGGTCGCGCACGCTCTGAAAGGCCTGGTTCTGGAAACTGCGCACGTCGTAGTAGGCGTCCTTGATGGCCTGGCTCAGGGTGCGCACGGAGACGAAGGCACCGCCCCGACTGGTGCGCTCGGTCCAGGCCCGCAGGGCCGCCGCGGCCAGGGTGCTGCGGCCGCTCTGGGCGGGACCGTGGATCCACCATAGCTCCCAGCCGTGGCGGAACTTGTGCTTGCCCGTGGTGGCCCACTGGTGGAGCGCCTCGGCCCCTGCGGGCCGGATGCCGTGCTCGGGCCGCTTGCGCAGGGCCGCCAGCAGCTTCACGAGTTCGTCGCGACCCTCCAGCTCGCCGACTTCCTCCACGGGGCGGGAGAGCAGCTCCTCCAGGTCCGGCACCCGGTCTAGCAGGGCCCGCATGCCGCTGGCCTGGGCGTTGTTCCACCACTTCCAAAAGCGGGGGAACTCCGCCTCGCGGTAGCGGGCGGGCAGGCCCAGGGTCTCTGCATCCGGCGCCAGCTCTGCGGTGCAGCCGCAGACCAGCACCGGCTTCTGGGGATCCGGATCGAAGACCAGGCCCTTGCCCTGGCAGCGGGGGCAGTCGGGGCGCCCCTTCATGGTCCGTCCCCCCCTCGCAGGAAGCCGCCCAGCACCTCGCGGCGGCGCTCACGGATGCGGGCGAAGGCCCGCTCCTCCAGCTGCCGCACGCGCTCGCGCGAGATGGGCGGGTCGAAGCGCTTGCCGATCTGTTCCAGCGTGAGCGGGTCCTCCCCGCCGATGCCGAAGTGCAGCGTGATGATGGTGCGCTCCTTCTCGCTGAGTGAGGCCAGGCTGGCCTCGATCTGCTCGAGGAAGGCCTCCTGGTCGAGGGTGTGCATGGCGGAGGGCTCCACCTCCTGCTCCAGACTGTCGCCCACGGTGAGGTCGGAGTCCCCGAGGCCCTGCTCGGTGGAAACGGTGGAGGTCGTCTGCTGGAGCACCTGCAGCCGCTCCACCTCCTCGATGCTGAGGTTCGCCGCCTGGGCGATCTCCTGGACCATGGGCGGGCGGCCCAGGGACTGGCTCAGCTTCTGGGTCACGCGGTTGAGCTGCACCAGGTGGCCGGCCACCTTCTGGGGCAGGCGGATCTTGTTGCCGTGCTCGGCCAGGGCGTGGAAAATCGCCTGCCGCACCCACCACGACGCGTAGGTGAGGAACTTGTTCAGACGCTCGGGATCGAAGCGCTTGGCGGCCTCGATCAGCCCGAGGTTGCCCTCGCTGATGAGGTCCAGCAGGTCGAGGCCCATGCCCTCGAACTTGCGGGCCTCCTTGACCACGAAGCGCAGATTGCCTTCCACGAGCCTGCGGAGCCCTTCGGGATTCCGGTCGTTCTGCCACAGACGCCCGTTGATCCGTTCCTCCTCTGCAGTGAGCAGGGGCAGGTGGCGGATCGAGTCGAAGTACTTGTCGAGCGAGCGCTCTTCGAGATGCCGGAGGGGCACGATACTCCCAGGGGAAGGATCAGCATAGCAAGCGATCCCGGCCGCCGAGACATGTGCGAAAAATGTCAGCGCTTGCGCAATCCGTGCGGAGTCAGTTTCACCAGACCGGTGGCCGAGGTGGGCCGGGGCACGTCCTTCAGGCCGGCCGCCTCCAGGGCGTGGGCCAGGCGCTCCAGGTCCTCCTGCAGCAGGTTCAGTCGGTCCCGCATGCCCAGCACCACCTCCACGCCGGCCAGGTTCACGCCGAGGTCGCGGGTGAGGTTGAGGATGAACTCCAGGCGCTCCAGGTCCTCGTCGCTGTAGAGGCGGGTCTTGCCCTCGGTGCGGCTGGGCGTGAGCAGACCCTCCCGCTCGTAGAGCCGCAGGGTCTGGGGGTGCACGCCGTAACGCATGGACACCACGCCGATCATGTAGGCACCCAAGCGGGGATCTTTAGCCATGGTTCGCACTCCGCTGCTTGCGCACGCCTTCGTCGTTCAGGTCCGCCAGTTCCCGCAGCAGCTCCTTGCTGCGCTCATCCTGGATGGCGGGCGTCACCAGGGCCACCTCGGCGATGAGGTCGCCCCGCTGGCTGCCCCGGGGGATGGGCATGCCCTGGCCCTTGAGCCGCAGCTTGGCGCCGGTCTGCGTGCCGGGCGGCACTTTGATGGTCTGCTGGCCCTCAGGGGTCGGGACATCCACCTTGGCGCCCAGGGCCGCCTCGGTGAAGGAGATAGGCAGCTTCACGTAGAGGTTCGGACCCTTGCGCTCGAAGCGCGCGTCCTGCTCCATGCTGATCTGCAGGAAGAGGTCTCCGGGCCCGCCGCCGCGGCGGCCCGCCTCGCCCTTGCCGGCCACGCGCAGCTTGGCGCCGTCCTCCACACCGGCCGGGATGGCGATGGTTACGGTCTCCTGACGGCCGTGGCGGCCCGCGCCCCCGCAGTCGGGGCAGGCCGGGGCCTTGGCGCCGCGCCCGCCGCAGTCGGGACAGGTGCGCCCAAAGGAGAGGAAGCCGGAGCCCCCGCCCACCTTGCCCTTGCCCTGGCAGGTGCGGCATGGCTCCTGTTTGCGACTGGACTCGCCCGTGCCTCGGCAGGTGAGGCAGGGTTCCGAGCGGTTCACCCGCAGGTTGAGGCGGGTGCCCTCGAAGGCCTCGCGGAAACCCAGGCGCACAGCGTGGATCAGGTCCTCGCCGCGCTCGGGGCCATGCCGCATCGGCCGGCCGCCGAAGCCCGCGAAGATGTCCTCGAAGCCGAAGCCCGCGCCCTGCTGGAAGCCTGGCGGGATCTGCGCACCGGGCCCGGCGGGGTCGCCGTAGGTGTCGTAGTTCTTCCGCTTCTCGGCATCCGACAGCACGTCGTTGGCCTCGGAGAGCTTCTTGAACTCGGCCTCCGCCTTGGCATCGCCCGGGTTCAGGTCCGGGTGGTGCTTTCGCGCCAGCTTGCGGTACGCCTTCTTGATGTCCTCTTCGGAGGCGGATTTCGGAACGCCCAGGATCTTGTAGTAGTCGGGGTGGGGCATGGTCTTAGTCTAGGGCACTAAGATTTCGTTCGCGCAGAAAAATGGGGAACTCGGAGGCTCCCCATGTTTTCTGTGATAACTAACTGACGACTTCAGCGTCGATGACGTTGTCGTCCGCCTTCTTCTCGCCACCGGGGTGGGCACCGGGGGCGCCTGGTGCGGAGCCATCCTGGGGCGGCTCCTGCTTGTAGAGGCTCTCGGCCAGCTTGTGGCTCTTGGCCGTGAGGATCTCCAGGGCCTTCTTGATGCGCTCCTTCTCCAGGCTGGCCAGGGCGGCCTTGGCCTCGACGATGGCTTCCTCGGCCTCCTTCTTGTCGGCCTCGGGCAGCTTGTCGCCGTTGTCCTTCAGGAGCTTCTCCACCTGGTAGACCATCTGGTCGAGGTGGTTCTTCTGCTCCAGCATGGACTTGCGGTCCTCATCCTCGGCCTTGTGGGCCTCGGCGTCCCGCACCTTGGCCTCGATCTCCTCCTTGGAGAGGCCCGTGCTACCGGTCAGCGTGATGCTGGCGTCCTTGCCGGTGCCCTTGTCCTTGGCGGTGACGTGCACGATGCCGTTGGCATCGATGTCGAAGACCACCTCGATCTGGGGCATGCCGCGCGGCGCTGGAGCGATGTTGCCCAGATGGAACTGGCCCAGCAGCTTGTTGCCTTCAACGACCGGGCGCTCGCCCTGGAAGACCTCGATGTCCACGCCGGGCTGGTTATCCACGGCGGTGGTGTAGACCTCGGAGCGCTTGGTTGGGATGGTGGTGTTCCGGGGGATGATGACGCTCATCTGGCCGCCATTGGCGTTGATGCCCAAGGACAGCGGCGTCACGTCGAGCAGCAGCACGCCCTTCACATCGCCCGAGAGGACGCCGGCCTGCACGGCGGCGCCGATGGCCACGACCTCGTCGGGATTGACGCTGTGGTTGGGCTCCTTGCCGAAGATCTGCTTCACCATCTCCAGCACCTTGGGGATGCGGGTGGAGCCACCGACCATGACCACCTCGTCGATCTCGTGGTGGGCCAGCTTGGCGTCCTTCACGGCGTTCTCGCAGGGCGCCTTCAGCTTCTGGAGGACGGGCTCGATCATCAGCTCGAACTTGGCGCGGCTGAGGGTCTGATTCACGTGCTTGGGGCCGCTGGCATCGGCCGTGATGTAGGGCAGGCTGATGTCGGTCTGGGTGGTGCTTGACAGCTCGATCTTGGCCTTCTCGGCGGCTTCCTTGAGGCGCTGCATGGCGTCGGCCTGCTTTCGGAGGTCGATGCCCTCGGCCTTCTGGAACTCGTCCGCCAGCCAGTCGATGATGGCCTGGTCGATGTTGTCGCCGCCCAGGTGGGTGTCACCGTTGGTGGACTTCACCTCCACCACGCCCTCGGACACTTCCAGGATGCTGATGTCGAAGGTGCCGCCGCCGAAGTCGAAGACCGCGATGGTACCGTCCTTCTTCTTGTCCAGTCCGTAGGCCAGGGCCGCGGCCGTGGGCTCGTTGACGATGCGCTTCACCTCCAGGCCCGCGATGGCGCCGGCGTCCTTGGTGGCCTGGCGCTGGGCGTCGTTGAAGTAGGCGGGCACGGTGATGACGGCTTCCGTGACCTTCTCGCCTAGGTAGGCCTCCGCGGCCTCCTTCATCTTGGTGATGACCGCCGCGCTGATCTCTTCGGGGCTCAGCTTCTTGCCAAGGACGTCCACCGTGCAACCGCCCTTGTCGGCCCGCTCGACGGTGTAGGGCACGAGCTTCTGCTCCCGGTCAGAATCCGCGAAGGGCAGACCCATGAAGCGCTTGATGGAGTAGATGGTGATCTTGGGCTGTGCCACCGCCTGGCGCTTGGCCGAAGTGCCCACCAGCCGCTCACTGGTCTTGGGGTTGAAGCCCACCACGGAGGGCGTGGTGTTCGCGCCCTCGGGGTTCGGGATCACCTTGGGAACGCCGCCTTCCATCACGGCCACGCAGCTGTTGGTGGTGCCGAGGTCAATGCCGATGATCTTGCCCATGTCGTTCCTCCTGGGGGCCGGTCGGGGCATCGCCCGGGCCGGTGCTCTTGAGGATAGGGGCTATGTCTGGTTTGTCAACATGATCTTCCATAATATGCTCATATTTTCTTCTAAATTAAAATCTCGATTTTCATGGATATGCTGAAAGCCATGACCCTTCGGCCCTGCCCCACCTGTCGCATCCCGACCTCCTGGGAGGGGAATCCCTTCAAGCCGTTCTGCTCAGAGCGCTGCCAGACCCGGGACCTCGGCGCCTGGGCCAGCGAGAGCTACCGTATCCCGGAGAAGCCCCAAGAAGAGGATGGCGAGGGCTGGAGCGACGCGGTCGCCGAGGAATAGCCGACTACTTCGCCTGGTGGATCTTCTTCACCATGTAGCGTGGCCGGTCGCGCACTTCCTGGTAGATGCGGCCGATATACTCGCCCAGCAGGCCGAAAGCGATGAACTGGCAGCCCACGAAGAAGAAGAGGATGGCGAACAGCGTGAACACGCCCTGGGCCGTGCCCTCGGGGTGCAAGAAGCGGTAGACCACCAGGCCCAGGAAGAGCAGGAAACCCACGGCGGCCGTGATCACGCCGAAGACGCTGAGCATCTGCAGGGGCAGCAGGCTGAAGCTGGTGAGCAGGTCGAACTGGAGGTTGATGAGCTTCCAGAGGCCGTATTTGCTTTCCCCGGCGGCCCGCTCGGCGTGGGCCACGGGCACCTCCGTGATGCGCTTGGCGAAGCTGTTGGCCAGGGCCGGGATGAAGCTCGAGCGCTCCTTGCAGAGCAGCATGGCATTCACAACCTCGCGGCTGTAGGCCCGAAGCATGCAGCCGTAGTCGTGGAGCTTCACGCCCGTGGTCTTGCGGGTGACGGCGTTGACGACCTTGCTGGGCATGGTGCGGAAGAAGCTGTCGTTGTCCTGGCGGCCCTGGCGCCAGCCGCCCACCACGTCGAACCCCTCCTCGACCTTGGCCACTAGCTTGGGAATCTCCTCGGGCGGATTCTGCAGGTCGGCGTCGAGGGTCACCACGACCTGGCCCTGCACCTCGGCGAAGGCCCCGAAGATGGCGCTGTGCTGGCCGTAGTTTCGGTTGAACTCCACGATCTTGATCCGGGGCTCGACCTTGGCGAGGTCGATGAGCATAGAGAGGCTGCGGTCCCGGCTGCCGTCATCCGTGAAGATGATCTCCCAGGGCTTGGCCGGGTCAGAAAAGGACTCCGCCATGACCTTGGACAGCCGCTCCCACAGGACGGGAATGTTCTCCTCCTCGTTGTAGATGGGGATGACGATGCTGAGGTAGGGGTCCATGGGCGCTCCGGAGGGTCCATTCTAGTAGGATCAGCAGAGGAGTTCCCCATGTCCGAGCCCAAGATCCTGCTGGTGGAAGACGAGCTCAGCCTCGCCGAGGGCATCAAGCTCAACTTGGAGCTGGAGGGCCTCGCCTGCACCTGGATCCCGCGGGGGGATCAGGCCCTGAAGCAGATCCTGGCGGAAAGCTACGATCTGGTGATCCTCGACGTGATGTTGCCCGGCATGGACGGCTTCACCATCTGCGAGAAGGTGCGAGAGGCCAAGAACTTCACGCCCATCCTCTTCCTGACGGCCAAGAACACCGACGATGATCGTGTCCACGGCTTCGAGACGGGCGCCGATGACTACTTGGGCAAGCCCTTCCAGGTGCGGGAGTTGCTGCTGCGGGTCCGGGCCATCCTGCGCCGGGAGTCCTGGTACAAGAGCCGGGAGATCAACAGCCGGCAGCCCTTCGGCCCCTACTGGGTGGACTTCGACAACTTCTGCGGCGAGGGCCCCGGCGGCGCCTTCCAGCTGGGCGTGAAGGAGTCCATGATCCTCAAGCTGCTCATGGAGCGTCCCGGCCAGGTGGTGAGCCGCACGGACATCCTGGACAAGGTCTGGGGCGAGGACGCCTACCCCACCAGCCGCACCGTGGACAACTTCATCGTGCGCATCCGCCGCGTCATGGAGGACGATCCCCACCACCCGAAATGGGTCCACACCATCCGCAGCGTGGGCTACCAGTTCGATCCCGAGGGCAAGCAGCGGAAGGGTGAGGAATAGACAAGGGGGCGCACCGGCGCCCCCTTGTCTGGTTCCAGCAGGACCTATTTGACGTCGATCTCCCGGCTGCGGCCCAGCTTCTCGAAGGCGGCGAACTGATCGCTGAGGCTGGCAGGGGCGGGGCTCTGCTTCACCTCGACGAGGACGGCGCGCTTCTCCTCGCCCTTGCTGAACTTGCTATCGCCCACCACGGGTTCGAAACTGGGCAGCAGGACCAATTCTCCCGCGACGCCTTCCGGCGCTTTGGTCGCGGCGATGTCGGCGGCCTTGGCCAGCAGCGTCGCGCCGGGCGTCGCACCGAGCCTGCGCAGATCAAGCCAGCCGAAGCCGGGGTCGCGCAGCAGGTCGAGGTCATCCTTGTCCAGCCAGGCCGCCAGGTCATTGAGGGCCTTCGTCTGCGCCGCATCGGGTAGGCGGCGGGTCTTCTTCTCTCCCTTGATCTCGACTTCCTGGGGCGTGTTCTCGATCCAGGCCTGAACGCGCTTCACCCACAGGGCGGTGATGGCTTTCTGCTCGGAGAACCCCTCCGGTGCCTTAGGGCCCTTCGCGGCCTTGGCCTTCTTGCCCTTGGCAGGCGCTTCGGGCTCGGCCCAGGTGGGCGCAGCGGCATCGACCTTGGGATCGAGGAGCAGGCCCTTGATCTTGGCCAGCCGGGGTTCCAGGCCCTTGGGGCCGGTCTTGGCGGCAGCGCGAGCCGCAGCCTGGAGATCCTTCCAGGTGCCTTCGAGGAGAATCTTCTTCCCATCGGCATCGTAGAGGCCATGATTGGCGCGCAGCTTCGCAAGGTAGGCTTCCACCGCTGGCAGGACGGTCGAGGCCTTCTCTGGGATGTCGAGCCTGGCGTGCAGCAGGGCCTTCAGCGTCTCCCGCACTTCGATAATCCGGGGGTGGCTGCGGTAGATGCCCAGCTCATGGGCGGCCAGGGCAGCCCGATGCAGGGTGTAGGCCAGCTTGCGCTGGGTGGGACGGAGCTGATCGAAGGGCTTGGCCTCCACCGCTTTCACTTCGGCGAGCTTTACAGCTTCGGGCATGGGCGCGGCGGGGGCTTCCGGTTTCACGTCGGCGGGCTTCGCCTCGGGAGCGGGGACCTGGGCCGGCGCGGAGGGCGGTTCGGCGGGTGGCGTCTGGGCCAAGAGGCCAGAGGCCAGGATGAGGGCCATGGCCCAGCGTCGCTGCATAAAGGACTCCTCGGAGAGGGTGCGGTGCAAGCCCTCAGTATGCAGCAGGCGACAACCTCACGCCTCGACCGGAGTCTCTAGGAGGCGCTCGAGACTTTGCTTGAGCTGCTTTAGATCGAAGGGTTTACCCAGGTACGGCACCTGGCTCGCCTCCAGGAACTCCCGGGTCTTGGCGTCGAAGGCATCCCCAGTGGTGTAGAGGATCCGCCGGGCCATGGCGGGCCGATTGGTCTTGAGCCACTCGAACAGGTCCATACCCGAGAGACCGGGCATCCGGATGTCGGAGACGATCACGTCGAAGCTACCGGATTCGAGGCACTGGATGGCTTCGTCGCCACGGGTGCTGGAAGCGACTTCCAAGCCCCAGGCCCCCAGGGCATCCACGAGGCACTCCAGGAGGAAGGCCTCGTCGTCCACCACGAGGGCGCGTGCGCCCTTGAGTCCCATGGGTGGGGCCGAGGAGGTGGGGGCCGGTGGCGCGGTGGGCGTCGCCAGGACGGGCAGCTCGAGGAGGACGGCGTTGCCCAGACCCTCCTGGCTGCGGGAGCTGACACGGCCGCCATGCTGGCGAGCGATGATGTCCGCGATGGGCAGCCCCAGAGCCTCGGTTGTGGTGGCCGTGGCCACATCAAACAGCCCTGCCTGCTGGGCCTCGCCAAGGGCCGGGCCCGTATCCTGGAACACCACCTGCAGGGTCTGACCATTGTTCCGAGTCGCGACCCGCAGGCGCTTGATGGGGCTGAGGGCCATGGCCTGGATGCCGTTCAGCAGGAGGTTGGTGAGCGCCTGGACCATCAGCCCGGGGTCGACCGAGGTCTCGGGCAGGGAAGCGTCGAGGCTCAGCTCAAGCGTGACTCCCTGCCGCTGGGCCTTGGCCTCCACCAGGGAGACCGACTCCTGCACCAGCTGGTTCAGCTGCGCCGGCAGGGGCCTAGCACTGGGGGGATTCAGAACCGTCAGCAGGGGTTGGAGGAGGACCTGGATCGAGTCCACGGCCTTCACCAGCCGGGAAGCCTGTTCGGCCTGATGGGGATCCATGGCCGACTCGGCGAGCAGGCGCGACTCCAGGAGCACGGGCGTAAGGCGGTTGGCAACTTCGTGGAACAGCGAGGGGACCAGGCGGCCCAGGGCCTCGTGCTTCTGCGAGTGCACGAGCTGATCTTGCAGCTCCTGCTGTTCGCTCATGTCACGGACGAGGGCCGAATAGGCCAGCACCCGGTCGTCGTTGCCACGAACCGGTGCATAGGTGATGTGGGCACGGAAAGCAACGCCCCCCTTGCGCAGCCGGGTGGTGACCATGTCCCGGATGACCTGCCCACGCCCGATTTGCTGCGCCACCTGCTCCAGTTCGCCCAGTAGGTCGTCCGGGGTGAGCTGGGCCATGTTCCGTCCGACGATCTCCGGGCGGGAATAGCCGAAGATGCGCTCGGCGGCCATGTTCCAGGTGAGGATCTTCCCGTCCGGCGAGTAGGAGATGACTGCCTCGCCGATGTTCTGCACCAGGCCTTCCAGGTACTTCCGGGTCTTGAGGTTGTCCTGGTTCGCCCGATCCAGCTGGGTGTAGAGCTGGCTCAGCTCCTCGTTCTTCTTCTCGAGGGTGTCCTTGGTCTGCTTCAGCTCGGAATAGAGCCGCGCCGTCTCCATGTTCGACTTGAGGGCGTCCTCCAGCAGCTCCTGGGCATCGGCAACCTTGCCTGGAACCAGATCCGCCACGCTGACATTGCTGTGGCGAAGGACCGTGGACTCCACGGCGGGGGCCAGGGGAGCCTCCTGGGGCGGCGGGAGCTCCCGCATGCTGGAGCGCACGTTGGACTCGATGAGGTTCAGCATCTCGTCGAAGTCCTTGATCTTCTTGTCCAGGTGGTACTTCTTGAAGGTGTAGCCCACGGTCTCGCGGGTGATGGACAGGAAGGTGTCCAGCACGCCGGTGCCTCGGTTGGCCACGGATTCGAAGTAGGGCACGCTGCGGAAGTTCAACCGCCGGTTCATGACCCCCACGGCCATGGCGTCCGGCAGATCGCGCTTGTTGTACTGAATCACAAACGGGATCTGCTTGATGTTCAGCCGGTTCGCGTTGAGGTTGTGGTACAGGTTCGACAGCGAGTCCACGTTGTCCTGCATCTTGGCTTCGCTGGAGTCAGCCACGAACACCACGCCGTCGGCACCGCCCAGCACCACCCGCCGGCTGGCGTCGTACTGCACCTGGCCCGGCACCGTGTAGATCTGCAGGTGGATCGCATTCCCGTAGATGTAGCCCAGGTTGATGGGCAGCAGATCGAAGAAGAGGGTGCGGTCCTCCTGGGTGTTGACGGAGAACATCTCACCACGCTGCTGGTCTGAGCACATGGCGTGCAGGGACTGCAGGTTGGTCGTCTTGCCCGATAGGCCCGGCCCGTAATAGACCAGCTTGAGCAGGATCTCATTGGCACGGGTGTTGAACTGAACCATGGGTTCGCCAGGAAAATAGTGGAATTCAGCCTACCACGGCGGGCCGGGGCACAAGGCGCCTCTCCGATTCAACGGCAAGCCCCGTGCTAGCATGACCTTTCCCATTTTTTGAGGTTCCTGGCGCGATGACCGTCCCGGCCCATGTCGCAATCATTATGGACGGCAACGGCCGCTGGGCGGCCCAGCGGGGCTGGCCCCGGATCAAGGGCCACAAGGCCGGAGTCCAGACGGTGGAGCGCATCCTCGAGGCGGCCGGCGAGGCCGGCATCCAGCACCTCAGCCTGTACGCCTTCTCGACGGAGAACTGGAAGCGCCCGGCGCAGGAGGTCGGGGCCCTCATGGCCCTCCTGCGCATGTACCTGCGCATGTTCCTCCATCAGCTGGCCCAGAAGGGCATCCGATTCCACCACCTGGGCGCCACGGAGGGCATGCCCGCCGGCATCCTGGCCGACATGCGCACCCTGGAGGAGGCCACGGCCCACAACACTGGCATGGTCTTCCATCTGGCGGTGAACTACGGTTCCCGCCTGGAGCTGGCCCAGGCCGCCCGACGCTGCTCGGAGGATGGTCTCCAGCCTGGGGAGATCAACGAAGACGCCCTGGCCGCTCGCCTGTGGACCGCCGGGGTGCCCGACGTGGACCTCCTCATCCGGACCAGTGGTGAGCACCGCATCTCCAACTTCCTGCTCTGGCAGTCCGCCTACGCCGAGCTCTACATGACCGACCTCCTCTGGCCGGACTTCGGTCCCGCGGAGCTGCAGGCGGCCCTTGAGGACTATGCCCAGCGCGAACGGCGCTTCGGGGGGATCTGATGGAACGCACCACGCCCAAGGTGGACACCAAGAACATGACCGTCCGGGTGACCACGGCCCTGGTCTTCGGCGTCTTCTTCTTCAGCCTCCTCTGGTTCGGGGATCAGCCCTGGGCTCCCTGGACCTACCTGGCGGTCATGGCGGGCGCCATCGTCATGGGCATGCGCGAGATGACCCTCATGGGTCGGGCCCGGGGCTTCAACCCCTCGCTCGTGGCGGGCGTCCTCGTAGCCTGGGGCTTTCTCGGCCACTTCTTCCTCGCCACCGGTCGCCAGGACCCCCTACCCCTCTGGATGGTGCTCGGCTTCGGCGCCTTCGTGATCCACTTCGGGGCCCTCTTTTTCGACCCCAAGCTGGAGGAGTCCCTGCCGAGCCAGGCCATCACCTGGCTCGGGGCCCTCTACCTGGGCCTCGGCCTCGGCCTCCAACTGAAGCTGTTCATGCTGCAGGGCACCCTGCCCAGGACCGGCAGCCGGCTGATCCTGTCCCTCTTCATCATCACTTGGTTCGGGGACACGGCCGCCTACTTCGTGGGCAGCTTCTTCGGCCGCAGGAAGCTGGCCCCACACGTCAGCCCCAAGAAAACCTGGGAGGGAGCCTTCGGCAACCTGGGGGGCAACCTGCTCGGCGCTCTTCTGATGAAGGTCACGGTCTGTCCTGAGTGGAGCTTGGTGGATGTCGTGGCCCTGGCTCTGCTGCTGGGCACCGCCGGGCAGCTGGGCGACTTGGTGGAGAGCACCTGGAAGCGCAGTGCCGGCGTAAAGGATTCCAACGCCGGCGGCGTCTCCATCCCGGGCCATGGCGGCATGCTGGACCGCGTCGACAGCCTGGTCTTCGCCGCTCCGGTGCTCTATGCCTACGTCCACTTCGTCCACGGGTTCAACTAGGTGCGGAGCCTAGCCCTCCTCGGCTCCACCGGGAGCATTGGCACGTCCACCTTGGATGTGGTCAGGGCCCACCCGGAGCGGCTGTCGGTGGTGGCCCTGGCGGCAGGCCGGAATCGAGAGCTGCTGAAGGCGCAGTGCGATGTGTTCCGGCCCCGCTGCGTCTCCGTGGGCACCCGGGAGGATGCGGGCTGGCTGAAGTCCAGCCTGCCCTACCAGCCTGAGGTCCACTGGGGGGACGAGGGGCTCCTGGCCTGCGCCCTCCATGCGGACGCGGACACCGTGGTGGCCGCCGTGGTGGGCAGCGCGGGACTGGCCAGCACCGAAGCGGCCCTGCGGGCCGGCCGCCGGGTCTGTGTGGCCAACAAGGAATCCCTGGTGGTGGGCGGGGCCCTGATGCACGAGGCCGCCCTCGCGGGAGGCGGGGAGCTGCTGCCCGTGGACAGCGAGCACGCCGCCCTGCACCAGCTGCTGGCCGGCCGGGACTCCTCCACCATCCGCGAAGTCCGCATCACCGCCAGCGGCGGACCCTTCCGGGACTGGTCTCTGGCCCGCATCCAGGCCGCCACCGTGGCCCAGGCCCTGAACCACCCCACCTGGAAGATGGGGCCCAAGATCACCATCGACAGCGCGACCCTCATGAACAAGGGGCTCGAAGTCATCGAGGCCTCGGTGCTGTTCGGCCTCCGACCTGACCAGGTGGCTGTCACCGTCCATCCCCAGAGCCAGGTCCACGCCATGGTGGGCTTCCACGACGGCAGCTACCAGCTGCAGGTGTGCGCCAACGACATGAAGCTGCCCATCCAGTACTGCCTCCTCTATCCGGACAAGCAGCCGGGCCCCGTGGCGCCCTATGCATGGGACGAGGCCCGTGCCTGGACTTTCGAACCCCCGGACCTGGACCGCTTCCCCTGCCTGGGCCTGGCCTTCGAGGCGCTCCGGGCGGGGGGCACCGCGCCGGCCCTCCTGAACGCCGCCAATGAAGTGGCCGTGGCCGCTTTCCTCCAAGGGCGGCTCCAGTTCTGGGACATCCAGGCCTGCAACCGCGAGACCCTCGCCCGGATCCCCACCGTCCCGGCTGGGTCCCTCGAAGAAGTGCTGGGTGCGGACGGGGCCGCAAGGCGTCATGCTGAAGGTTGGGTCCAAGCCCGGGCCTGATCCTTCCGGATGTCCATGCGCCGTCTTCCCCTCTCCTTTTCCTTCTGTGTGGCGTTGGTGGCGGTGTCCGCCTTCGCGTTCAAGATGCCCGGCGCCGGCTTCTGGGGCCCCATCCTCATGCTGGGTGGCCTGGTCTTCCTCCACGAAGGCGGCCACTTCCTCGCCGCCAAGTACATGGGCATGCCCGTGGAGGTCTTCTCCCTGGGCTTCGGCCCGCGGCTCTTCGGCTTCAAGTGGCGGGAAACGGACGTGCGTCTCTCGGCCTTGCCCCTGGGCGGCTATGTGAAGCTGGCGGGCTTCAACCCAGAGGAGCCCGGGGCGGACGACCCCTACGGCTTCCTCAAGCAGCCCTACGGCAAGCGGATGCTGTTCTACAGCGGCGGCATCCTCGCCAACCTGGTCACCACCCTGGTCCTCTTCACCTTCGTGGGGGCCGACCAGGCCCGGGTCACCAAGGTGCAGGACTCCTGGACCGTCATCGAGGTCATCCCCGGCGGCGCCGCCGACCAGGGTGGGCTCAAGGTCGGCGACGAGCTGCGCGGCATCGGGGACCTGAGCTTCCCGGGTTCGGAATGGGAGGCTGCCGTGGCCTACATCCAGGCCCATCCCGGCCAGGTCGTGCCGTTCCGGATCACCCGGGATGGCAAGCCCCTGGAGCTGCCCCTCACGCCCCGCCTGGATGGCGGCAAGGGCCGCCTCGGCTTCATGCCCCTGCCCATGGCCACCCCCCTCGAGCGGCGCGCCTACCGTCCCGGCGACTTCCTGGAGGGTGGCCGCTACGCCCTGACAACTTCCTGGCGCATGAGCGGCCAGGTCTTCGGCTTCCTGAAGAAGCTCGTCACCTTCCAAGCCAAGAGCGCCGAGGTGGCCGGCCCCATCGGCATTATCCGCCAGGGCAGCCGGGCCGCGAAGTCCGGCTGGGATGTCTTCCTCTTCATGTGCGGGGCCATCAGCCTGCAGTTGGCCATCCTCAACGCCCTGCCCATCCCCGCCCTGGACGGCGGCCACATGGCCCTGCTCACCTACGAGAAGCTGCGTCGCAAAGACCTCACCATCGAGCTGAAGGAGAAGATCCTCACCGGCGGCTTCCTGCTGCTGGCCTCCCTCATGGCCCTCGTGATCGTCCTGGATTTGCTCAAGCTGCGGAAGTAACCCTCGGGAGATAGATCCTGAAGGTGGTGCCCTTCCCGGGCTCGCTGTCCACCTGGATGACCCCATGGTTCTGCTTCACGATGCCGTGCACGGTGGCCAGGCCCAGCCCCGTCCCCCGGCCCGCCGGCTTGGTGGTGAAGAAGGGCTCGAAGATCTGCTCCGTCAGTTCCCGGGCCATGCCGCAGCCACTGTCTGAAACGCTCAGGCAGACATGGTCGCCAGGACGGGCCTCCACCAGGACGGCACAATCCGCTGCCTCCAGGGTCCGGTTGGCCGTGGCCACTTCGATCCGGCCGCTCCCGGTGATGGCATCCCGGGCATTCACCACGAGGTTGGTCAGCACCTGGTCCAGCTGGGTGGGATCCATCCGGATCTCCCAGAGGGTCGGCGCAGCGGTCCACACCAGCTGGACCTCGGGCCCCACCAGTCGACCCAGGACCCCCTTCATGGCGGCGACGGAGGTGTTTAGATCCAGCAGGCACGGCTCCACCGGCTGGCGGCGGGCGAAGGCCAGCAACTGGTGGGTGAGGTTCGCGGAGTGGCGGGCCGCCCGTTGGATCTCCTCCAGGAACTTCCGCTCGGGGTGGACCTGGGGCAGGTGGTACAGGGCCAGGTCGGCATTGGCGAGGATCACGCCCAGCATGTTGTTATAGTCGTGGGCGACGCTCCCCGCGAAGCGGCCCACCAGCTCCATCTTCTGCGCCTGCTGAAGCTGGGCCTCGAGGCGGCCCTGCTCGGCGACCAGTCGGTGGTGCTCCGTGATGTCCCGGCCGATGCCCAGCACGCCGGTCAGGCGACCCTCGGCGTCGTACATCGGCGTCTTGAGGGTCTCCAGCAGGATCTTCTGGCCCGTCGCAGCCAAGGTGACCCACTCCTCGTTCACCCGGGTCTCCCCTGCGGCGATGACCTCCTGGTCCTTCTGGCGGAAGAAGTCGGCCTGTTCCCGGGAGACGAATTCGTGGTCGGTCTTGCCCAGGATGTCGGCCTCCCTGGCCCCGAAGAAGCATTCGAAGGCGCGGTTGCAGCCGAGGTAGACGCCCTCGGGATCCTTCAGCCAGACCAGGTCGGGAATGGTGCGGAGCAAGGACTGCAGCCGGGCCTCACGGCTGGCCACCTTCTCCACCAGGCGCCGGACCATGACGAAGAGCATGGTCGCGGTCACGGCCACAAAGAACCAGCCCTTCAGGATGCTCGCCAGGGTCATGGCCGCCGGGTCCTGGATCAGGGCCTCCACGGCCCGGTCCGACAAGAGGATCCAGAGGCCGGAGAACCCCGCGTAGAGGAGGACCACCCTCAGCGCCCCGGTTGTGCTGGAGGTGCCGCCCTTCGAATGAATCTGAATCGGTTCGGACATGGGGGACGACCACGGCTCCTGCCTCGATCCTACGCCCCTCAGAGCCCCAGCAGCTCCTTGATCCTGGGCGTGACGCTGCGGCTGACCTCCAGGTCCAGCCCCTCCGCCACGCGCACCGAAGCTCGACCACCCTCCAGGGGGCGCAGGCCCAACACCGCTTCAGGCCGCAGGAGCAGGTGCCGCTGGATGCGGAGAAGGCCGGCCCCGGGAAAGGCTGCCTCCACCTCGGCCAGGGTGGTCCAGGAGGTGCGGTGGCGGCTGCCGGCGGCCCAGGCCCAGACCACCTCCTCCTCCACCTCGAAGTGGGTGGTGCGCTTCAAATCCAGGAAGACATGTCCCTCCCCGGCTTTCACAGGGAAGCGCTGGGAAAGGGGAGCCGGGGCCTCGGCGCGGCGCAGCCCGCCCTCCCGCAGCCGGGTGAGGGTCTTGGCCAGCCGCTCGGCGGAGATGGGCTTCATGATGTAGTCCACGGCGGCGGCTTCGAAGGCCCGCACGGCGTGTTCCGAGTGGGCCGTGACGAAGACCACCGGCGGGCAGTGGCGGCAGTCCCCCAGCTCGGCGGCCACTTCCAGGCCCGTGGCTCCCGGCATCTGGATGTCCAGGAACAGGGCATCGACCTCGCGGGGCTCCTGCAGCCAGGCCAGCACCGACGGGCCATCCGCCAGCTCCGCTTTCACGTCGCAGCCCGCCTCCCGCAACAGCCGCGCCAGCCGCGTTCGAGCCAGGGGTTCGTCGTCGGCCAAGGCCACCCGCAGGATCTTCATCGGCGCATCTCCAGGCTGGGCAGCTCGACGGTCGCCACCGTGCGGGGGCCCTCGCTGCGCAGGTGCAGGGTGGCACCGGGGCCGTAGGCTAGGCGCAGCCGCGCCTCCAGGTTCGACAAGCCCACTCCAGCCCCGGGAACCAGACCCAGGGCACGGCCTGTGTTCGAGACCCGCAGGATCAATCCCCCGTTGTGGCGGCGCATGGAGATCGCCAGGGTGCCGCCCTCGGGGTGGGGGGCAATGCCATGTTTCAGGGCATTTTCCACTAGGGGCTGGATCAGGAAGGGCGGGGTCTCCACCCGGTCGAGCCCCGCATCCCAGTCCCACTGCACCAACAGCCGGTCGCCCAGCCGAAGGCCCTCTACCGCCAGGAAGCGCTGCACCAGGGAACGCTCATCGGCCAAGGGCGCCCGGGCCCGGTCGCCATGGCGCAACAGGGCCCGGTATAGCTCGGAGAGATCGAGGATGGCCTGCTCGGCGGCCACCGGATCCTGCCGCACCAGCTCCGCCAGGCCGTTCAGGGAGTTGAAGAGGACGTGGGGGCTGAGCTGACCCCGGAGCAGCACCCACTGGGCCTCCTCCAGCCGGGACTCGGCGGCGGCCTTCTCCTCTTCCGAGATCACCGAGAAAGAGATGATCGCCCCCAGGATGGTCATCATGGGCAGCCCCACCAGGAGGTTCAGCACCAGCACCCCCTTGAAGCTGCCGTTGACGCCTGGGGCGAGCCCCATGGCCTCCGCTTTCAGGTCTGCGTTCCGCACCAGGAACCAGCTGATGGCCACGAGAAGAAAGATCAGCAGGGCATTGAAGGCCACCGCCTGGGTCAGGCCCCGCCCGAATCCCGGCCGGGAGCGGTCATCCCCGCTCCAGCGCCAGGGCAGTGGCGCCAGGAATCCGTAGGAGAAGGACACCAGGAATGGCATGACCAGGGAATTGACCAGCGCGCCCGGGTGTCGCAGCTGGGTGGCCATGGGCACCACCAGGAACTGCAGGCCCGTGAAGAGGGCCGCGAAGAGCAGCACGATCACCCAGGGCGTCCGCTTCCGCAGGCGCGACCGGAAGTGCTGCTGGAGGGCACCCATTCGCATGCCCTCCAGCATGACCGGGGCTGGGGCATCCGGGGCGGGCGTCGCCGGACGGGTTCCCGTGACCGCCCATCCGGCGGCCAAGGCCGGCGGCCTGTCCTGGAACGGCAGCGCCGTCGCCGGCACCCAAAGTTCAACCGGAGTCCCCATGCGCCCCGCCCTGTGTCTCGCCCTGCTCGCCACCCTGGCCCTGCCCGCCGCCGAAAGGAAGGCCCCCATGTCCCTGCATGACATCTCCCTCAACACCCTGGACGGCAAGCCCCAGTCCCTGGGCGCCTACCAGGGCAAGGTCGTCCTCGTCGTCAATGTGGCCAGCGAGTGTGGCTACACGCCCCAGTACGCGGGCCTCCAGAAACTCTATGCGGCCCAGAAGGATCGCGGCCTGGTGGTACTGGGCTTCCCCTGCAATCAGTTCGGGGGCCAGGAGCCCGGCACCGCCGCCCAGATCGGGAGCTTCTGCCAGAAGACCTACGGCGTGACCTTTCCCCTCTTCGAGAAGCTCGACGTGAAGGGCGCGAAGCAGGCTCCGCTCTACCAGTTCCTCACCGCGAAGCACGGCGAGCCCGCCTGGAACTTCCACAAGTACCTGGTCGGCAAGGACGGACAGGTGCTCCAGGCCTTCAGCAGCAAGGTGGCCCCCGACAGCGCGGAGCTGAAGGCCGCCATTGAGGCCGCGCTGAAGTAGCCTTCCGGCGCGAGTCGTACCGCTACCCTGGTGCCATGCGCGATCCAGAGGCCCTGCGGGAACAGCACAAGCGGCGTCTCGCCTGGATGCCCTGGCTCTACTTCGCGCTCAAGGCGCGCCATTGGGCCTGGGCTGAAGCTTGGCAGGCGGAGGTGCAGGCCCGGCTCCTAGCCCAGGAGACCGTGCAGCTCGGGGCGGGCTGCTTCATCGCGCCGGACGCGGCCATCTTCGGCGAGCCGGGCCGGGCCGTGGTGCTTGGCGACCGCTGCGCCATCGCCGCGCAGGCCTTCCTGCACGGTCCAATCCTGCTGGGGAACGACGTGAGCGTCAACGCCGGGGCCCGCCTGGATGGCGGCCGCAAGGGCCTCGTCATTGGCGATGGCACGCGCATCGCCAGCGGCGCGGCGATCTACGCCTTCGACCACGGCCTGAAGCCCGACCGCGACATCAGGGACCAGCCGGTGCGCTCCCGCGGCATCCGCATCGGTCGCGACGTGTGGATCGGCGCCAATGTAGGCGTCACCGATGGCGTCAGCATCGGCGACCACGCCGTGGTGGCCATGGGCGCCGTGGTGACGAAGGACGTGCCAGATTGGGCCATCGTGGCCGGGGTGCCCGCGGGGGTGGTGGGCGACCGGCGGGAGCGCTAGCGAAGCTGGTGGCGCCTCTTGCCACAGGGTGGCGCCGCCGCGTTGCAGTTCGCGCCGAGTCCAGCTTGCACCGGGTTTCAAACTCCTGTTTTCGTTGATGTTTCAACCTTGGCACGGCTCGTGAAATCCAAGGTGCATGGGGCCCGCACCAGCCCGCCCCGTGGAGGAGGTCCCATGCGAAGCCTGGTCCTACTTGCCCTTACGGTCCTCGCGACCCTGCCTCTTGCCGCCCACGGGCATGGGCGCGGCCCCCGCCGGTTCGTGGTGGTCGAGCGCCCCTCTTGCGCCCCCTATCCCCGCTGGGAGGCCCGACACTGGGGCGACCGACGTTGGGACGACCGCCGGGATGAGCGCTGGGAGCGCCGCCGCGCCTACGACCGCCACGGCTGCGACGACGACCGCATCGTGCTCGGCCTGCCCCTGCCCAGGCCCCTGTTGCCCCCGCTCCGCGGGCGGGTGGTCATCCACCTCCGCTAGGCGCGCCTTCGACAGTCCCTGTCTAACCCCCGACCAGACACTGGATCAGGGCGGGACAGTCAGGACCACAAAAATTTCGCCTCGAGTCTTGACAAAAGCGAATTAAAAACGAATACTGGGTAAACGGGACAGATGGAGCCCCCATGTCGACCCCTTCACGCAGGTTTGGTTACAAGTTCAGCGGCTACTTCATGGAATACGGCCCCATCGAGGCCGACAGCCTGGATGCGGCCAAGGCCGAGATCCGGCAGCGCCTGAGCGTGTCCCGCCTGCCCCTGGGACTCCAGGTCTGGGACCTGGCCGAGCGCCCCCTCACCCGCTGGCGCGTGGACGAGGCCTCTTAGTGACGGGTGGCGCTGGCTGATCCACCATTCATGGGCATGGTGCGACTCAGATGTACCCAGGGTCCTCCAGAGGCCGACCCGGTCGATGGTCGCACGCTCTGGATGACGAGCCAAATGACCATCTATCTTGGTTTCGGAGCCACTCAAGCCGGGCACCAAGCTTCAAATCGCGAACCACATTCAGTCAAAAAGGATCTCTACATATAGAATCAGGGTCTGTCTCTTCTATTTCAGGACCCTCGATGAGATCTTTCGCCCTCCTCCTCCTTCTGTTCGTGATGGTCCCCCTCAACGCTGGGGACTGGACCGCCATTCCCAAGGATGTCTGGGAGATGAGGAACAACCCGGAACTGGTGGCTCAGGGCGCTGTGATTCTGGAACGCAAGCTTGATTTCCAGCCCTTCTACTTTGAGCAGACCCTCCGCATCCGCATCCTCAGCCAGGCGGGTGTGAGAGCGGCCGAGCTTACGGATATGCCGCCGCTGGTCCTCTTCCTCAACGGGCAGGTCACCTTCCCCGACGGAAGGGTTCAGGCCATCACCAAACGCGAAGACTTCCTGGTGCGAAATGTCGTCTCCGGTGTGGATGGAACGATCAAGGAGGGAGTCCTGATCCCCTCGGGCGTCACCACGGATTGCGTGGTGGACTTGCGTTGGCGGGAGGCCACGGCTCGCGGGAGAGCGAACCAACTCCGCACGGCCCTCGGCGACCTTGGCAATCTCCCGGAGCGCTGCGGTGATTTCTGGTATTGGACGTTGGCCGGGGCGTTCCCCACGCAAACATGCATTGTCCAGATGGGCAAGGAGGTGTCATGGCCCATGACGCTGGTGGGTTCCCAAGGGTTCCCCATGCAGCAGGGTTCGACCTCCATGGGTACCACTTTCACCTTTCGGAACCTCCCTGGTCTTCTCCCCGTTCCATACTCGAGCGAAAGCACCCGCCCTTCACCCAAGGTGGTCCTCTACCGTCCCATCGAAACCATGCGCTCGCTCCAGTCCAACACACCTGTTGGCACCTACTGGCAAAAGGCCGTGGACTTCTACTTCAAGGCCTGGTTCGAGAAGTTCGTGGCCAAATCCACAGGCTACCTGGCCTTTTCCAAGGAGATGCGGAAGGACCTGACGGGCACGCCTCAGGAGCGGGCCCGCCTCCTTGCGGGGAAAGTGGCCAAGCGAATCGTCAACCTCGATCACCTGCTCTTTGATGAAAAGCCGGCCTTCGGTGCCCGGCATGAGCAGGAGTTGATGGGCGTGTCTAACTTGGAGTACACGGCCAAGTACGGTTATGCCGACGAAACCGCCATGGTGAAGCTACTCTTCCACCTCCTTCGGGACGAGGGACTCCAGCCCAAGGTGGCTCTGGTGGCCGACAAGCATCAGTGGAAGCTCAATCCAGAGGTCCGGACCCCCTTCCAGGTTTCCCATACCCTCCTGGGTGTGGATGAGCCAGAACGGCCGACCCTCTGGTTGGACCCCGCCGGTCGGTTGGTCCCTCCAGGCCAGATCCCACCCAGATACCAGGGCACCCGAGCCGTGGTCATCGACTCCGCCACCTGGCAGGCCGGTTTCCAGGACATCCGCCTCTCGCCGGTGGAGGACAATGCCAGGGCCTCTTCGTTCCGGATCGAGACCGAGGGCGAGCACTTCAACATTCACCTTGAACACAACCTGAAGGGTGCCCCAGCGCTTTCCGTCCGAAATCACCTGGGCAGCCAGGCCCCGACCCAACGGGGGGTCTGGTTCAAGGAGCGCCTGGAGGCCAGGGGGCTCTCGGTCGCTTCCGTGTCCGTGGAAAATGACCTGGACCTTTCTAAGCCACTGGTCTTCAAGGCGGAGGGCAGCATGCCCCTGGAGGTGGGGCGGCTTCTCACGCTCAATCCCTTCCCGGGCATGGAGTCCGGCCTCTACCTGCCCCCCTCCCTACCCGAGGGGAGGCGAGATCCCATCGTCATGCCCTACAAGAGCCTTCAGACGGCCATCAGCGTCATCCAGGTCCCCAAGGGCTATCGGCTTCCCGCGCCCATCAACGCCCAACACAGCAACCGCTGGGGGGAAGTCAGCTTTACCGCATGGCAGGACCCGGATAACGGGGAGCTCACGGCCGCCATGAAGGTCCAGACCATGACCGTCCTCGATGGGCCTGCGGGTAACGCCGCCTTGAAGGATTTCCTGCAGTGGGTGCGAGCCGCTGTCCAACCGACCATCACCCTGGAGCGGTCCGGGGCACCCGAACCATGAGGGGGCTCCACTACCTGCTCTGTCAGATCTCCGCCCTGTTGGCCCTATCGCTTTCCGGCGCGGAACGCCCAGGCCTGAGCAAGCTGCCTGACTGGGCCCAGGGCCAGGTCAGGGCCGCCCAGATGGAAGCACCGCCTGGCGACACCGGGGCGTGGGTGCTCCTTATGCGTCGGGAAGTGGCCTACCTGGGCGGCGGCACCGTGCAGATCAGGTGCCTCCGCCTGGTTCAGGTCCTGGGAGGTAAGGGCCTCGAAGAGGGCGGCTTCGTCCAGAGGGGGTTGCGCGCGGGTGCCTTTCGCATCAAAGAACTGAAGGGGTGGAACCTCCGACCCGACGGTGAGATGGTCCGGCTCGGCTCCAAAGACAAGGCCACTTTCGGGAACACCACTGGGGCCTCCTTCGATACGACGACAACCACCGTCGCCCTCCTGCCCAGGGTCACGGAGGGGAGCTTGGTCGCCTTCGAGGTCCTCGAGGAGTTCACCTCCCTGCGGAACCCCTTGGTCTGCCCGCTACTGGAACAGCACCCGGTCCGGCGCTGGGAGTTGGATGCGTCGGTAACCAGCCCCCTGTTCAGCAGTCTGAAGGGCGTGCGCACGGAAGTTCGGAGGACCGGGTTTTCCCCCTGGGTGTCCGCCGTCCGGGACGCCTCGGAGGGAATCCTGATGGTGGATGGCCTGCCGGCATTGCCGGTGGGAGAAGTCGCGGTTCCCAAGGCAGCCGACACCCTCCCCGCCTGCGAGGTGCGATTCCGGGATCCCCAGTGGCCGGCCGATCAGACGCTCTCGTCCTGGGACGCTCTGGCGACCTGGTACCACGGCGTGTTCTCCCCCAGGGTCCAGCCTCTCAACACCAAGGACCCCGCCCTCCAAGCCGGCCTTCCTGGGCTCCAAGAGCTCTGGCGATGGTTCGGTCGGGAGCTGACCTACAAGCAGGTCTACCTCACGCCAGACCGCGACAATGTGCCGGAAACCTCCGTCGATGTGGCCAAGAAGCGCTATGGCGACTGCAAGGATCTCGCCTGCCTGTTCATAGCCCTGGCGCGCCGGGCAGGCTTCGAGGGCCACCCTGCCCTGGCCCGAATGCAGGAGGGGCCCCTTCTCGAGAGGGACCTCACAGGACCACCCCGGGATCGATTCGACCACGTCATCGTCGCCTTGCGCCTGGAGCGGTCCCTGGGCCTACCCGCCGAAGTGGTGACACCCACTGGTCGCTACCTACTGGTTGATCCGACGGATCCCTTCACCCCCATCGGCCAGCTCAGCGACGCCCACCGGGACAGCCGGGTGCTCATCTGCCTGCCTGCAGCTGGACAATGGGCTCCCATTCCACCAGGGGCAGTGCTCCATGGGGACCTGGACATCCACCTAGCCGGCCATGCTGACCATGACGGCGTCCTAAAGGCCGAAGTACTTCTCCGGGAGACTGGTGATCTGTGGGGTCTTCGCAATCGCGCTCACGCCCTCAACGGCGCGCAGTTCAAGGCCTATCTTGAGACCCACTGTCTCGACCAGGCATTGAATGGCGTCTGCGAAGTCCTCAGCCTTGGCAATCCCCTGGACCTGGAGCTCCCTTTCGAAGTTCGGCTCAAGCTCACTGCGCCGCGCTCCCTCACGCTTCAGGGCACAGACTGGTTGTTCAGGCCTCCGCTGGGCCTGCCTTCCCTCCCGCCACCCCTCACCCGGCCTGGTAAGGCCCGCCATTTCCCCGTGGAGAGTCGCGCGAATGGCCATATCGTGCTCCGGGGCACCATCTCCCTGCCCCGGGCCGTGCGCCCCCTGCTCGCCGAGCACTCTGGGGCCACCAGCTTCCGCCGCCTGGCGTGGAAGCTAGCCGTGGAGCCGGACCCCGCAGGCTGCAGCCTGGCCTTTCGCGTGGAGGAGAGGCGGCTCGACGCCAACTACCCATTCGGCCAGCTGAACCAGGGTCAGGAAGCCTGGAAGAAGGACCGGAGCTTGGTACGCACCCTCCTGGAAGACGGGATGGCTCTGAGACCTTGAACCTTCCGTCAGTTCAGACCCGGTGGGCCTTCCACCAGGCCTTGCCCTCGGCCACGTCCCGGGCGATCTGGACCCTCAACTCTTCCACCGAGGCGAACTTCACTTCACCGCGGAGGCGGTGGAGGAAGCGCAAGGTCAGGCGCGTGCCGTATAGGTCGCCATCAAAGCCCGGCAGGTGGGTCTCCACCGTGAGGCGCCGGCCCTCGAAGGTTGGCTTCTCGCCCACGTTGGTGAGCCCCAGGCACGCAGCCCCCTGGTGGGGTAGAAGCACCTCGGTGACATAGACGCCGAAGGCCGGAAGCTGCTCCTGCTCCCAGGCCAGGTTGGCCGTGGGGAAGCCCAGGTGGCGGCCCCGGCGATCACCCTCCACCACCACGCCGGTGAGGGCGTAGGGATGGCCCAGCAGGGCCGCCGCCGCCTCGGCATCGCCCGCGCCCAGGGCCTCGCGGATGCGCGTGCTGGACAGCCGCCCGCCGTCCGGCGCCCGCAGGGCCAGGGTGCGAACCTCGCAGCCATGGGCCGCCCCCCAGGCCTCCAGGGTCTCCACGGTGCCGCTGCGGTCACGGCCGAAGCAGAATGCCCGGCCCACATGCAGCTCCACCGGCGCGAGGATGCCCTGGAGCTGGTCCAGGAAGGCCTCCGGACTCAGCTCCGAGAAGGTGCGGCTGAAGGGGATCACCCAGGCCAGGTCCATGCCCGCCGCCTCGAAAGCCGCCAGCCGTTGCTCGAGCGTCATGAGCAGCTTCGGCTTGCGCTGGGGCGCCACCACCAGGGTGGGGTGGGGGTCGAAGGTCACCACGGCCGCCCGGTGGCCCAGCAGCCGGGCACGGCACGCCGCGATCTGCAGAAGCTCGCGGTGTCCCGCGTGGACGCCATCGAAGGTGCCGAGGGTCACCACGAAGGGGCCGGAGGCCGGAGCCTCCTCCAGCTCGTGGCGCCAGACCTCCATCACTCAGCTCCATCCTGCTCGGCGGGCCAGGCCAGACTGGCCACGACACTGCCCGCCAGCACTGCCGCGATGACCAGCAGGCTGATCTGAACCGGGATGTGCAACCACTGGGCGATGCACATCTTCACGCCCACGAAGGCCAGCACCACGGCCAAGCCGGTCTTCAGGCGGTGGAAGCGGTCCATCATCTTGGCGAGCAGGAAGTAGAGGCTGCGCAGGCCAAGGATTGCAAAGATGTTCGAGGTGTAGACCACGAAGGGATCACGGCTCACCGCCAGCACTGCGGGGATGGAATCCACGGCGAACACCAGGTCCGTCACCTCGATGGTGATGAGCACCAGCAGCATGGGCGTGGCGAAGCGCTTGCCTTCGCGGATCACCCAGAAGCGCTCGTGGCCTCCGCTCTCGTCGTAGGGCACTAGGCGGCGGAAGGCCCGCACCAGCGGATACTGAGTGGGATCCGCATCCTCCTCGGCCACCAGCAGCATCTTCAGCCCTGTGTAGACCAGGAAGCCCCCGAAGACGTACATCATCCACTCGAAGCGGTTCAGCAGAGCCGTGCCCGCCAGGATCATGGCGGCACGCATGATGAGCGCGCCCAGCACGCCCCAGAACAGCACCCGGTGCTGGTGGCGCAGGTCCACCTGGAAGCTGCGGAAGACCAGCACGAACACAAAGAGGTTGTCCACGCTGAGGGACTTCTCCAGCACGTACCCCGTGAACCACTCCAGACCCTTCTGGGTGCCCTCCGCGTGCCAGATGAGGCCGTTGAAGATCAGCGCCAGGGTGATCCACACGGCGCTCCAGGTGCCCGCCTCGCGTACGGAGGGGGCGTGGACCCGGCGGTTGAACACGCCCAGATCCAGGGCCAGCATCAGGAACACGAAAGCGTGAAAACCAGCCCAGGCCCACCAGGGCGCGGCTTGGAGCAGGGCGTCGACCAAGGATCCTCCAGACTCCCCAGCTTACCTGGGTTGCCCAGGGGCTTGCTGCGGTACGCAGGGAGGGGGCCCGGCGGGCCCCCTCCCTGCGCCTGGATCGCGTGTCCTACTTGCGGGTCTGGGCGTCGTGCTTCTGGCGCTTGATGCGGCGGCTCTCGCGGTTCTGCTCGGCCTCGATCTTGGTGGCTTCCTTCTTCGTGATCTTGCCGTCGGCCTCGGCCTTGGCGATGTCCTTGTTGATCCTCCCCTCCTGGCGCTCCAGGCGGGCGGTCTCCTTCGGGGTGAGCTGGCCGCTGGCCACGCCCTGGGCGATGCGCTGCTGCTGCTTCTCAGCGCGCTTCTCCGCGCGGGCTTCGCGCTTGGGGGTCACGGTCTGGGTGCCGGGCTGGGGGGCCTGAGCGAAGAGGGCGGCGCCCGCGACAAGGGAGCCGATCAGGGCGGCGGAAAGGCGGCGGAGGTTCATGGCGGTTCCTTTGGGTGGGGGGGGGCGACGGCCCCGCTGTGTCTACTTCATGGCCCGTGCCAAGTGGGCATCCCTTCTGACCCCAAGGCATCGGAAAGGGTTGAAGCGATGTCACGTGGAACCTTGCCCCATCCACCGCTCGACCGTGTGGCAGCCTGCCTCACCCCGACCCCACACGGAGCCGGTGGAATCCCTCATCATGTCCCCATGAGCCTGCCCCGCTTCTTCCTGGCGCCGCTGCCCGCCGCCGAGAACATCCTCGTGCCCCTCGACGCCGAGGCCGCCCGCCACCTCAAGGCCCTACGCCTGAAGCCCGGCGCTGCCCTGGAGGTGGTGCTGGGCGGGGAAACCTGGACGGCAGACCTGGCCGAGCTGGACCGGGGCCGGGCCGTAGCGCGGCTGGTGGCGCCCCTGCACGAAGACCGGGAGCCCCCCGTGGCCCTCCAAGCCTGCCTGCCCCTGCCCGCGCAGTTGAGCCTCTTCGACGAGTGGCTGCCGCCCCTGGTGGAGCTGGGGGTCACGCTCATCCAGCCCGTGGCCTACCGGCGCAGCGAGTTTGACGCCGCCAAGACAGCCGCCCGCATGGATCGCTGGGCGCGCCTCATCCAGTCCGCCTGCGAACAGAGCCACCGCAGCCGCCTGCCGGAGCTGCGGCCCCCTGTTCCCTTCGCCGCTCTGCTCACCTGGGAGGCCCCCCAGAAGTGGGTGGCCTACGAGCTGGCCACAGGCCAAGCCAACCCCTCCTGGCGACCCGAGGCATTGGCCTTCACCAGCGGTCCCGAGGGCGGCATCACCGAGGACGAGTTCAAGGCCCTCTGCAATGCCGGCTGGCGGCCCGTGAGCCTGGGCCGCAGCATCCTCCGGGCCGTCACCACCCCCGTGGCCCTGCTGGGCGCCGTGCAGTACAAGCTGGGCGGGGGCCGCTCCGACTAGGTCCACTTCGATGGCTCAATGCCGGAAAAATCATGGCCAGGGGATTGCGGCCGATGACCTTCCTGTTCCGTCCCGGCGAAGCTGCAATCGTCCGGGCGCCCCGGGAGGACCTTTCATGAAGCCAAGCATCCTGCTCTGCACCCCCTTCCTGCTAGCAGCCCCCCTGGCGGCCGGCGACTACGACGCCTTGGCCCGCACCCTCCGCCAGACCTGGCCCCAGTGCGCCACCGTGGCCGTGGTCTGCGACACGTCCAACAGCAAGGGCGCCATCGACGCCATCACCGGGGCCATGGCGGGCATGAAGGTCATCGTGGTGGACGTGAAGGGTCCGCAGGACATCGGCAAGGCCGTGGCCACCCTGACCGGGCGCCATCCCGACGCGGTGGTGTTGGTGGCCGGCGACAAGGTGGCCGGGGATGGCAGTGGCGCCGCCGCCTTCCTCGTCCAGCGCCTGGGGGCCGCCAAGATCCCCACCGTGGCCACCACCGAGCAGGCCGTGAAGCAGGGCGCGGTCTTCGCCGTGGGTCCCGGCACAGGCGGCAAGGTGCTGGGCAACGCCAAGGCCGCCGGTGCGGCGGGCGTCAGCCTGCCGGCCGGAGCCAGCGCCATCTGAGGTGCCTGGCCCGGAACAGACCACCCCCAGCCCAGGTTTACCGCCCGCCCCACTGATCGGGGGTGGTCTGCGGATCGCACTCAAATCCGGCCCCAATTTCTGACTTTCGGTAAAGGACCGGGGGAAGGGGTCGATGAGTCCTTCATGTGCCTGGTCCGGCGTGAGTCCGGATGGCCCCAAGGAGATTGACCCATGAAGCTTGTGACCCTTCTGTCCGCCGCCGTCCTGATGACCACCACCCTGGCCGCCGGCGAATACGACGCCCTCGGCAAGGCCGTGCGCAGCGCCTGGCCCTCGGTCGGCACCGTGGCCGTGGTCTGTGATTCCGCCGCCCACAAGGGCGCCATCGACGCCATCGCCGGGGCCATGCCCGGCATGAAGCTCATCGTGGTGGACGTGAAGGGCCAGCAGGACATGGGCAAGGCCCTCAGCACCCTAGGCACCCGCCACCCCGACGCCGTGGTGCTCGTGGCCGGCGACAAGGTGGCCGGCGACGGCACCGGGGGCGCAGCCTTCCTCATCCAGCGCATGGCCGCCGCCAAGGTCCCCACCGTGGCCACCACCGAGGCCGCCGTTCGCCAGGGCGCCGTGCTGGGCCTGGGCTCCGGCACCGGGGGCAAGCTCCTGGCCAACGCCAAGGTGGCCGGCGTGGCTGGCGTCACCATCCCCGCCAGCGCCAGCCAGATCTAAGCACCAACTCACGAGGTATGCTGAAGGCTCCCCCGGGAGCCTTCATGCGATTTCTGCTGCCCATCCTGGCCGCTTCCAGCCTGCTGGCGCAGGCGCCCACCGCACCCAAGGTGCAGGAGGGGCCCCTGCGCGCCCACCTGGCCTTCCTGGCCGATGACCTGCTGGAGGGGCGCGGCACGGGGCAGCGCGGTGCCGAGCTCACGGTGCGCTACCTGGAGACCCAGCTCCAGGGCCTGGGCCTGCGGCCGAGCAACGGCGCCTCGTACCGCCAGTCGGTGTCCCTGCTGGGCCTGAAGGCCCTGCCCGGGCGCAGCACCCTGAGCTTCCTGGGCGGCGGCGCCTGCGCCACGCCCAAATTCGGCAGCGAGATCGTCTTCGGCTCGGGCCTCGCCCAGGCCGAGCAGACCTTTGACGCGCCCGTGGTCTTCGTGGGCTTCGGCATAGACGCGCCCGAGTGGCGCTGGGACGACTACAAGGGCCAAGACCTGCGGGGCAGTGTGCTGCTCATGCTGGTGAACGAGCCCGCCCCCACTGCCGGGGAGCCGGGCCTCTTCGATGGCGCCAACCTGAGCGCCTACGGCCGCTGGACGAAGAAGTTCGAGATGGCCGCGCAGCACGGCGCCGCGGGCGTCCTGCTGGTCCACACCACTCCCTCGGCCACCTACGGCTGGACCGTAGTGCGACCCAGCTGGGAGGCGGAGCGCTTCTCCCTGGCGGCAGGGCCCCGTGGCACAGGGCTGCAGGGCTGGGTCACGGAGGAAGTGGCGAAGGCCCTGGTGAAGCAGGGCGGGCAGGACCTGGACGCCCTGCGGGCCCTGGCCCAGGGCCGGGACTTCCGGCCCGTGACGCTGGACCTGCAGCTGAAAGGCAAGCTGCAGAGCGAGGTGCGCACCGTGGCGCAGTTTAACGTGGCGGGCGTGGTGCCGGGCACGGATCCCGTCCTGAAGGACGAACTGGTGATCTACAGCGCCCATTGGGATCACCTGGGCAAGGGCCCGGGTCTGGCCGTGGACGCCCACCCCCCGCAGACGGAGCCTGGCCACGAGACCGACGCCATCTACAACGGGGCCGTGGACAACGCCTCGGGCTGTGCGGCCCTGCTGGCCATGGCCCAGGCGGCCCGCCACACCCCGGCGAAGCGCAGCCAGATGTTCCTCTTCGTGTGCGCCGAGGAGCAGGGCCTGCTGGGCTCCCGGGCCTACGCCGAGGCGCCCCTCTGGCCCCTGGCGAAGACCGCCGCGGATCTCAACCTGGACAGCCTCAACTTCGTGGCCCCCACCCGGGACATTGGTCTGCCCTTCCGCGAGCGCAGCACCCTGGGCGAGGTGGCCGAGGCCGTGGCCAAGACCTCGCAGCTGACGGTGGCCCCCACGCGGCCCGACACCGGCGGCGGCTACTTCCGCTCGGACCACTACAGCTTCGTGCAGGCCGGCGTGCCCGCCCTCTCCGTGGGCGGCGGCCGCGACTACCTGGGTGCCGACCCCGCCGCCCTCAAGGCCAAGGCCGCCGCCTACGGCCGGCGCTACCACCAGGTCACCGACGAGTACGATCCCGCCTGGGACCTGCGCGGCATGTTGCAGCAGACCCAGTTCACCTTCGACCTGGGCCAGGCCGTGGCCAACGCCCCCACCAGACCCGCCTTCAAGACTGTCAAGTAGCGCGGCGCAACGAACCCCAGGACGGAGTACCGTCGAATACCCCTCCAGCCAGCAGGTGGCGGCCGCCACCCGGACTGGAACCGACAACCCTCAAGCGTCGGCCCATGACCGATACCCTCGCTCAGCCTAGCCAGGCGCCTACCCTGAATTCCGGCCACCATATAGGAAGGGGCCTTGGCCCACCCACTGATCTCAGCCCCATCCGGAGATGCCCATGCGCCAAGCCGCCGCCCTCTTCCTCCTGCCCGCCCTCCTATCCGTGGGCTGCACCAAGCCCGACCTGGATGTCACCAAGCTGAAGGTCGGCATGTCCAAGAAGGAAGTCATCGAGCGGGTGGGGAACCCCAAGCGCGTCACCGAGGTCAACCTCACCACCGAGCTGCACGAATACGAGGCCTACGAGCGCTACGGCGCCATCAAGATCAACAGCCGCTCCCAGTTCGTGCGCTTCGTGGATGGCAAGGTGGAAGCCGCGGGCAGCCTGGAGGACCTGAAGGCCGGGCGCTCGGCGCTGCGTGCCGAGGCGGCCAAGGCTTCCCCATTCGCGGGCGCCCAGCCTGCGGCGTCCGCCGCCCCGGCCTTCGACCTGCGGACGGAGCTGGAGAAGCTGGAGAAGCTGAAGAAGGATGGACTCATCAACGAGGCGGAGTTCCAAGAGCTGCGCCAGAAGGTCCTGGCCAAGGCCAAGGCCCAGTAGCTGCCACCCGCCCTTGCGGCGGCCCGGGCCCGGGCTACCATTGATGTGATTTTCTGCATCAATGTCGCGGGGCCCGGAAGCCCCCCACCTGTCGGGCCCTGGCCCGGGGAGCCGTCACCGTGAAGATCGCCGCCATCATCGCCCGCACCCTCATGGGGCTGCTGTTCCTCTTCGCCTCGGTGACCTACTTCTTCAAGCTCATCACGCCACCGGAGCCCACGGGGGCCATGAAGACTTTCAGCGCTGGGCTGGAGGCGTCGCGCTACCTGCTGCCCACGGTGAAGGGCCTCGAGCTGGCCTGCGGGCTGGCCCTGGTGACGGGCCGCTTCGTGCCCCTGGCCGCGGTGCTGCTGGCCCCCATCATCGTGAACATCCTGCTGATCCATGCCTTCCTGGCGCCCGAGGGGCTGCCCCTGGCGGTCTTCCTGGTGCTGGCCAACGGCTTCCTGGCCTACCACCACCGCGAGAGCTACCGGCCCCTGTTCCGCGCCTGAAGGCCGGTCGGCCTCGGTTCTTTCCCAATGTGCCCCGGATCTGATTAAGCTTCTTTCTGGAATCAATGACCAGGATCCAGAGGGAGGCGGGCATGGCGAAGACCATCGTGTTTTGCGCGGACGGCACCTGGAACAACCCGAACGAAGACCAGAACAAGGATCAGACCGCGGATCCCACCAACGTCTACAAGCTGTTCACGACCCTGGACGGGGCGCTGACGCCCCAGTCCCTGCTGCTGGCGGACGAGCAGGAGAAGGAGCTGGTCGAAGGAGGGCTCACCACCCAGGTGGCGAAGTACCTCCACGGGGTGGGCGACTCCCGCAACCCCATCATCAAGCTCATGGGTGGTGCCTTCGGCTCGGGCATCATCTCCCGCATCGTCCGGGGCTACACCTTCATCTCGCGCAACTACCAGCCCGGCGACAGCATCGTCATCGTGGGCTTCAGCCGCGGCGCCTACACGGCCCGGGCCCTGGCGGGGCTCATCGCCGGCCAGGGCCTGCTGAACACACCCATCACCAGCGACAAGTCCTACGCCTACCGCTGCGGCGCCCAGGCCTGGTACCGCTACCGCCGGGCCTCGCTCAAGAACCCCTTCAGCCTGGCCAGCCTGGGCGAGATCGTGGCGGATCTGCCAGCCTTCCTGTCCCAGGGCTCGCTGAAGGACGCGGACTTCATCCCGATCGACGCCATCACCGCCGTGGGCGTGTTCGATACCGTGGGCGCCATGGGCTTCCCGGACTACGCCGCCGGCGGAGAGCGGGTGGATGCCTTCAAGTTCGCGGACACCAAGCTGAGCGCCAAGGTGCAGCATGGCTTCCACGCGGTGGCCCTGGACGAGCGCCGCAGCGACTTCGTGCCCACCCTCTGGGAACCCGCGGAGCGCATCGTGCAGGTGCTGTTCCCGGGGGCCCACGGGGACGTGGGTGGCGGCTACCCCGCCACGAACGGGGAGAGCGGCCTGTCGGACGTGGCCCTGGCCTGGATGCTGGGCCAGCTGGAGACCGTGGGCGTGCGCTTCACCCCGGGCGCGGCGGGGGCCCTGCACCCCAACTCGGCCGGAGTGGCCCACCAGCCCTGGGCCCACCTGCCCTGGACCCTGCCCGGCGTGATCCTCGGGCCCCGGGGCTTCCCGGGCACCGTGGCGGTGGACCCCTCGGTGGCGGGGCGCAGTGCGGCCGGGCCGGTGGTGCCCGAGCCAGGGCAGGGCGCCGTTCCCTATGCCCCCGGCAACCTGCCGGTCTAGGCGGCTGCCCGGCTGAACCACCCCGCCCCAAGAGCCCCTTGGTGCCTGGCGGCGGGCAGGTCATCATGAAGGTTGGCGCGCCGGGCCTCGGTCTTCTGGTCCCGAGCGGCCCATCTTTCCCAGGAGCAGACCCATGGCCATCAAAGTAGGCATCAATGGCTTCGGCCGCATCGGACGCATGGTGTTCCGCGCCGCGGTGCAGAACTTCCAGGACATCGAGGTCGTGGGCATCAACGACCTGCTGGAACCTGAGTACCTGGCCTACATGCTCCAGTTCGACTCCGTGCACGGCCGCTTCAAGGGCACCATCGCCGTGGACGGCAACACCCTCATCGTGAACGGCAAGAATATCCGCCTCACGGCCGTGAAGGATCCCGCCGAGCTTAAGTGGGACGAGATCGGCGTGGACGTGGTCATCGAATGCACGGGCCTCTTCCTCACCCAGGAGACCTGCCAGAAGCACCTCACCGCCGGCGCCAAGAAGGTCATCCAGAGCGCCCCCAGTAAGGACGACACTCCCATGTTCGTCTTCGGCGTGAACGACAAGAGCTACGCCGGGCAGACCATCATCAGCAACGCCTCCTGCACCACCAACTGCCTAGCCCCCGTGGCCAAGGTGCTGAACGACGCCTTCGGCATCAAGCGCGGCCTAATGACCACCGTGCACGCCGCCACCGCCACCCAGAAGACCGTGGACGGCCCCAGCAACAAGGACTGGCGCGGCGGCCGCGGCATCCTGGAGAACATCATCCCTAGCAGCACCGGCGCGGCCAAGGCCGTGGGTAAGGTCATCCCCGAGCTGAACAAGAAGCTCACGGGCATGGCCTTCCGGGTGCCAACCTCCGATGTCTCCGTGGTGGATCTCACGGTCGAACTGAACACGGCCACCACCTACGAGGCCATCTGTGCCGCCATGAAGGCCGCCTCGGAAGGCCCCATGAAGGGCGTGCTCGGCTACACGGACCAGAAGGTGGTGAGCACCGATTTCCGCGGCGAGAGTTGCACCTCGGTCTTCGACGCCGAGGCCGGCATGGCGCTGGATGGCACCTTCGTGAAGGTGGTCAGCTGGTACGACAACGAGTGGGGCTACTCCAGCAAGGTGCTGGAGATGGTGCGCGTCATCTCGAAGTAGGCCGGGACCGGCCCGACGCAACCGAAACGCGGAGGCGGCCAACCCTGGCCCCTCCGCGTTTCTGCGTCCAGCGCCAGCGACGTGTCGCCAGTATCCTGAGGACCGATCCCGTCCGAGGTGCCCATGCGCTTCACGCCCTTTGTGCTGTTCGCCACGCTTTCCCTGGCCGGGCTGGCCCTGCCTGCCCAGCCGGCTCCCGCCACGACGGTCACGATTCCGGCCGACCTACCCACGGGCGAGCGATGGCTGAGGCATTTCAGCGAGGACCTGCTGCCCTTCTGGAATGTCCCGGCCGCCTGGGGCACGCCCCGGGGCGACTTCCCCACCTTCCGTGGCAATGATGGCCAGGCCGTGGACTGGGCCAAACCGCCCGCGGAACTGGCGGAGGCGCCGGGCTGGATCAAGGAGCAGTTCGGCCGCGAATACGTGCGCATGAAGTCGCGCCAGACTTACTACTATGGCGTGGCCTACCACCTGACCGGCGATCCAAAGATGCTGGAGCTGGCCCGGGATGGGGCCGCCTTCATCCGCAGCCGGGCGCTCGATCCGAAGACCGGCAGTGCCGTGTCCTACTGGGAGCAGGGCGTGCCCAAGCCCGAGGTGCTGGCCCGCACCACGCAGGACCTCGCCTACGCCCAGCTGGGCCTGGCGATGTACTACTACCTGACCCGGGACGAGGCCACGCTGCGCGATATCAAGCGACTCAAGCGGCACATCTTCAGCCAGTACTGGAATCCAGAGTGGCAGGCCCTGCGCTGGGTGAAGAAGGAATCCCCGGACGGCGAGCACCTGCGCCAGGAGCTGGTGGCCCAGCTGGACCAGGTAAACGCCTACCTGCTACTGCTCACGCCCCTAATGCCCCCGGCGGACCGCCGGGAGTGGACCGCGGATCTGAAGCGCCTGGCCCAGGTGATGGTGCGCGACTACCATGATGCGAACCGTCACCTGTTCTGGGGCAGCCTCCACGATCCGGCCCAGAAGCAGCTGGGTTCTCGGCACACGGACTTCGGCCACACGGCCAAGGCCTACTGGATGCTGGAGCGCATCGGTCGGCTCACGAGCGATCAACCGCTCATCGACCTGGCCACCACGGGCGCCCGGGCCGTGCTGAAGCAGGCCTACCTACCGGATTCCGGCACCTGGGGCTCGCGGCTCCGCCCGGACGGCAGCGTCGGCACCGGCAAGGAGTGGTGGATCTACGCGGAGCTGGACCAGCTGGCGGCCACCCTGGCCCTGGCAGATCCCGCCCAGGCCAGCCCCCTGCCCCGCACGGCGGAGTTCTGGTTCAAGCGCATGGTGGACCCGGTGCACCACGAGGTCTGGGGCGGCACCGGGGGCGCCCCCGGGTTCGAGCCCTGGCAGGGCCCCAAGATCCACCTGTGGAAGAGCGGCTACCACTCCGCCGAGCACGCCCTGGTGGGCTACCTCACGGCCCAGGCCCTGCACGGCCAGGCAGCCACCCTCTACTTCGCGCCGCCGAGTGCCAAGGCCCTTCTGCGGCCCTATGTATTTGAAGGCAGCGCCACCACGCGCACCAGCCTTCCGCTGCCCGGGTTCCCGGGGCGGCGGAAGGTGGCGGTGACCTTCACCGCCTTGAAGTGAAGCTGCAGGACCCTGGCAGGGATTGAGGGTAAGCCCGCCAGCGCCCCTTCAGCCGAAGACCCGGCTTTTCGCAGCTTCGGAAATGGCCACCACGGCGGGGTGCCGGAGGCGGCGATCCAGGGTGAGGGCATAGACCCGTTCCCGCACCCGCTCGGCGGTGCCCAGGTGCTTCACCTGGTACTGGCGCTCGATCTCCGCCCTCAGGTTGGCCGGCGCGGCGAAGAAGCCCAGCCCCTTCTGGCCGAAGCTCTTGAGCAGGGCGCTGTCATCGAACTCCCCGATGATCCGGGGATGGAGCCCCTCCAGCTCGAACCACTGGTCCAGCCCCCGGCGCAGGGCGGCACCCTCCGGCGGAAGCAGGAAGGGCGCGC
>Ga0268298_10000353_pt1 | contig 59608 bp, 56 predicted proteins | sample WWTPWeurt_MetaG_FD_194462 | JGI IMG/M metagenome (GOLD analysis project Ga0268298, IMG submission 194462) | Activated sludge microbial communities from WWTP in Nijmegen, Gelderland, Netherland - WWTP Weurt | ecosystem: Engineered > WWTP > Aerobic digester > Activated sludge | place... | reverse complement strand
TTCTACATCCGCACGATGGATGTGACGGGCGACATCACCCTGCCGGAAGGTGTGGAAATGGTGATGCCCGGAGACAATGTGAACTTGACGGTACAGTTGATCGTGCCTGTGGCTCTTGAGCAGGGTTCCAAGTTCGCCATTCGCGAAGGCGGTCTGACCGTCGGTGCGGGTGTCGTTACCAAGATCATTGAGTAGTAGAAAGTTAGGTTGTAATGGCTTCCAAGAAGAAAGATGTTCGTCCGGTAATTACGTTGCAGTGCAATGATTGCAAGGAACGTAACTACACCACCGAAAAGAATCGCCGCAATGATCCGAATCGGTTGGAGTTCAGCAAGTACTGCTCGCGCTGCAAAAAGCACACGATGCACCGCGAAACCAAGTAGTATATGTGTCAAGTGTGAAGTGACACGTGCCAGGGGATCCCCTGGCACGTGTCACCAAAACGCCTGGCACTTTTAGGCCAGTGGCTCAATTGGCAGAGCACTCGTCTCCAAAACGAGCGGTTGTGGGTTCGATTCCTACCTGGCCTGCCTGTGGCAAACGCCGCGCAATGCGGCGTTTTAGCCGTAATCAAGAAGAAGGAGTATTGCCTTGGCTGAGAAAGAGAAGAAGGTCAAGAAAAGCGAAAACGCTGTTCAGCGTTACTTCCGTGAGACAACGGGAGAGCTTCGCAAAGTGAACTGGCCCACCTGGCCTGAAGCCAGGCGCCTGACAGGGCTTGTTCTGTTGGTGATGGTGATCATGGGCATTTTCCTCGCAGGTGTTGATTACCTCGCAGCCCAATTGCTGAATTTAGTTCTTGGCATTGGATAGTAAGGAATAGAGGATTCTGATGGATTTACCGGAACCGCAAGAGCAGTTTGAACAGGAACCGATGGATGACAATACCGCAGAGCAGCCTGCTCCTGTGGAAACTGTCGATTCGGACCCGAAGCCTGCTGCGAGCTCCGAGACGCAGATTCCGACCGACCTGCCTCCCGTCGAAGCGATCGTGGAAGGTCCCGCCTGGTATGTGATCCATTGTTACTCAGGATATGAGAACAAGGTGCGCCATAATCTCGAACAGCGTATTGAGACCATGGGCATGAAAGACCGAATCTTTGATGTGGTCATTCCCACCCAGGAAGAGATCGAGGTCAAGGATGGCAAACGCCGCACGGTGGAACGCCATATCTTCCCCGGTTACGTGCTTGTGAACCTGACCCTTTCTGAAGAATCCTGGTACGTGGTTCGAAATACTCCCGGAGTGACCGGTTTCGTTGGCATGGGAAATAACCCCACACCCTTGCGCCCTGAAGAAGTTGCGCAGATCGTAAAGCGAATGGAGGCAGAAGCGCCGACCGTCAAGGTCACTTTCAAGGTGGGGGAGCGGGTTCGCATTGTGGATGGTCCTTTCAACGATTTCCGCGGCACGGTGGCAGAGATCGACATGGAGCGCACAAAGGTGCGTGTGATGGTGAGTTTCTTCGGACGCGAAACCCCTGTGGAGTTGGACTTCCTGCAGGTGGAAAAAGCGTAAGGTAGAAAATATTTATTAGACAGTAACAGGCTTCAGTGAAGCCTGATGCGGTGGGAGGGTCTCCCAAATGACCCGCTATAACCACATAGGAGTTAAATCAAATGGCAAAGAAACTAAAAGCAATCGTTCGTCTTCAGCTTGAGGCTGGCAAGGCTAACCCTGCGCCTCCGGTTGGTCCTGCGCTGGCGAGCCACGGTATCAACATCATGGCTTTCTGCAAGGAATATAACGCCCGTACATCCAACCGCCCGGGTGAAGTTCTTCCTGCTGAGATCACCATCTATACTGACGGCTCGTTCACATTTGTGTTGCGCACTTCGCCCGCTGCGGTTTTGCTTCGCAAAGCTGCCAAAGTAGAGAAGGGCTCCGGCGTTCCTAACAAGGAAAAGATCGGCAAGGTGACCCGTGCTCAGGTGAAAGAGATCGCCGAATTGAAGATGAAGGATCTGAACGCGATCGATCTTGAAGGCGCGATGAAGCAGATCGAAGGCACCGCCCGTTCGATGGGCATTACGGTAACCGAATAATTTTGTGGGAGGGCAGCCCAGTGTTGCCCGTCTGAACCACGGAGGATAAAATGGCTAAACACGGAAAAAAATACACGGCAGCTGCCGCGAAAGTGGATATCGATAAGATCTACAGCGCCCGCGAGGCAGTTGCACTCGCGAAGGAAACTGCATTCACGAAGTTCGATGCGACCATTGAAGTACACATGCGCACCACGCTCGACTCCCGCCAGGCTGATCAGCAGTTGCGCGATGTGGTTGTGCTCCCGCATGGACTCGGCAAGAGCGTTCGCGTGCTTGTCTTTGCCCAGGGCGAAGGTGCTGTCGCTGCCCGCGCTGCCGGTGCTGATCTCGTTGCTGATGATGATGAGACCATGAAGAAGATCGAAGGCGGTATGCTTGATTTCGATGTGGCGATCGCCACTCCTGATGCGATGGGTAAGGTTGGTCGCTTGGGACGTGTGCTTGGTCCCCGCGGTCTCATGCCGAACCCGAAGGCTGGTACTGTTGTTGGTGCCGGTGATATCGACCGCGCGATCAAAGAAGCGAAGGCTGGTCGTGTTGAGTACCGTCTCGATAAGACCAATAACATCCATGTCTCGATCGGAAAGGCTTCTTTCGATGCCGATAAGTTGTTCGAGAATTATGTCGCTCTGATGGATGCTGTCAACAAATCCCGCCCGTCTGGCGCGAAGGGTAACTTCGTCAAGCGTATTACGCTCGCTGCAACAATGGGTCCTGGCATCAAAGCCGACCCGAACGAACACATTAAAGGTGCCGAGTAATCTACTCGTTTATCCCTGAAATACCACTTCGCCGTTGAAGGCAGGTGTCCCTTATGGGACTTAATTCCCTGCTCAGGTGGAGACTGAAAGCAAATCTCAGCGCATGCGCGCTGGTTCCCTCTCCGGGTGTCCCTGCAAAGGGACTGCAAAAAGTCTTTGCCTGCGTAAGTGGCAAAGACTTTTTATTTGAAAGGAGGTGAATTCCCTTTGGCAATTTCAAAACAACGCAAGGAAGAAGTGCAGGCTCAATACGCAGATTGGGTCAAGCGCAGCGAAGCTGTGATCCTCGTAGAATACAGCGGCGCGAAAATGAAGTCGATCGACGCGATCCGCGCAAAGATTCGTGAGACTGGCGGTGAGTTCCATATCGTCAAGAACACGCTTGTTCGTCGTGTGCTCGCTGAGAACGGCATTGATTTCCCGAAAGATTATCTCGTGAAATCGACGGCTATTTCGTTCGCATTCAAAGATCCTGCCGCCACCGCGAAAGCATTGACCGAAGCAACAAAAGGCAATGAGTTCGTGAAGGTGAAGGGCGGTTTGATGGGCGGCAAGTCCCTGAATCCGGCCCAGGTCAAGGCTCTTTCCGAAATGCCCCCGTTGCCCGTTATGCGCGCAACATTGCTTGGCGTTTTGCAGGCTCCGGCCGGCAAACTCGTCCGCACGCTCGCGGAACCCGCACGTGGTCTCGCAGCAGTCATCAAGGCGCGTACAGAAAGCGCGCAGGCTGCCGCCTAATTTACTCAGTGGGTTCGTTCTCGCTGAGCCATTTCAAAACCTTAATTAATAATTTCTAGCAAGGAGTGCTAAAAAATGTCTGAAAAACTCGCAAAATTCGTGGAAGAACTTTCCACCCTTTCCGTCCTCGAGGCGGCTGAATTGGTCAAGATGCTCGAAGAGAAGTGGGGCGTCTCCGCTGCCGCTCCTGTGGCTGTTGCTGCCGTCGGTGGCGGTGCTGCCGCTGCTGCCGAACCTGTCGAAGAGAAGACCGAGTTCGATGTGGTGATCAAGGATGCCGGCGCCAAGAAGATCGACGTCATCAAAGTCATCCGCCAATTGACCAGCCTTGGTCTCGGCGAAGCCAAGACCCTCGCCGAAACTGCCGGCGGCAAGATCCTCTCCGCTGTTGGCAAGGATGCTGCCATGGACGCCAAGAAGAAGCTCGAAGAAGCCGGCGCCAGCATCGTCGTCGAATAGTCTTTTACGAGAACAAAACAAAAAGACGGCTCGCAAGAGCCGTCTTTTTGTTTTGTTGAATTAGTTGTATCTTTCCACTTTGCGAATGACCATGACCACTTTACCTTTGATCTCGAGGGCTTCTTTCTTGTCCACGTAGATCGGCTTCATGGTCGGGTTGGCGGGTTGCAGGCGGAACCTGTCTTTTTCTTTGAAGAAGAACTTCAGTGTGGTCTCGTTGCGGTCTGAAAGCCAGACCGCAACCATTTCACCATTGCGCGCTTCCTGGGTGGGCTTCAGGATGACGATATCTCCATCGTTGACCATCGCGTCGATCATGGATTCTCCCTGGACCTTCAAGGCAAATAATTCCTTGCCCTTTTCCTTGGAAGGCATCAGCGACATGGCAACTTCAACAGAATCTTCAGCGGTGAAGGAGTTGAAATCTGCGTTGGTGGGGACGGGGATGGGTTCACCGGCTTGAATAACGCCCATCATCGGAACGCGGAACATATCGCCGATAGGTGCGCTGTTGGTCAGGCGTACGCCGCGCGAGATCTTGCGGTCTCGTTCGATGTTGCCTGATTTTTCGAGCTGGTCGAGGTAGTAATTGACAACAGAAGTGGAGGAGATGTCGCAATGCTCGCCGATCTCACGAATTGAGGGCGGGTGCTTGTGTTCGCGTTGATAGTCCGCGATGAAATCAAGTATCTTCTGGTGGCGTTCGCCTAGACCTTTGCTTTTTCTGACCATCATCATTTGAGCCTCCATGAGCATTCTTCGCTCATTTGTGCTACGAATGATAACCGAACGCCTGTTCTGTGTCAAGGATTATCAGGCGATAAAAAACGGCGGTCAGACCCAGGTGCGGCGCTTCATCCAGAAGAACATAATGATCGGAGTCAGGATCATCAGGCTCAGGGTCCCGTAGAAGATCGTTGGCAGGGTCCAGTTTTCGTAGGGCGGATTCGCGGCGAAAAAGTTCATCCCAAAGAAGCCGGTAACGAATGTCAGGGGCATGAAGAGGGTGGTGATGATGGTGAGGGTCTTCATGACCTCGTTCATACGATTGTTGATGACGGAAAGGTAGGTATCCATTGCGCCGCCCACCAGGTCGCGTAAGCTTTCGTTTACATCGTGCAGGCGGACAAGGTGGTCATAAATGTCACGGAAGAAGATGCGGTCCTTGCGGTCAATGACATCGTAATCGTCGCGTGCCATTTTATTGAGGACTTCGCGTTGTGGCAGCAGGATGCGGCGCATGGCGAGTAGCACCCGCTTGAGCGTGAACAGTCTTGCCAGTGTTTGTGAGCTGGGACGGTCGAATACCTGGTCTTCGACCCAATCGATCTCTTCATCTATTTTTTCCACGATGGGCATGTAGTTCATTACAATGGCATCGATGACCTTGTATAGCAGGTGGTCTGCGCCATCCACAGAATAGCGCGGGTCGCGTTGACTCAATGTCCACACATTGTCGATCGCGGCTAATGGATTGTCGTGGTGGGTGATGACAAAATTCTTTCCAAGGAAGATGTCCAATTCGTCGATCTCTGTGTCCCACGGGTCGGGATCTTTGACCAGGTGCATGTAATTCAAAACGATGTATAGGTAGTCGCCCCAATCATCGATCTTGGGCGCATGTGTTTGCTGCAGGGCGTCTTCGATCGCCAGGGGGTGAAAATTGAATGCTTGCAGAATGGGCAGGGATGTTTCTTCTGGTTCGGAGGTGAAGTCAACCCACAGAAGCCCGCGCCGGTCACGGAGTAAGCGATGATAGTCGGAAGGGGAGATGTCAGTTCGAGGGGGCTTGCCGGGGGTAAAAAAGATCGATCGAATCACGAAATTTTCCTCCAAAATTACGGAATTTTGAATAAAAACTCTTTGAATATTCAATATTCTTATTTGTGAATTGAAAAAATTAATTTTAGTATTGACAAAGTTTACAATATGAGTATAATTTTATTAAGAAATCAGTTTCCAAAGTTGAATATTGTGAAATTCACTTAGCAAAATTTAAAAAGGCGATTGAAATGTTCAAGGACTACTCACAAAAAATTTCAAGGCTTTATCACGAATACCCGCGCACATTTTGGGTAGTGATCGTCATTACTTTCATAGACCGCATTGGCGGTTCTTTGCTTTTCCCATTCTTTGCACTTTATATTACCAGTAAATTTAATGTCGGCATGACCGATGTGGGTGTGTTATTTGCCGCCTTCTCGCTTTCGAGCTTTGCCGGCTCTGCGATCGGCGGCGCGCTCACAGACCGATTTGGGCGCAAAGGCATAATCATGTTCGGGCTGATCGCTTCTTCATTTAGCACAGTGGCGATGGGGTTTATCAGTTCGTTTCAAGTCTTCTTTTTTCTTGCGCTCTTTGTTGGTATTCTAACAGATGTGGCAGGACCAGCGCATCAAGCCATGATCGCAGATATTTTGCCCGAGGAAAAACGCGCAGATGGATATGGCATCCTGCGGGTCGCTTTCAACTTATCCGTTGTGATCGGTCCTGCGATCGGCGGACTTTTAGCGGCTCGTTCCTACCTCCTGCTGTTCCTGTCTGATGCGGCGGTTTCCCTGTTGACGGTGATCCTGATCGCCATCTTCCTGCCCGAAACCAAACCTCTGGCGCATCCCGATGCTCCCAAAGAGACCATGGCAGGAACCTTCGCCGGTTACGGGCAGGTCTTCCGCAATGCGGCATTCATGCTCTTCCTCGGCGCGGTGTTATTGCAGGTCTTCACTTACATGAACATGAACACATCGCTGGGTGTGTATCTGCGGAATGTGCACGGTACCCCGGAATCAGGCTATGGAATGTTGTTGAGTATCAACGCTGCAATGGTCGTGCTGATGCAGTTCCCGATCACACGCCGCATTACCAAGTATCCGCCGATGCTGATGATGGCAGCCGGGACATTTCTGTATGTCATCGGTTTCTCGATGTATGGGTTTGTCTCCACCTATTTCATGTTCGTCGTGGCCATGGTGATCATCACGGTCGGGGAGATGGTGGTTTCCCCGGTTTCGCAGGCTTTGGTTGCATCTTTTTCTCCCGAAGAAATGCGCGGGCGGTACATGGCGGTCTCTGGTTTTTCATGGGGCATTCCCTTTGCGGTTGGACCTTATCTGGCGGGGTTGATCATTGATGGTCCCCAGCCTCACTTGCTTTGGTACGCCGCCGGTTTTGTAGGCTTGCTCTCAACCATTTCCTTCCTCGCGCTTTATCGAATTCGCCGCGGCGAAGAACATAACCTGGAATCACTGCCCGAAGTAGCGGCATCATAAAATTTTTGGAGGAATCAAACTCATGCGCCCTGCACCCACTCGTTGCCCGATCTGCCAATCTGAACTTAGTGTGGTCCGATTGCATTGCTCTTCTTGTGACACCGCCATTGAAGGACATTTTGCCTCGGGACAATTCTCAAACCTCACTCCAGAGCAATTGGATTTCATCTTCACTTTTGTGCGCTGCGAAGGCAAGATCAACCGTATGGAGCAGGAGGTCGGGCTGTCCTATCCGACCATCCGCAACCGCCTGCATGAGGTCATCCGCGCACTGGGCTATGAACCCGGCAAGGAAGAGAGCCTGGAGATCACGCAGGAAAAACGGAACAGTATTTTGGAAGACCTGCATGCTGGCAAGATCACCGCGGATGAAGCCACACGCCTGCTGCGTGGGGAAGAGGAGTAATCACCATGTCAAAAACGATTTCAGCCGGACGTACCCCCAGAATTATTCTTGAAAACATCAGCGGCGACCTGAGCCTTGTCGGTTGGGAGGGGGAGGATATCCTTCTCAAAGGCGATGAAGATGAACTGACCTACGAGCAGGATGGCGATAAGGTCACGATCTCCAGTGAAGATGATCTGTCCATTCGCGTGCCCAAGAACGCTTCGGTTTCCATTCAACGTGTCGAAGGCGACGCCTCCATCCGCGGAGTGATGGGCGGGATCGAACTTAAGGAAATAGTTGGCGATCTCTCGATCCGTGATGTGGATTCGGTCGCGATCGATACGATCCAGTCGGACTTCAGCCTGCGCGGCGCGAAGGGAAATTTATCGATCAAGAGCGCTCACAGTGATGTGTCCATCCGTGATGTCGATGGCAACGTCTCGCTCGACTCTGTTGCCGATGACCTCGCATTGCGTGATGTGCGCGGCAATGTCAGCGCGAATGTTGCAGAGGATGTGGTTTTATATCTCAATCCCCGACCAGGCAATATGTACGCGATCACTTCGGGAGATGATATTTTGCTGGTCATGCCGCCAAAAGCCAATGCCACGCTGACCCTCAGCGCGGATGAGATCGATATTGAATGGAAGGGCATCATCAATGATGATGACGCCACTTCACGCGTGCTCACTTTGGGTGATGGCTCTGCCTCCATCACACTCAGCGCGGGCGGAGACATCCGCGTGACCAATCAGTCCAACGCGGGTGACACTGCCGAAGATTTCGGTAACTTCGCAGGGATCGGTATGGATTGGTCCGGGTTCGGTGACCGTATCTCCCGTCAGGTGGATCAGGTTACCAACCGTGCCATCAAACAGGCGGATGAATCTGTCAACCGCGCGATCAAACAGGCAGACGAGGCGTTGCGCCGTGCAACCACATCCAGGAAGCGGACCGAAGAACGCGTGGAACGGAAAACTCGCGCTGCGTTGAATGTCGGTCGCTGGAGTTGGGACCTGTCACCCAAGGGCGTGCCCATGCCGCCGAAGCAGCCGAGCGTTTCAGATGAAGAACGGGTATTGATCCTGAAGATGCTTCAGGAAAAGAAGATCACCGCCGAGGAAGCCGATAAATTACTGTCTGCTCTTGAAGGAGGTTCATAATGTCTGCAGAAGAACGCAGGAAGATCCTGCAAATGGTAGCCGATGGAAAGATCACTGTGGAAGAAGCGGCCGACCTGATGCAAGCGCTTGATGTGCCCGCTGATGATGAGTTTGATGAAATTGAGATCTCTGATAACGAGATCATCGTGAATCTGTTTAATTAGTTAAAGGAAGAAATGGAAGCAACGGCTGCCCAGCTAAAGAAGCAACCCGTATTAAGCGGCGTCCTGATCCTGTTTCTGGTTGCGATGATCTTTGCGAACATCGGTGGGAACATGTACGGACCTCTGATGCCGCTTTATCTGCGCGAGTTGAAAGCAACTGTGCCTCAGATCGGTCTGTTCTTTACCCTGTCGCAGATCGTCCCTTTACTGCTGCAGATCCTGGGTGGCTGGCTGAGTGACTCGATCGGGCGGCTGCGTGCAATTGCGATCGGAAGTGTCTTCGGGATCTTTGTCTTTTTCCCGCTCATCCTCGCGCAGACTTGGCAATGGCTTTTGCTGGGTGAGGCGCTTGGCGCGATCACCCGTTCGCTGGTGGGACCCAGTTTTGACGCCTTCATCGCCGAGCATTCCACCGAGGAGAATCGTGCAAAGGTGTTCGGCGTGACACAAGCCATCTTTATGATCGTCTCAGTCATTGGACCTCCACTGGGAGGTTGGTTGGCAGGTGTGTACGGTTTCAAAGGGATGCTGCTTGCCGCTGCCTTCTTCTATATACTTGCGACGATCATCCGCGTGGGGATGGCGCGTGAAGCCGCCAAGGGTGGGAAGATGCCCGCAAAGGAACTATCTTTTGAGAGCCTGAAGAAAAACCTTTCTTCCATGTTCGGCTTGATCTTCGCGGGCGGACTCATCACCTGGATATTGATCACCGACGGCGTGCGTGATACATCCTTTGCGCTTTCGATGAATCTCATGCCGGTTTACTTGCAGGACATTGGTGGAATGAACATGGTGCAGATTGGCTGGATGAGCAGTGTCTTTGGTTTGTGCATGATGCTCACCACCATCCCCGGCGGCTGGCTTTCAGATAAGACCAGCGAGCGGCTGGTGATCTCCATTGGCATGTTTCTGGTTGGTATTTCGCTTTTTATGTTCATCTGGACTCCGTCCGGATTGGTGTGGATGTATTTTGCGGGCTGGGCGCTTGCAGGTGCTGGCGTGGGGTTGCTCACCCCTGCCTATCAATCCGTGATCAGCAAATCTGTGCCGCAGGAGATTCGCGGCACCGCCTTTGGATTGTTCAGCACCAGCCTGGGGATCATTTCACTGCCTGCTCCGTGGATCGGCGCGCAGTTGTGGGCGGGAGTCGGTCCACGCTTCCCCTTTATGTTGACCGCCATTGTGGTGATGCTTTCCATCATCCCGGTTTTGCTTAAATTCCATCTGCCCAAACAGGCAGAGCCGGCTGCACTATAATTTTTAGGAGGTTGATCATGTCGTCTGAAGAACGCAGGAAGATTTTGCAAATGGTTGCGGATGGGAAGATCACGGCCGAAGAAGCCGCGAATCTCATGCGCACTTTGGAGGAAGCTGCCGAAGAGGAGATTCAGGTCGTGGAACCGGCAACCGATTCGTGGTCGCAGGAAAAGATCGATGCCCCAGAGTTTGAAGAAGTCCGCAGGCGGGCATCCCGTTTTTCGAGGGGCATCCTCGGGCTGGGAATCCTTTTCACGGTTTTGAGCGCCTGGGTGATGTTTTCCATTCAGCAGAACAATGGGTTGAATTTCTGGTTCTTTTGTTTTGCCATGCCTTTTATTTTTGGTGTGATGCTGATCTCTCTTGGGGCAGGCGCAAAAAGCTCGCGCTGGCTTTATGTGAATGTCGATCGTACGAACGCCGAGGATTGGCCGCGCAAGATCTCCATTGCGTTCCCGCTGCCGCTTGGGCTGGCAAGCTGGTTCATCAGGAATTTTGGACAGCATATTGATGGGTTTAAGAAAACCAGTGTGGATGAAATTATCAACGCCATTAATCTGGCAAAGACCATCACGGAGCCGCTCATCGTGAATGTGGATGAAAGCGATAAGGGCGGCGAACGCGTGCAAGTATTCATAGGATAGGTGGAGGTGTCACATGGCGAACAGTGAAGAAAGAATGAAGATCTTGAAGATGATCGAAGAGGGAAAGATCAGTGCGGATGAGGGTTCAAAGCTGCTTGCGGCGTTAAGCGATTCTCGCCGCGGTATTCCCATGCCGCCCCGCCCGCCCGGCATGGGCGGCGGTCCTGCGCGCTGGCTGCGCATCCGCGTAACGGACACCCGCACCGGGCGCTCAAAGGCTTCAGTGCAGATTCCGCTCGCGCTGGTGGATGCCGGCATGAAGATCGGCGCTCATTTTGCGCCCGAGGTGGAAGGCGTGGACATGACCAATGTGATGGAAGCCCTGCGCGCAGGCGTGATGGGCAAGATCATCGATGTGACCGACGAGGAGGATGGTGAGCACGTGGAGATCTACGTGGAGTAGCCGGAATCCCAATTTGTAAAATTGTGTTCGATCTGCCTTAACAATAGAAGGAGTGTATGTGATGTGTTTATATTGCCGCCCCCTGTATAGATTGATGCTGTAAGCCAAAATAAACAACCCGCATGCGGGTTGTTTATTTTTTATGAGTATGTTATTTTTTAGCGAGGAGAAATCATGGAAGAAACAAAGACAAAACGCCCTGCCGGAATGTTCGGCTTTACCATCGTCTGGCTTGGGCAGATCATTTCGGTGCTGGCCAGTTCCATGAGCCAGTTTGGTTTAAGTATCTGGATGTATGACCAAACCAGGAGCGCGCTGGCGATGGGAACAATGCAGGTTTTCTTCGTCACTCCTTTTTTGTTGATATCGCCCATTGCTGGAGTCATGGTGGATCGTCATAATCGCAAGCTCATGATGATGATCAGTGACCTCGGAGCGGGACTCGCCACATTGATGATCCTGGTCTTGCAAACCCTGGGTGTTTTGGAATACTGGCATTTATACGCGGCATCCATTGTGTACGGTTTGGGCATGGCATTTCAATGGCCGGCTTATTCGGCGGCCATCAGTACCATGGTTCCCAAGGAGCAGTTGGGACGCGCGAATGGCATGATGTCATTGGTCGAGGCGGGCCCGGGAGTTGTCGCTCCGTTATTGGCGGGTGCGCTTCTGCCGGTCATCGGGTTGACCGGTTTGCTGTTCTTCGATGTGGTGACATTTCTGTTCGCCATTGGCGCCTTGCTGATCGTACACATTCCGCAGCCCATCCGCACGGAAGAAGGTCAGCAGGCGCAAGGCAGTTTGTTGAGCGAAGCGGCGTATGGTTTCAAGTATATTTTTGCACGGCCGAGTCTGTTGGGATTGCAATTAATATTTTTCGCAGGGAATCTTTTTACAGGGATCAGTTTTACCCTGCTCGCTCCAATGATACTTGCCCGCACAGACAGTAACAGCCTGCTCTTTGGCACTGTGCAAACTGCGGGCGCGATCGGTGCGGTTGCCGGCGGACTCATCATGAGTGCTTGGGGCGGATTTAAGCGTCGTGTTCACGGCGTGCTTGCCGGTTGGATGTGGTCCGGGCTCAGCACGGCGATCCTTGGTTTTACTGGCGGGCTTTCGGTATGGGTGACTGGTATGATCCTGGTCTCGATCATCTCGCCTTTGATCAACGGATCGAATCAAGCAATTTGGCAATCAAAGGTCGCGCCCGATTTGCAGGGGCGGGTCTTTTCTGCCCGACGCCTGATCGCCTGGTTTACCAATCCCATATCCCCATTGATCGCCGGCTCGCTCGCAGACTTTGTTCTTGAACCCGCCATGCGAACCGAGTCGATTCTTTCTTCGACCTTTGGCAGGTTTGTCGGCACGGGTCCCGGTGCTGGCATGGGGCTGTTGATCATCTTCAGCGGTCTGCTCGCCTCAATGGCCGGGGCAGCCGGATACTTCTTCCCAGCCATACGCCAGGCAGAAGACCTATTGCCCGATCACGACGCCCAGCCCTAGCCATTCTTCCAGTACAAGCCTGTCCCTTTCGGCGATACACTCCAAACAAGCCTTCGCTATACTGGCACGCAAGGAGATATACCATGACAAAAAATATGCTGAAAGAACTTTCTGATGCAATGGCTGATGCCGCTGAACGCGCCGGGAAATCCACAGTGCTTGTGGATGCCCGCAAAAAATTCCCTGCGAGCGGGATCGCCTTTTCCAAAGACCTGATCTTGACCGCCGACCATGTGGTTGAACGTGATGAAGAGATCAAGGTGATCCTTTCTGACGGGACCGAAGTTGCAGCTCGCGTATCGGGGCGTGACCCGGGAACTGATCTGGCGGTACTGAAATTAGACTCCGCCTCAGCCGCTCCTGCCGAAGTCTCAACCGACTCAGCGCGCGTGGGGCAGTTCGTGCTTGCGGTGGGCAGACCGTCTGCTCAAGGAATTGAATCTTCATTCGGCACGATCAACTCCATCGGCGGTCCGGTCCGCACAGGGCGTGGAAGCATGCTCGAGCGTTACATCAAGACCGATGTGGTCTCGTACCCGGGGTTCTCGGGCGGACCTTTGGTCAATGGAGATGGTACCATTCTCGGCATCAATACATCGGGCTTTGGGAATGGCGGCGCGATCACCATCCCTGCAGATGTGGCTTGGAAGATCGCAGATACTCTTTCCAAGCATGGCAAGATCAAACGCGGCTATCTTGGCATTCGCAGCCAGATGGTGCAGGTCTCGGATGAAATGAAGAGATCCCTAAAGCGTGAGCAGCAGAGCGGATTGTTGGTCGTGGGACTCGAAGAGAATAGCCCCGCCGGCAAAGGCGGTCTGTTGGTAGGGGATATCCTAGTAGGCGTGAATGGCGAAGCAGTTGCACATCAGGATGATCTGTTCGTCCGCTTGAGCGGTGATGTGGTTGGCAAGTCTGTGCCGCTCAATATTGTGCGCGGCGGAAAATTGGAATCGATTTCAGTGGTGATTGGAGAAAGATAATTGATTCGAGTCACGGTCGTTTCACCCAACCCATCCATGCGGATCGGTTTGCGCGAACTGCTCGGCAGGCAAACTGATATTAAAGTGGTCAGTGAGGTGGTCGATCTGGATAGCGTAAATGAAACAGAGACCGAGGTGGTTGTGCTTGCCTCGGTCTCTGTTGTGCGTTTGCCTGAAAATGTTTCCTATGCAGTTTTGTTTCTGGTGGATGAGATCGATTTGCTGCGAGGGGTGGTCAACTTAAGTAATGTTGCTTGGGGCGCGCTTTTTACCGATGCATCTGAAGATGAATTGGCAGCGGCCGTCCGCGCAGTGGGTGAGGGGTTATGGGTGGGCGCGCCCAGCTTGATGCGGGGTTTGATCCGCTTGAATGGGAGGCGGGAATTATCGGATGAAGATTCTCTTATCGAAGCGTTAACAGCCCGGGAGCAGGAAGTCCTGCAATTGATGGCGCAGGGATTGGCAAACAAACAGATCGCGCTGTCGCTTGGCATTAGCGATCATACTGTGAAATTCCATCTTTCTTCTTTGTACTCAAAACTTGGCAGTTCCAGCCGAACCGAAGCAGTGAAACGTGGAATAGAACTGGGGCTGATCTCGTTATAAAAAAAATCCCGCATTGCGGGATTTTTTTTATTTTCTTTTTCTACTAAAAATAAAGACCGGCACGAGGATGATGAGCATGATAACGAACCCCATGATCAAGATCCCGTCAGTCGAGCCGATTACGGAAGCTTCTCCATTAGGGATGGGTGGGGGGGTAGTTTGCAGGGTTTGCGGGAGCGGACTTGTATTGGGCGCCGATAGTACCGGTTGATACAAACCAGAAAGGAGAAATACAGCAACCAGCGCGGCAAATACCAGAATGATGCCAAAGATCTGCGTAACTTTCATTTTTTCACCTGCTTTGATTGTATCATGTATCAAAAGTGTATAATTTAACTCTTATATGTACTTTTCTGCACTTTCAATGTATAATCCCAAAAGTTAGTTATTACCGGCATTTGTTTCCTTATTTGATAATTTTATTGGTATGGTGAGTCTGTGATGTGACGCGTATCATATCTCGTCCTGATGTTGCCTATCGGGACGGGTTTTATGTATGCGTGTTTTGTTTTGTTAGGGTGTATACTTCGAAATTATTCGTAATTTATTTGGTTTACCTTGTGAAGTTAAATTGCGCATCTAGCTGATCTCTCATCGAAATGCGCTTAAAGACTATTTCAGGAGCATCCATGATCAAAAGACTTTTTGACTGGCTGAAACAGCCGCTTGGTCTGATCGCCGTGGGAATCGCTGTGCTGGCATTGTTCAGCGCTGGTGTCTATGGCATTTACACGACTCAACAGCCGCCTGAACAGCCCATCCAATTCCCCCATCAAACGCACGTCGCCTTTGGCATTCAGTGTTTATATTGCCATCCCGGCGCAGCGCGGGGACCCGCCGCTGGCATTCCAACGCAAGCCAAATGTTGGGGTTGTCATAACCAGATCCAGAAGACGATGACCAGTGAACTGCTCAAGCCTTTGAAGGAAGCAGTGATCAGCGGTACTCCGATCGAATGGGTGCCTGTTGCGCAAGTGCCGGACTTCGTGCAGTTTAATCATCGCGCGCATATTGCCGCGGGGCAGAACTGCGAGAACTGTCATGGTGACATGTCGCGGGTGACCATTGCCCAGAATCCTCAAGTGTTTAACATGGGCTGGTGTTTGACCTGCCATACCAAGATCGCTGGTGAAGATCAGGCAAAACTGATCAAACTTAGCGATTGCGGCACATGCCATTATTAACCGGTGAAAGGAAACCAATATGAGCGATAAATTTTCCCGGCGTGATTTTCTGAAACTGGCTGGTGTGGGCGCCGCAACCACTGCGATCCTCACAGGCTGCGGTCCGGCTTCGCGTTACGTCAAGCGTGAGCCGTACATGCTGATGCCCGAATATAACTATAACGGCCAGAGCACCTATTACGCCACCACATGCCGCGAATGCGCGGCCGGCTGCGGACTGGTCGTCCGCACTTCGCAAGGGCGCGCCATCAAGACCGAAGGCAACGCGAATAATCCGCTGAACCTCGGCAAGACCTGCGCTCGCGGACAGGCAACCCTGCATGGATTGTACAACCCCGATCGTGTCACAGACCCGATCAAGCGCACTCGTGGAGCCGCTGCCGGCACCACAGTCGCCTGGGATGATGCCATCCAGACCGTTGCCGATGCCCTCAAGAATAACAAACCCGAAGAGATCGCCTTCCTGATGGGCACTACTTCGGATCATCTCTTCGACCTGTTGACCGATCTGTCTGCCCAGGCAGGGATCAATGCCCCCGTGCGCTTCGGCGCGCTGAGCATGTTCGAAGCGCGTGCCACTTTGAGCAAAGCCGCAGAAAATCTCTTCGGTGAAGCCGGCATGCCTTTCTTTGATGTTGGTGGGGCACAAGTCGTCATTTCCTTCGGCGCGAACTTCCTCGAGACCTGGCTTTCCCCTGTTCCCTACACCCGTGGGTTTGCAGGCTTGCGCGAAGGACAGACCAAAAAGCGCGGCACCTTCATTCAGTTCGAAGCGCGCATGTCCTCGACAGCCGCCAAGGCAGATGAATGGCTCCCGATCCGCCCGGGCACCGAAGCTCTCGTGGCACTTGCCATTGGCAGACTCGCCTCTGAACTGCGCGGCGGACCGTTGCCCCGCGTCTTCGCGGAAGTTGATACCGCCGCCGCTGCGGATGCTGCCGGCGTCAAACTCACAGCCCTCGAACACATCGCTGAGATCTTTGCCGCTTCCGCGGGCGTGCTTGCCATCCCCGGCGGCTCTGCGCTCGGACAGAGTAATGGTCTCGCTGTTGCAGAGGCCGTCCTTGCTTTGAACGCCGTTGCTGATAACTTCGGCAAGGCTGGCGGCGTGTTCTTCTCGGGTCTTGCTCCAAGCCAGACAGAATACCAACGCCCTGCATCCGCCATGGAAATGCAGGACTTCATCCAGAACATGACAGACGGGAAATATAAGGTTCTGTTCGTTCACGGAGTTAACCCGGTATTCGAACTACCCGCTTCCTCTGGTTTCAAGGCTGCCCTCAAAGGTGTGGAGCAGGTTATCTCATTTGCATCCTTCCCCGATGAGACCGCTCTCGAAGCTGACTTTGTCTTCCCGGATCATCACGCTCTCGAATCCTGGGGCTACCAGCGTGTCGTGACCGGCTCTGCGCAGCCTGTGCTTTCCGGCTCACAACCTGTGGTCTCTCCCTTCTATAATACCCGCGCCACTGTGGATGTGTTGATCGCCGCCGCGCAGTTGGCTGGTGGAAAATTTGCTGAAGCCATGCCCTTCAAGGATGAAGTTGAATTCCTGCGCAGCAAAGTTGCTCCGCTCATGAGCGAAGCCGATGGCTTCTTCTCTGCGGCAGATCTCAATACATTCATGGCTTACTTCCAGCAATATGGCGGTTGGTGGAAGACCACCGACGGACGCACTGCCCCCAACGCGGCGGATGTGTTCAACCGTGAACTTGACGCTTCAGAAGCGGAATTTGCCGGTGAAGGTGAATTCTTCTTCGTGCCTTTCGTCTCACCGACATTGGCTGAGGCGGGCGCGAACAAGCCCTGGCTTCAGGAATTGCCCGACCCCACGACCACCGTCATGTGGAATACCTGGGTCGAGATCAATCCCGAGACCGCCCACGAACTTGGGTTGGAAGATGATGATGTCGTGAAGATCATCAGCGAGGCCGGAGAGTTGGAAGTGCCTGTTTATCGGTATCCTGCCATTCGTCCAGATACGATCGCCATGCCCTTTGGGCAGGGTCACACTGCCTACGGTCAGTACGCTGCGGGGCGTGGTTCCAATCCCGCAGATTTGCTTGGTCAACACTTCAATGAAGCTGGCGACCTCGCTTTTGCCGGTATGAAAGTCAAAATCGAAAAGACTGGAAAGAAACAGCCGCTCTCGCGCATGGAAAGCATTATGGGTGTTTACGGCGTGGGTCTTGGAGAGGAGCATTAATCATGATCAGACCTGAAGAAATCAAAATGAGCGCGGAAGAAAACGGCAAGTGGGGCTTGGTCATCGACCAGGATATCTGCACGGGCTGTCAGGCTTGTGTTGCCGCTTGCGCGATGGAAAACAATATCTCGTTCGTGGGTGAGGTGGATGCCGGTTACGGACGTTCCATGCACTGGATCCGCATCGAACGCTTCTGGGAGGGTGAATATCCTGAAGTGAAGATGACTCCCAACCAGCCCATGCTCTGCCAGCAATGCGGACATGCCACCTGCGAGCCGGTCTGCCCCGCATTTGCAACCGTCCACTCGCAGGCGGAACAACTCAACCTGCAGGTGTACAACCGCTGTGTGGGTACGCGTTATTGCGCGAACAACTGTCCGTACCAGGTGCGCGCGTTCAACTGGCGCGATTACCAGCGCCCCGAGCCGTTGCCCAACCAGCTCAACCCGGATGTCACCGTTCGCCGCATGGGTGTGATGGAAAAATGCACCTTCTGCATTCAACGCATCCACAAGGCTCAGGATAAGGCCAAGGCTGAAGGACGAGAAGTAGTGGATGGAGAATTCACCACCGCTTGCGCTCAGGCTTGCCCCGCGAATGCGATCGTATTTGGGCGCGTTGACGACCCCGAGTCGTTGGTTTCCCAACTGTCTCACCGCGGTCATGGCGTCAAACATCTTGAAGAACTCGGCACGCTTCCCAACGTGACCTACTTCAAGGGAGGGTAAACATGTCAGAGAAAAAACACCACGCGGGACATGCCAGCGCTGCGCACTCGCACGAAGAGCACCTCCGCGAAAAGCATCTCATGCTCGATCCGCTTCCCCGCGGAAAAATGAACGACATGGTCATGGAATCCATGCTGGAAAAACCCACCTGGAAATTCTGGGTGATCTTCGGCTTTCTGGCTTTCGTGGTCGTGTACTTCCTGTTTTATAAGTGGGGTGTCCTGATCGCTAAAGGTCAGGGTGAAGCCGGCGTTATGCGCCCGGACTATTGGGGTATCTTCCTCGTCAATACCGTGTTCTGGATCGGTATCAGCCACGCGGGAACATTTATTTCGGCGATCTTGCGCGTCTTCCGCGCTGAGTTCCGCCGACCGTTCACCCGCGCCGCAGAGTTGATGACCACCTTCGGCCTGGTGCAGGCTGGTTTCAGCATCTTTATGCACATGGGTCGTGTGTGGCTGGCTTACTGGCTTATGCCCTACCCGAACCAGCGTATGTTGTGGCCCAACCTGCACTCCCCGCTCACCTGGGACTTGCTGGCCATCACCACCTACCTGCTTTCTTCCACCATGTATCTCTTCCTGCCGCTCATCCCCGATGTGGCGATGGCGCGTGACCGCTCCACCGGCTGGCGTAAGAACCTGTATAAGGTGCTCGCGCTCGGCTTCCGCGGTACGGAAGGCGAATGGACACACCTGCGCAATGCGATGAACATCTTCGCCTTCGCGATCATCCCGGTCATGTTCTCCGTGCACACCATCGTGTCCTGGGACTTTGCCGCCGCCACCCGCCCCGGTTGGAGCTCGACCATCTTTGGTCCGTACTTCATCGTCGGCGCGTTGCACTCAGGTATGGGCGCGGCAGCCGTCGTGTTGGCAGTGATCCGTGGCACCATGAAGCACATGAAGTATTTCGTGCGCGGCGAACATTTCGACGCCATCGGAAAACTCATGCTCATCATCTCCATGGCCTGGGCCTACTTCTTCTTCAACGACTACATGGTTCAGTGGTACGGCGGAGACAAGTGGACGCAGCAGTTGCTTCACTTCCACGAAGCCGGCCCGCTCGGCTGGATGTGGTTCGCCATGCTGTTCTGTAACATAGTCGTTCCCTGGGCGGTTCTGTGGAACCCGAAGTGGCGCTCCACCCCGTGGGCGATCACCGTTGTTGGTCTTGCCATCAACGTCGGTATGTGGTTCGAACGCTATATCATCGTCCCCATCTCCGTCACCATCAACCGCATGCCTTTTACCTGGCGCATGTATGAGCCGGGTATCGAAGTCCCCATGGGTATCGGTACTGTTGCGCTTTTCATCCTGCTGTACATGGCGGCTTCCAAGTTGATCCCGCTTATCCCGGTTTGGGAAGTGCAGGAAGGCCAGATGGCGCATGAACTCAAGAAATTCGGACGCGAAACGGTTGTTTCGGTCAGTGAATTGGAATAGGAGGACGAAATGACTGAATCTAAAGTTGTAGATTTGCTTGCGGTCTTCCCTGACCTTGAACCTGCCGCCAACGCGATAGAGTATCTGCGCGAGATCGGAGTCCACGACGATTGCATGAATGTGATCTCTGGCATCCCGGTCACTGAAGCCATGCTTGGCCGCCCAGCCCAGTGGACAAACGTCCCCCGCATCGCTTTTGGCGGAGCGGTATTGGGATTTGGCGCAGGCGCATTCCTTGCTTTTGTAACCCCGTATATTTACCCATACCCTGTGCAGGTCAGCACCCAGGCTTTTGTCCCGGGGCCGCCCACAGTGGTCGTCCTCTTTGAATTGACCATGCTCGGCATGTTGCTCTCCACCTTTTTGGGTGTATTCCTCGACAGTTTCTTCCCCAACTACCGGCCGATGAAATATGTCAGCGAAGTCAGCAACGGCAAGATCGCGGTGCTGGTCGAATGTCCGCATGTGGAAGAAAAGAAGATCACGGATGCCCTCAAGAAGATGGGCGCTGAAACCGTGCAGCCTGCGGAGGCACAACACCTATGAGACTATTCAAACAACTTCTTGGCGTATTTGCCGTGCTGGTGATCCTGGCCGGCCTCTTGATGACATTCAGTTATGACGTCATCAAAATTCAATGGGTTTCCTTCATGGGCATCCAACCTTCATTTGGAGCCCAGGAGCAGCCGCTCCCGGTTCCCGCTCAATCCATTCCAGTGGACGGCGCGGCGTATATCGCGGGAAATGGCGCACCTGCCAACCCTGTCCCTGCTGATGAGGCTTCCATTGCGCGCGGCGCGCAGCTCTTCTCCATTCATTGCGCCATGTGTCACGGCGTAGGCGGAGAAGGGAACGGCACCATTGCCGCCTTCCTCGCGAAGAAGAAGCCTGCTCACCTGGGCAGTGAACCGGTCCAGAGCAAGAGCGATGGCGCCCTCTTCCTGTCCATTTCGAACGGCATCTTCAACCCCAGCAATTCACTCTTCCCCGAAGTTGAGTTCTCCGGCCAAATGCCGCCTTTGAACGAAAACCTGACCGTTCGCGAACGGTGGGATGTGGTTAATTTCATCCGCACGATCAAAGCACCCGTACAGCCGTAAGGAGCTCTCAATGAAAGATGATGTTCGCAAATATATTTATGGAACACTCATAGTGTTCGTTGTGGGCGTTTTGGCCTGGGTGAGCGTGGTTTATGTTTCATCTTGCGGTTTCACGCTGACCTGTACAAAAGGCGCCCTGACGGTGGAACGCACACCGATCCCAACTCTGCAGCCTGCAAGCATGCCTGCCATGAGCCGGGTGGGAGGCGCTGCGCCTTCTTCCGAGTCATGCCGGGTGGCTGCCACCGAATTGATCGGAGCCTGGGTGAATGCCGGCTCTCCTGAGACGGATGCATTCCCGTTCGCAGACGTGAACGGAGCGGAATGTCAGGCGACTTACGCTGATGTTCAGCCGCTCTTCCATGAACCGAACCTTTGGAATCGTGCCTCTCTCGCCTGCATCTCATGCCATGGGTTGGATGTAAAGATCTCTCCCGCTCAATTGGATATGACCAGCTACGCGGGCATCACTGCCGGCTCCCGCCGCGCCGATGCCGAGTCTAAAGGCACCGACATCCTCGGCGGTGGTGATTGGGAAAAATCCTTGCTGTATGACTTCATTGTCAACGTCAAAGCGGATGTCCCTGGTCATAACACGCCGATCCTGAACTCTCTGGTATCTGCCGGAGCCCCGCTTTCTGATGCGCCGGTAGCCACTCCCACTCCGTAAGAATTTGAAAAAACAAAAAGGACCTGATCGAAAGATCAGGTCCTTTTTGTTTTAGGCAGGTCACTCCATCTCAATGCGACTTGGAACGCTTCCTGCCGCAGACCAGGCTTGAGCGGTCTCTTCAATATTTACCCAGCGGACGAAAGGATACCGATTCATCTCGTTGACGAAGTCAATGATCTCTGAAATTCCATCGCTGCTTTGTACGATCTTTAATGTGGACGGCGCAACCATGAGCGTAAAACTGATGACAGGGTATGTGTATTGACCGTTGGCGATGCTTTGAGCAAGAATACGCCCATCATCCAGTTGATGCGTGCCGCCTCCTACACGGATATATTGTCCGTTCGGGTTGTGGGTGGTGTATTGCTCTGCGCTGAGTGGAATCCACAGCCCGGCAGCGAGATCGTCACATCCCGGGCGGTGACCGGGACAATTCGTACCGCCCCATAACACTTGCGGAGTCCATGTAAAGCCCTGATAGGTTTGTGGTCCGATATTATTGAATTCGCTGACGAGCATGCCCGAAACGACAGAATTAGGATGCCCGCCCATTTGTGTGATGAGATATGCAGCTTTGGCTCGGTCTTGTGGGCTGTGCGTGTGAATATCCCATTGCACGCCCAACGCTTCTGAGGCTTGGATCAATTCGGCGGCGCGTGGTTCACCTTCGAGCCAGCCAATATCTGCTCCAACAGACCACTTCATGCCGAGGGCGGTCACTTGCTGCAAGAATGCGAGGAAAGCGTCCACATCCGGCCAGACCTGCGGCTTGGATTCGATGTGGGTCGTGCCGGAGATGTAGAGAAGGGTTGTATTGGTTTCTGCGGGATGTGCGGCAGTGGGAGATGCTTCAGCGGTGGCAGAGGTTGAGGATGCAGAAACAGCTTCCGTTGTGGGGGGAGGCGCGGCAGGGCTGGGAGAGGTAAGCGAGCATGCGGCGGAAGTAAAGATCAGAATCAGGAAAATTATCAGTGGGCGTTTCATTTTATGCTCCTACCTAATCATACATAAGAGATGTTTAGCGAGGATAACGCCGTTGTAAATTCTTTGTAAAACTAAAAGGTAGCCATTTCCCACCGTCTGCAGGCTGTCTTTGATGGGGCGTGCGAACCTTGATTAAAAAAGGAAACCGCCTTGCAAAGCAAAGCGGTTTTTTCTCTGGCGGAGAGGGCGGGATTCGAATATCACCCCTCGATGGGGCGTGCGAACCTCGATTAAAAAGGAAACCGCCTTGCAAAGCAAAGCGGTTTTTCTCTGGCGGAGAGGGCGGGATTCGAATATCACCCCTCGATGGGGCGCACGAACCTAAATTAAAAAGGAAACCGCCTTGCAAAGCAAAGCGGTTTTTCTCTGGCGGAGAGGGCGGGCATTTCTTCGTGAAATGGGCTAACTAAACGCCTCTCTATAAACGCGTTCCCTCACAAGGCGCATATGGGTAATCCATATGCGTTTTTTATTTTAACCCATTACAGGAGGTTCAAATGCTCGAAACGAAAGACCCGTTGAAAGACCGTCCGGAGACCTACGTCACCTTGAAGGAGGCTGCGAAATATTTGCGAGTTTCATATCGCACAGTCTATCGCTGGCTCTCCCAAGGAAGGCTGAAGTTCTTTCGGGCAGGAGCGGGATCGACCCGCATTCCGCTTTCCGAACTGGACAAGTTCATCGCTGAAAACACAAGTAAGACGCAAACGGAGGAATGAACCATGTTGTTATCCAACCTATTGGGACCGATCAAGAAGCCTATCTTTGAGATCCTGTATCGCTCTGCATTGCGCACGTTTATTCAAATGGAGCAGACAGGAATTGAACTCCGCCCTTTTGCTACTCGTTTTTTAAAAATGGCGCGAGCGGAAAATCTCAAAATCGAGGTCGTTGAAAAAGACCGCAATCTGTACCTGGTCGAAAAAATAGCCTGGCTGATCGTGATTACTCCCGACCAGGATTTGCAGGAAGTCCGTATGGAATTTCTGGAACGGTTGCTTCACACCAATGAAATTGCCGGCACATTTGTCCTGGTTAATTCAATCCCTCCCCGCTGGGCATGGGCACAGGTATCTCAAGGAAAACGTATGAAAGCACAAGCTGGCAAAGAAAAGAATCTGATGGAGAAGGAAGTTGTCAATCAAGAGGCGGTGTTTGCATGAAGAACATTTCCTTTCTTTTTATTCTCATCCTGCTATCTCTGGCATGTTCACTCACCACACCACCGTCATTGCCTCAGGATACGCAGGCACAGGTGTCCAACATCACACATTTAGCGACAGCAACGCAAGACCCTGATCCGATCCTCCATACAATACCCGCCACCTGCACAGTATCGGCACAATCCCTGCATTTACGGGAATGCGCTGGCTTGCATTGCAACGTGCTTGCCTGGCTATCGACGGGCGATGTCTTGGAAGTTCTGGATGTGGATCAGGACTGGCTCAATGTCACCACCCCAACCGGGCAAACCGGCTGGGCGCATTCCAAATACTGTGGAGGAACCCAATGAAAGCACTCTTCAAGTTCGTGGCGATGGTCGCCTTTCTCGTCATTGGTGGTGGTCTGCTGGTATATGCCGCCTCGCGTTCGTTGGACTTCGTGCAGACCACCCTGCCGTCAAATGATCAGGCGCTTGGGTATTTCGCATTACTTGCCACCTCGGGCGGCATGATCGGTTGGTTGCTGGTCTTTCTGTATCGTGCCGACGGCATTATCCAGCGCGGCACAGCTCTGCTGATGGTGCTGATCGACTTCCTCGGTGAAGCGGCGCTCTTCACAATGGATACCTTGTATCGCTCCGGCGAGAACGGCTTGGTCGGACAGATGACACAAGACGAGATCCGCATGGTCATCCTCGGCATGTCTGCCCTGATCGCTATCAACATTTTCGCCACCATCGTCTTCGAACTCGGACGGATGGAAGTGCTCAAAGAGATCGCCGAAGGCGCGGCACGTGACCTGGTCATGTTCAAAGCCCTGGCTCGTATCGAGAAAGACTCCGAGACCGTCGCCGATGAAATGATGGAAGACATCGTCAACCAATGGCGCGGCAACTTCCGTTCCGCCTTCGGGTCGGCGGACAAACTGGGACTGGGTCAATACCAAACTAAGCAACAACCCACGGAGCCGGCAGCTAAACCCAAGATCAAGTTCTCGCTCCCGTCCCTGATCCGCCGCTGGAAGAAACCGCATGCACCCATCACCGAACCTGAACTGGTTCCTGTGGAAACGCGCGGCAATGGACATAGCCCGACGCCGCCCGAAGAAAACCCTACTTGAGCCGGTTTGTCGAATGGCAAAACCTCCTGAATGCAGCGAAGCGCATCGTCTCGCCCGGGGCAATTCAGGTCGTCAAACGGAGCGCTACCCGCCTGCCCCATTCCGCTGAGGCGCTGGCGCTCACAGTGAGTGCCTTAGGCGCTCTAAACCGACACACCGGCGTACACACACTCAATCTGGATCTGGACGGCAAGCCTGTCGCTCTGGCGATCATCCAGGATGCAACCTTCGCACAGGATGATCAAGGCGTGACGGAACTCGTGCAGATCGAACAAAGGAAACCATCATGAAGACCATCGTTTTTGCAAATCAAAAAGGCGGCACGGGCAAGACCACCACCGTGATCAGTGTTGGTGATGCCTTCGCCCGTTTGGGTAAACGCGTTCTGATCGCCGACCTGGATCCGCAGGGGCATGCGGCTGTCTCGCTGAATCTGGATGCGGAACCCTGCGTGGCAAATTGGCTGATGTACCCGCTCTTCAACAACCAGCCCATCACCCCGGAGGTCATGAACCAATGGATCCGACCGACCCGGCAGGAAAATCTCTTTCTTCTTCCGGGCAACCAGATGACCGCCAAGGCGCAGCGCATGCTCGCTATCGAGGATACACCGATCAACTACATCAATGATCATCAATTCGCCATTCGCAGACTGGGCTTCGATTACCTGCTCTTTGACACGCCTCCGTCCACGGGCGGCTTGCAGGAAATGGCATCCTGGGCAGCGGACCTGACGGTGATCGTTTCGAGTCTGGACTATCTCTCTGCAGATGGTGCCTGGGGATTTGTGGAGATGCTCCAAGTCTTAAACAGAGAAAAACGATGGAAGGGAAAACTTGCCGGCATCCTGCCAACCTTTTATGACGAACAAACCCGCACCACCCGCGAGCAGATGACCAACCTGCAGAGGGCATTTCCGGATCAAGTCTTCGCTCCCATCCACCGTGCAACCGTATTGCGGGAAGCCTCCGCCGAGGGGCTGACCATCTTCCAAAAAGATCCTACCAGCCGCCCTGCTTTGGAATACGAAAAACTTGCAGCCCAACTTGTGAAGTTGGACTAGGAGGACAGCATGTCTGGAAGAAATGCATTTGGAACCCTGACTTCCACGGGCACCGTTGCCCATGACCTGAAAGTCGCTCAGGTTCATAAACGCACGCGTGCCTGGGAGAAATCCAATCCCGCTCGCCGTTACCTGATCCCCATTGAGGTGCGCGATGATGTGGCAGCACTCGCTGAAGTCCTGATGGAAAATGTCGATCCGGTGGCTAGTGTCCTGTTCGATTATGCCGAGACCTGTCACACACGCGGGACCTTGAAGTTCAAGCCGCGCCTCAATCCCAAGGGACGCAAACATACTCTTGCGTGGGAGGAAACCGACACGGAGCCGATCCAGTTGCCGACACGCCGACACAGAAAAACAAAGCCCGCCGACACACTCCTATCCCGCTCTCTCAAAGGACAAACAGCAGCGTATCGCTTGGGATTGGAACGCCATGAAAAACTCAAGGCAATTGCCGAGGCATACAACCTGCGTTTGGCGGATGTCCTCGCTGCATTTTTCCGGTATAGCCTCGATGCGTATCAAGCCGGCAAATTGAAGATCCGTCGTGAGCCGGTGGTGATGCAAATGCAGGTCAAAGGCTGGTCGGGATGAGCAGCATCCAAAAACGAACCTGGGGATTTCCGCCAAATGTGGATCAAATTTTGGATGGAAAAAAAGTGTGTAAGCGTCCAGTTTACAAACCTGCTTACTGTCTGTTTACCTGCGCTTATGTTGGCGCTTACCGTGCCGCTTACCTTCCATTGATAGGAAGGGCAGGGAAGGGCTTGCTAAAGCAAATACGGCTCGTACTCCGTGCAGAAAATATCGCCTCTCCCAGGGCTTCCTGACGGCTTTTCCAAAACCTAAAAAACAAGGGTATTTGACATGAACAAACTACTGACCAACTTCCAACACCATCTCGATGAACAAGATCTTTCCCCGCTCACGATCAAGGGCTATCTCTCCGACCTCCAGCACTTCGAACGCTGGTTCGAGCGAGTGAATGTGGAGACCCTCAAGGTCCAACGCATCACGCCGACGGACGTCAAGAACTACAAACAATTCCTGCTAGTGGGTGAGCGCCGTAAAGCCGGCACCGTCAACCGCAGGCTGGCTGCGCTTGCCGCGCTTTGCAAATGGGCACGCCAAACCAAACAGATCACCAGTGATCCCACAGAAAACATCAAGGGCATTGCCAGTGTCGCACGCAGTCCGAAGTGGCTGGACAAACATGAACAACATGCGTTGAAGCGTGCGATAGAAAATGATCTGGAACTGGCGAAGAAGAACTATCCCAAGCGCTGGATCACACGTCGCCGCGATGCCTCCCTGACTTTGTTTCTGTTACACACCGGTTTGCGCCTGAGCGAAGCAATTGGATTGCGCATGACCGACCTTGAACTCTCCGAACGCAAGGGCAGTATCTCGGTCCAAAATGGCAAGGGCAACAAGCAGCGCAACGTCCCATTGAACTCCGATGCACGCAAAGCTCTGCAGGAATGGATTGCCGTAAGACCGGGATGTGATCATCTTTGGATGACCGTGGAAGGCGAACACGAAAGCCTGAGCGGTCGTACCGTCCAGCGCATCCTGCAGCGCTATGCCAAAGCCGCGAACATCAAAGAACTCACCCCACACATCTGCCGACACACCTTTGCCAAGAACCTGGTGGATAGTGGTGTCGGCTTGGAAAAGGTGGCAGCTCTGCTCGGACATTCCAGCCTGAATACCACCCGCATCTACATCGCCCCCAGCGAACGCGATCTTGAACTTGCCGTCGAACATCTCAGCGAAGGATAACAAAGGAGCACATCATGGAATTAAAGCAGAACGCCGCCGGGCGGAAACCGGCGGCATCCCAACAAAGGATTGCGTCCACAGACAAGGCGCATGATACCACAACTTCCAACCGTCTTGATTTACACGTCATCTTTTCCGGGGTGAATCTGGAGGATCTGGCACAGCAAGCCGGCGCGAAGCTTCAGAAAAGTGGGGGAGAACTGCGCGGTACTTGTCCCTTGCACAAAGGCAATAACCCGACAGCCTTTGTCATCTACACCGACCCGCACGGTCAGTCACGCTGGCATTGCCATACCAAGTGCGATGTCGGCGGGGATGCGATCGACTTCGTCCAGCGCTGGCAGGGCTTGGACTTTATGGGCGCCGTGAAATATCTAGCGGAGTCTCTTCATCTCGATCTGGCAGAGCTTGGCTTTGATCCAGGAGCCGTTCAAGTCGAAGCAGAGCGCAGGAAACAAACCGACCTGCTCGATGAAGCAGCAAAGTATTTTGCAACCCAACTGTGGAGTAAGGCGGGCGAGGCGGCGCGTAAGTACCTTCTCGGTCGTGGCTTCACGGAAAAGACTTTGCGTGAAGCCGGCTGGGGATTTTGCAAATCGGATCGCGGTTTGCATGGACATCTACAAAAGACCAATGCCGACCCGGATATCGCGAGGAAACTTGGCGTGATCCGCGCCGACGGCTTGGATTTCACTGCCAATGGCGATGGCGCCAAAGCTTCACCTGATGGATATATCGTCTATCCCCACACCTGGAATGGCAGGACCGTGTATTTCTCAGCACGTGCCTTGAAACCGGTTGACCCACATGACAAGTCGCGTAACCTGCCAGGGGATCGTCAGGTGTATTGGGCATTGGTATCTGGTGATCCAAATCTCATCATCGTCGAAGGACAATCCGATGCAGAAAGTCTCAAGCAGTTGGGGAGGTCCGCCCTGGCATTGTGTGGGGTGGGGAATTTGTCGGTACAGGAAATTGAACGCGTCCAAAAACGACGTGTGGTCTACCTCGCCTTGGATAACGACTTGCATAAATCCAAATTACCTTCAGCCGAGCAGGACAAGATCCGCAAGCGCAAGGCAAATGTGACGCGCCGGTTGTGTGAAGCCCTTGGCGCACTAACGATGATCGTACCGGACCCGCCTGCCAAGGACATGAACGAATGGCTGCAGAATGGTTTGACCTTGCAGCTCCTGGAGAAGCATCTTACCAATGCCAAACCTTGGCTGGATATCCTGATCGATCACAGTAGAACATTATCCCCATTGGAACTGGATGAAAATCTACAGGCAATTACCCGACACATTGCCGACCTGCCTGACACACTTCGCTCTCGTTATTCTTCGCTGGTGGAGAAGAAACTCGCCATTTCTAAGCGCGATCTCAAGAGCCTGATGAACCAGCGTGAAGAGGAAAGCGGATATCTGGATTCCGAGATCCGTGAACGCCGGCTGCATTTCAAGGGCGATGCACTTGGAAACTTCTGGGCACGCATCAGCCATGAACTGATGGTGGACGACGGTCTCAACCCGCCGACCGTGCGGTATAGCATCGAAGGGGGACTGGCTTCGGGACAAACATTGCAACCGGTCCAGGTGGAGGCGCGTGCTTTTGACAAGCTGGATTGGATCCCGGATAGCTGGGGCATGCGTCCGATCATCACCCTGCCACCCGGCAAATCCTATTTGTTGGTGCGTGCTATTAAGGAAATCTCGATGGAGAGTGTCCAACGCGAAAAGTTGTACACCTTCACCGGCTGGCATGATTGTGATGGACAGCGTGGCTTCCTGACCGCTTCCGGTTGGTTGGGTGAAGAAGGGTTGAATGACCAGGTGCGTGTGGACCTTGGCTCGAATAACCTGCGGCATTACGCCTTACCGAAGGAAGAGTGCGATCCGGAGGAAGCGGTGCGTGCCACGCTGGAATTCCTGCAGCTCGGTCCGCGCAAGGTCACCGCTCCGTTGTGGGCGGCGATGTATGCTGCACCTCTCACCAGCTTGCGTCCGTTGAACGCGGTGATGTCTGTATATGGAACCACCCAAAGTGGTAAGTCCACGTTGGCGCATCTGGCGTTGACGCACTTCGGGACGGGATTTGTGCAGGGACGTGATTACCATGCGCCGATCGACTGGACCTCGACCGTGACCGCCATCGAAGCGGCAATGTTCCATGCAAAAGATGTCCCTTTGGTGATCGATGATTTTGCTCCGCAATTCTCCAGCCTGGCGGAGGCGCGTGCCATGCACAAGAAGGGACATCATGTCGTGCGCTCGGTGGGGAATAGATCTGCACGTGGTCGTTCGCGCGCCGACCTGTCTCAGCAGAACACCCGTTTCCCGCGTAGCTTGGTGATCATGACCGCCGAGAACCCGTTGATCGGGCAGAGCATCGTGGGGCGCATGTTGTATGTGGGTGTGGAGCCGGGCGACATCCTGCCGATGCAAGGTTCAGAAAATAATGGTGAAAATAAATTGACGGCTCTTCAGGAGAAGGCACAACAAGGCTTGCTGGCGCAGGCGATGAAACTGTACCTGCAATATCTGATGGAGAATTGGGAACGCACTTCCAAGGAGTTTCTCAAATTAGTGGACAAAGCTGCAGAAACTGCCCGGCAGGCCGGCAATCTGCAAAATCGTTTGCCGGATGCGTATGCAGTCCTGGCAGCAGCGCAGGAGTTGGCAATCCATTGCTTTGAGGACATGCAATTGATTCCCTGGAAAGAGGCGGAGGAGTTAATCCAGGAAAATAATATAGCTTTGTTGGCGCTTATTCAGAATCAGTCGGAACAGATAGCTGCAGAGTCTCCCATCCGTAAATTCTTTACAGCGATTGCCAGTCTGTTGGTGGAGGAAAAGGTATACCTGGCTCCACGTACTCAATTGGATGGTTTCCAACCTCCGCTTCATGCTGACCAGATCGGATATTATGATCATGGCATGGAGCGGAAAACGATCTACCTGCGCACGGAGACCAGCCTGGCTCATGCCAAGGAATTCTGGCGCGGATTGGATGAGAATCTCGACATCATGCCGGATGCCTTGCGCCGGCATCTGCGACAGGTGGATGGGCTTCTTGCACAGGTGGGGGAGCGGCAGGTGGAGGTGAGCAAGTTTTGCAATGGGTCCAATCAGCGGGTGTTGATGGTGGACTTGAAGCGCGTTGAGCAGTTATATGGGATTAGTTTGATTAAATCCGAGGAGTGAGTTCGAATTGCAGATGCCTGGTTTCCACAACATGGAAGCCAGGCTTTTTTTATTGTCTTTTTGGGATTTGGTGTTTTTTTAATTAAAACGGATATGGTTTTTCAGTAGTTCAGTAGTTCACTGAAAGAATAGTGCCTATATATGGAATAAATTATTTATTTTTAAATATTTTTATCTATATATAGGGGTGTTTGAGTGAACTACTGAGTGAACTGCAAGTGAACTACTGGTGAACTGACCCTTTTTCACTGAACTACTTTGGATGGCAGTAGTTCAGAGAGTAGTACAACAAAAACACCGCCATATCTGGTGATGATGCCCACAAATCAATAGAGTTTTTCCAGATATACGGGGTGTTGAGTGTCAGTGAACTACTGAACTACAAAAATAAAAACATACGGAAATATATTTAATTTTTCCACGATTTCCATTCAGGTAACGCTCAATAAATTCGTTTTGGCGACAGAGTATGACCTCCCTTGCTCTGGATTCAATATCATCCATCCAAAAAGGTGAACCATGTCGCGAACCCTTCAATACGAAAAACTTCTGGCGGATCTTCAAGCCGGCAGACTGAAATGGATCGAGCAGAGAACTCTGAAGGCTTTGTTGAAATCGCCCGATGGTTTGACTCGTCAACAATTGATCCGTCGGGTCTTCCATAAACGCCCAAAACCGAATCTGAATAACGATATCAACGACCGAATGATCCGCAAGGCGATTGAGAGCCTGCGTAATCGAGGAGTGCTCATTGTCTCCACCTCAGGTGGCGCCGGCTATCAATTGGATGCCGACCCGGAAACGATCCAGTGTATGTTGCAAGAGCTAAAAAGCCGTATTGTACGTTTACAAGAGCGCGTGGACGCAATCGAGTATTACCATTCCATGCCGACCAAAAAGCGATGAAAGATATCTTATCCAACCTGGCGTTGGAATGGACGCCAAGCTATCCGACGAACAGACAGGATGTGGTGCTTGATATTTTCTGGCACCACATTTCTTACAAGGATGGGCTGCCACCCTATGCCCAGGCGCGGATCATCGATCTGATTGCCAATCAACTGATCAAAGCACGTCCATATCCTGCGTTATGGGTTTCAGTGGATGCGCCTGGGAATTGGTTCTATGGCGAGCTCAAACGGTTGGTAAAGTTCAAAATACCGATGACCATCCAGCCGGCATCGAAACCCGTTGTTTGGGAATGGCAGTTTTCCAGTCCGATCCAGCCGACACATATACAGGCAGGGGATGTCCCTATCCTGGCGCCTCTTTTTGATCCGAAAGAATATGGCATCAAGGGACCTGCGCTGCGCGTCCTTCAGATCCTGGCGAGATTGAAGACGGCATACCGACCTGAGATCGCTTCCCTGGCAGGGTTCAGCGAGAGCCATGTCCGGAATCTGTTGAAACAGCTTCGAGTTGAAGGGCTAATCGGACGCCGACAGATCGGCAAATATGAAGGCTGGGCGATTCACGCAAAAGGGCTGCGTTTGGCACATCGATCATGGAATATCCCAAAAGGCGTTCACTTCACAAAATACAGGGGCGAATTCCGATACGCCGGCGAGCGTCACCGACGCAAAGCACGGATGTGGCGGGCATGGCTGGAAAAGGCATACCCAGACATCGAAATCTGGGAATCCTGGACGGAAGTCCCCATCCAGCGAGGTATTCCCGATGCGCTGGCTTGGGGAACTCATCAGGGAAAAGAGATGCTATTCTGGCTTGAAGTGGACAGCGGGAAAAGCTCTGGACAAACGATGCGAAGGATATATAGCGGGCGAATTGCCCAGGCGTGCCGGCATGCGGTTGCATGGAACCTGCCCATTATCTTTTGTATTATGGGACCAGGGTGGGTGGTGAGGCATTTCCGAAGATACGAATATTCCAAATTCACTCCAATCGCCGTCATTGGGCATGACTGGCGGGACTTTGGCGAACTGCCTCTGTATGCGATGGGCGAGTGGCGCGATGACCTTCTGCCGGACCGTGCGTTGCATGTTTCCACAACAAAACTACCCTTTGACCCGAGCCAATACCCGCCAAAGCCGAGAAAGGAAAAGGTAATTAAACCTAAAAAACCGAAGTCCTCAAAACCCAGATTTTCCATAGGAGAAAAAGACGACGACACGTGGTCTGGAGACCGCTCGGAGGCAGAGGAGTGATGAACTAATGAAAGTGGCGTAACGGGGGTGCAATGTTTATTGTCGCAAAACAGATGATTCCCTATCCATTACTACATCGATAAAAACTCCAATTATAGGGATTCAATGTGCTAAAATTCAAGAATTCTAAGTAAAAAAGGGGTTTCCTGTGCCGCGAATTTTTGACAACATTGACCTTCGGCTTTTGCCCGATCTCCAGCAGGCGATGCGGGATGCTTATCGCGCGGATTTTTGTGTGGGGTATTTCAATCTGCGCGGATGGAAGCAGTTGGATCAATATATTGAGACTTGGGAGGGTGGAGAGAGCAATTGCGTGCGACTTTTAGTGGGGATGCAGAAACTTCCCCAGGATGAATTACGGGGATTTTACAAATACTCCAATAACGAACTTGAACTGGATAACCAAACTGCCAACCGCTTGAAGAAGAAACTGGCAGAGGAATTTAGAACACAACTCACAATTGGCGCACCAACCAATGAGGACGAACAAGCATTGAGACGGCTTGCTGTTCAGTTGCGAGAGAAGAAAGTCGCTGTCAAGCTTTATCTGCGGACTGGATTGCACGCCAAGTTGTATCTATTCCATACGCATGACACACGCACTCCCATCTTTGGATACTTGGGCAGCAGCAATCTAACCTTTGCTGGGCTCTCCAATCAGGGCGAACTGAACATTGACGTTCTGGACAGCGATGCCAGTGCAAAACTGAGTCGTTGGTTCAATGACCGTTGGGATGACCGCTGGTGCCTGGACATTTCTGAGGAACTGGCTGAAATTATTGAAACAAGTTGGGCAAGGGAAGAAGAGCGCCTGCCATATCACATCTATATCAAGATGGCATATCACCTCTCACAAGAGGCGCGGACTGGGTTGAATGAATTCCGCATCCCAGCGGACTTTGGCAATCTCTTGTTCGATTACCAAACCGCCGCAGTGAAGATCGCTGCGCATCACCTCAACAAACGTGGTGGGGTGTTGATCGGGGATGTGGTCGGTTTGGGAAAGACCATGATGGCAACCGCAGTCGCCCGCATTTTTGAAGACGATTACGATCTGGAAACCCTGATCATCTGCCCAAAGAACCTGGTCAAGATGTGGGAAGGGTACAGGGATCAATTCCGTCTCAGGGCGAGGGTGCTTCCCAGCAGCATGGCGGACCGTCATCTTCCTGACATGAAGCGTTACCGTATCGTGGTGTTGGACGAAAGCCATAACATGCGTAACCGTGAAGGAAAGCGCTACAAAGCTATTCAGGAATACATCCAGAAGAACGAGAGCAAGGTGATCTTACTCTCTGCAACGCCATATAACAAAACCTATCTCGACTTGAGCAATCAGCTGCGTCTGTTCCTGCCTGAAGATAAGGAGCTGCCTATTCGCCCCGAGCAACTCCTGAAAGAGATCGGGGAGACGGAATTCATCCGCCAACATCAGAGCGGCGTGCGGACTTTGGCAGCGTTCGAGAAAAGCACGTACCCGGATGATTGGCGCGAGTTGATGCGCTTATACATGGTGCGCCGTACACGCAACTTCATCAAACAGAACTATGCACTGACCGATGAAACCAATCGGAAATACCTTTTACTGGCAAGCGGTGAGAAATCGCACTTCCCTGTGCGCACGCCGAAAACAGTAAAGTTCAATAACAACATAAAGATAGAAGCGGATCAATACTCCCGGCTGTACTCGGATGATGTGGTCAAGGTGATCGATTCGCTCAGCCTGCCGCGCTATGGACTTGGAAATTACATTAACTCCAAGGCTTCACCTGCACCCAATGCGGCGGAGAAGAAGCAGCTAGAAGACCTGTCCCGCGCAGGCAAGCGGCTGATGGGATTTTGCCGAACCAATCTTTTCAAACGATTAGAGTCCAGTGGCGCAGTCTTCATCGAATCCATTGAACGGCATGTTTTGAGAAACTATGTTTTCTTGTATGCCATTGAAAACGGGTTGCCTCTTCCTTTGGGAACCCAGGATTCTGGATTGCTGGATACACGGATCAACGACGAAGATACCGACTTACTCAATTTTGTGGATGATCCCAACGAAGATGAAGACGCCAGCGAAATGGCTGGAAATTCCATCACTGGAAAGCCGCTGCGCAAAGAGAGCGATTTCAAAAAACGTGCAGAGGAAGTGTATAACCTTTACGCAGGTGGATACAAATCACGCTTCAAGTGGCTGCCTGCTCGCTTGTTCGCAAACAAACTTGAAAAAGACCTACGGAATGATGCCCAGTTTCTTGTTCAGGTGCTTAATAGTGCAGGGGAATGGGATTGGCAGAAGGACGATAAGTTCAATGCCCTGTATGACTTGATCTCCAAAACCCACAAGAACGAGAAGGTGCTGATCTTTACCCAGTTCGCAGACACGGTTCGTTATATTGGAGACTGCCTGGATGCCAAAGGCGTGACTAAATTTGCTGGCGCTACGGGCGGTGACGTGGACCCGACTGCGCTTGCCTGGCGCTTCAGCCCGAACAGCAATGGCGTTCGGAATCAGGTGCGGGCGGAAGATGAACTGCGAGTATTGGTTGCCACTGATGTATTGTCGGAAGGGCAGAACCTCCAGGATTGTTATGTAGTGGTCAACTATGATCTACCCTGGGCAATTGTGCGTTTGATCCAACGCGCTGGACGTGTGGACCGCATCGGTCAAAAATCGGAAAATATCCTTTGCTATTCCTTCCTGCCTGTTGACGGTGTGGAAAAGATCATCAAGCTGCGTGCCAGGGTAAAGCAGCGTTTGCACGAAAATGCAGAAGTAGTGGGGACGGACGAATCTTTCTTTGAGGACGAAGTGAAAGAACAGACCATCCTTGATCTGTACAATGAAAAGGCTGGAATTCTGGATGGCGATGAAGAGGGAGAAGTGGATCTCGCTTCTTATGCATACCAGATCTGGAAGAATGCAATTACGTTGGATCCTGCTTTGCAGCGCGTCATCCCTGAATTACCTGCGGTGGCGTATGCGACCAAACAGCACCAGACCAGCGAGAAAGAACCGCAAGGGGTAATGATGTACATGCGTACCGCCGAAGGGAACGATGCTCTTACCTGGGTGGATAAGGATGGCAAGGTGGTAACTGATTCGCAGTATGCCATTTTGAAATCTGCTGAATGCGCACCGAATACCCCGCCACGACCCAGACAGGAAAATCATCATGACCTGGTGCGGACAGGCGTGGAAAATATCATCAAGGATGAGAAATCGTTTGGCGGCGCATTGGGGAGACCGAGCGGCGCTCGCTTCCGCACGTATGAACGGATCAAGCGGTTTGTTGACCAAAACGAGGGGACGTTCTGGGTTAGCAAAGACTTGCTGAAAGCCCTGGACGATATCTATCGCTTCCCGATGCGGGAAGGTGCGCGTGATGTGCTGAATCGCCAGTTGAAGGCGGGGATTCAAGATCAGCAATTGGCGGAGCTGGTTGTTTCTCTACGAGCGGAAGACCGTTTGAGCATTATTGAGGAAGATAAGATCGAAGAGAGCAAGGAACCTCATATCATTTGTTCCTTGGGGATTATCTCTGCGGAATAATTATGGATACAACTTTATATTACGCTTTCATGGATGAATCTGGGACGGTTGGCACAGCGAATGGCACGCATTTTTTGATATTGGCAGTGACGGCATTTTCCAACCCACGCGAAGTGGAGAGACCCATACGCCGTGCGTTTCATCAGGCGGTGAAGAAATATGGTGCCAACAAGGTCAACGAAGTCAAGGCTTCGGATTTTGAAGAACCCGTGATTTCGCACCTGTTGTCAGAGATTGCGGAGAAAGATATTAAAATTGCAGCGACGATCATAGACCAGAGTGCTATACGTGTTCCGCCAAAAGATATGGAAGAGATTTATCGACAGGCAGCAGCATGGACAGTGCGCCAGTTAGCAGAAAGTTTTCCCCGTCTCGACCTCACGATTGACAAGCGTTACACCAATTCCCATTTACGCCGCCTGCTCGAAAAAGCCATTCGGGATGAAGTGGAAAGTCTGCCGCATCAGAATATTTTGATCCAGCAGGAAAGTTCGATTTTACATAAGGAATTGCAGGCAGCAGATGCAGTTGCCTGGGCTATTTTTCAAAAATATGAGCATGGCGACTCTCGCTTTTATGATCTCATTGAATCAAAGATTATGAACGAGACGGTTATCCGGCAAAAGGATTGGAGATAGCCTTTGCTGAAAAAGAAAATCCCCTTTGCAGGGGAATTCTTGAACGGGTCAACCTGAGCTCGGATTTCAGTCTAATGGGTTCCCGCTTCATTTCAGAAGCAGCTAGGACGCCAATTGGCGACCAGAGTCATCGGGTATTACGATCCGTTCAAAATTATTCTAATTCTTTATCTGCAAATTTGCAATAACGAAATATGAGGATTTTATATGCCATTTAGAATTGCTGAAGCACGCAAATATTTACAAATCTTTGACCTGTCGAAGTTATTTGTGGAGGAAATGGGCTGGGATCGTGCCAGCCATGCTGCGATTCAGATCGCTGTAAATGGCGATAAATTTAGTTTGACAATGATCGCCCAGAAGCGCGGGTTTGCCGCGTATCTCTGTTCGCCAATGTCTGATGGCAAAATGCCTGATGCGGCATTGCGGTATAAGATCGAAACCCAGGTGCGGAAATATTCGCACGAGCATTTGATCATCTTTACCAACCAGGATAAGACCATACAGAAATGGCAGTGGGTGCGCAGGGAAAAGGATAAGCCTCTGGCGCGCCGTGAGTACGAAGTATCTACGGGGAAGAAGGGCGAAGCTCTACTCCAGCGCCTGCAAGATGCGGTGTTCGAGATCGATGAGGAAGATGAATTGACCATTGCGCAGGTGGGGCAGCGCATGAAAAAAGCCTTCGATATGGAGAAGGTGACCAAACGCTTCTACGAACGCTTCAAAGATGAGCATGAAGCATTCCTGAAATTCATCAAAGGCATTCCAGATAATGAAATGCAGAGATGGTACGTTTCAGTAACCTTGAACCGCTTGATGTTCATTTACTTCATCCAGAAGAAGAAATTCCTGAACAATGACCCCGATTACTTGCGCCATCATTTGGAAGAAAGTAAGAAGAATGGCAAGGACAAGTTTTACACTGACTTCCTTTGTCCGTTGTTCTTTGAAGGATTTGCCAAAAAGAAACGCGGTGCAGAGATCAAGAAACTCCTTGGAAATGTGCCGTACTTGAATGGCGGTATCTTCGAGCAGCACCAGATCGAGGAACTGCACGGTGAGAAGATCCAGATTCCTGATAAAGCTTTTGACCAGTTATTCGATTTCTTCGATGACTATCGTTGGCATTTGGATGAGCGCCCCAACAAGGATGATAAGGAGATCAACCCTGATGTGCTAGGGTATATCTTTGAGAAGTACATCAACCAGAAGCAGATGGGTGCGTATTACACCAAGGAAGATATCACCGAGTACATCAGCAAGAACACCATCATTCCGCATCTCTTCGATGTGGCACAGAAGGAATGCAGAATCGCTTTTGAAGGGGATGGTTCCGTTTGGCGGCACTTACAGGCTGATCCAGACCGCTATATTTATGCGGCAGTCCGTTACGGGGCGGAAAAGCCTCTTCCAACAGAAACAGCTATCGGTGAGTCTGATGCGAAGCGGCGGGAGGGGTGGAACAAGCCTGCTCCAGATGAATTCGCTTTGCCCACCGAAATCTGGCGCGAGGTGGTTGCTCGCCGCCATCGTTATCAGGAAGTGAAAGAAAAATTGGCAAGCGGTGAAGTCAAATCCATCAACGATCTGATCACGTTCAATCTCGATATCCGCCAGTTCGCGCAGGATGTGATTCAGGACAGCGACGCCGATCTGCTATTGGCGTTCTGGAAGGCGATCTCGCAGATCAAGGTGCTCGACCCCACTGTGGGTTCGGGCGCGTTCCTGTTTGCAGCGTTGAACGTGCTGGAGCCGCTCTATGAAGCCTGCGTGGAACGTATGAGCGCGCTGGTGGAGGAACTCGACCGCTCGGGGGAGAAGCACAGCCCCAAAAAGTATGAGCCGTTCCGCAAGGTGTTGGAGCAGGTGCGTCAGCGTCCTGATGAGGATTACTTTATCTTCAAGTCCATCATCATCAACAACCTATACGGCGTGGATATCATGGAAGAGGCGGTGGAAATTTGCAAACTGCGCCTGTTCCTGAAGCTGGCTTCGCAGGTGGAGCCAGACCAAGCGAAGGAGAATTTGGGGATCGAGCCCCTGCCTGATATTGACTTCAACATCCGCGCGGGGAACACACTGGTGGGCTTTGCCACGCAGGAGGATGTAGAACGTTCGGTCAAGATGGGCATTGGAAGTGCGGGCGGTAAAGAAAAAGTACAAGCCGATAAATTGTTTGCCATGCCTGAAGAGAATAAACAATTGAACCTGATTAAAGAAAAAGCCGAAGATGTGGACAGGCTGTATAAACTCTTCCGCCAGCAACAGACCGAGTTCGGCGGTGAAGTTAATGCCGATGACAAGAAGAAGTTAGAAAAGAAACTTGAAGTATTAGAAGACGAGTTAAACGTTCTGCTGGCAAAGCAGTATGGCATTCCCACCCCGCCATTTAAGAAAAACGACATCGAAAGCCAAGAAAAATATGAAGAATGGCTTAAATCACACACGCCATTCCATTGGTTTGTGGAGTTTTTCGGCATTATGAATGAAGGTGGCTTCGATGTGATTATTGGAAATCCGCCTTACGTTGAATATAGCAAAGTAAAAAAGGAATATCGAATTTCCAATTATGCAACAGAAGAGTGTGGCAATTTGTATGCGTATGTTATGGAAAGATCAACCCAATTGCTTAACTCTAAGGGTCTCTTAGGGCTTATTGTCCCAATCAGTATTACATCCAGCGCTCGAATGTCAGAAATTTCAGGTTTGCTAAGAAAAGTATCATCAACTATTTGGACATCGAGCTATGGGATACGTCCATCAAAACTTTTTGATGGCGCTGAGCAAAGGCTATCTATAGTAATCGCATATCTTGCCCATTCGGAAAAACGGGCTGATTTATTTACTACAAAATATCATAGGTGGTATTCGGAGGAGCGAGCAAATCTTTTCAGTCTTTTTGAATATGCTTTACTCCCAAAAGAGATTGATCTTTGGGGAAGAACTGGCACAAAGATGGCTGCTTCAATATTATCAAAACTTCAATCTTCCAATTCAAATATTGAGAAGATAACATCAACAAGAGCGACTGATAATTTCATCTTTTATCAAGAGGCTACAGGCTATTGGATTAAGTCTCTCGACGGGTTACCCTATTACAACAAAAATGGTAAGGTCTCATCTCCTGCACATGGTAGATATATTTATTTCCGTAAAAGTTCTGACGCAGGAGTGGTTAACGGGGTCGTCAATAGTTCTTTATTGTTTTTCTATTTTTGTGTTTTTTCCGACGGATATCATTTAGGTGATTGGTTGGTAAAAAATTTCAAAATACAGGAAACGATCTTGGTTGATCAAAACCTGATTGACCTTGCAAAGAAATTGAGCAACGACTTGGTGAAAAATGCTTCTAGAAAAAGTTTGAGTACAAAAGACGGCGACAAAATAACATACGATGAACTTGATGGTGTGTCATCCAAGCCGATCATGGACGAGATCGACCGCGCGCTGGCGCGTCACTACGGGCTGAGTGATGAGGAGTTGGATTTCATCATCAATTATGATGTCAAGTATCGGATGGGTGCGTCCGCTGGGGAGGATGACAGTGAGTAACGATTTGTGGTTAGTGTCCAGTGATTGGATGCCAAACATCACTGCGTGTGGGTTGGATTTTGTTAGTACGGGTGATGTCAGGGGAGGCGACTTCGAAAAGCTCAAGTCATAGGTTATGGCATGGCGCTTGCTCCCTTTCAGGAATGAGCTCCATAACGAATATATGCATAACTTATCAAACAGAATATTTGTGCTATACTCCCAAAATCATAGTTTTTTTATTCTAGCGAGGAGAATTCTAAATGAAACTGAAAAAAGTACAAATCAAAGACTTTCGTTGTATTGAAGACTCAGATGAATTTACTATTGACGATGTGACATGTTTAGTAGGAAAAAACGAATCTGGCAAGACTACCATCTTAAAAGCTCTGCATAAATTAAAGCCAGCAGGTGATGAAAATGAAAATTTTGAGCCTGCTAAAGATTACCCAAAAAGAAAATGGCGCCCTGATATGCCTGTACCGGCTGATCCTCCAGCCATTAAGACAACTTGGGAGTTTGAGAAGCACGACTTAAGTATGCTTGAAGAAAAACTAGGCAAAGGTGTCATCACTAGTGAGACATTTACTTTATCTAAAGGGTATGATCAAAAGCGAAGATATGGGCTTTCTATTGACGAAAATGTTCTTGTAAGAAACTTAATTGAGTTAGCAGACTTGAGTGATGAAGAAAAGAAATTATTAGTTGATATCAAGACTGTGCCTGATATTGGAACAGCGCTTGGAACATTAGCTCAACGTACCGAAAATCAGGAAAAACTATATCAAAAAATTTCAAAGGAATATAAAAGTGATGCAGGTGCAGCCATCCGTCAACTGGTTGACGATATGGTTCCTAGTTTTCTTTACTTCGATCAATATCTTAAGTTGTCGGGTATTGTTTCAGTTAATGAGCTTCTAAAAAGAAAAAGTGAAAATCGTTTAGATGACAAAGATCGAATATTTATTGCCTTGCTTAGTTTAGCTGGGACTACATTAGAGACAGTTCACAATGCAAAAACATTTGAGGAATTTAATTCGGCATTGAGGGCGGTCTCTAATCAAGTGAGTGAACAGATTTTTAAGTACTGGTCGCAAAACCGCCATCTTGATGTTCAGATGAGACTTGATAGCGCGCGACCAGAAGACTCTGCTCCTTATAACACAGGTTATATATTTAGAACTCGTATCGAGAATAAAAGACATCGTGCTGATACAGGTTTTGATGAAAGAAGTTCGGGTTTTGTGTGGTTTTTTTCGTTCCTTGTATGGTTCAATGAAATTAGAAAAACTTACAATGAAAATATAATTATCTTGTTGGATGAACCAGGACTGACACTTCATGCCAGGGCACAGGCTGATTTGCTTCGTTACATTAGGGAACAACTAAAGCCTGAACATCAAGTCATTTACACTACACACTCCCCTTTTATGATTGATGCAGACGAAATATTATCTGCACGGACAGTGGAAGATGTGGTAATCGAAGATAAGAAAACCAAAGAGGAGAAATTGCTTGGCACGAAAGTTAGCGGCAAAGTCTTGAGTATTGACCCAGACACGATATCGCCATTGCAACGCGCCCTTGATTACGAACTTACACAAACGCTGTTTGTTGGGCGGCGTACCATTTTAGTTGAAGGTGAATCAGACTTTTTGTATTTGAAGTGGTTTTCGAGACAACTTGAAATTGCAGGTAAACCCAGGTTAGATTACAGATGGACAATAAGTATCGTTAAAGGAATCGATCGAATTCCTGGTTTTGTATCTCTGTTTCAAGGAAATCAAATTAAAGTAGCTGCTATAGTTGATGTTCAACACGGTCATGGACAAAAATTAGAAAATGCCAGAAAAGCATTAAAAGATAAACATCTGCTCAGAGCTGATAATTATGCAAGCAAAAAAGAAGCTGATATAGAAGATGTGCTCGGTGAAGAATTTTACGCCTCATTAGTCACCAAATGTTACAACTTGAATAAGGAAATCGCAATTACTCCAGATAAATTAGATTCGCAGGCGAGAATTGTTCCTCAAGTTGCTGAGTTTTTCGCTCAAATGCCGTCTTATGTTCCAGCATTTGATCATTTTCGCCCAGCCGAATACCTTTATCACGAAAGCAAAGAAGCAGAAAAATTACCTGGATTTGCGACTGCACTGGATAAAATGGAAAAACTTATTAACGATCTAAACTCTTTGTTGTAATACCTATACTGAGTTTAGCCATGCGTGATAAGAATTCGGTAGCCTTGAGGATGGCGTCATGATAGACAAGATAGATAATACTTTGACGCGTCACTACAGGCTGGGTGAAGAGGAATTAGATTTCATCATCAATTATGATGTCAAGTGTCGGATGGATCCGTCCGCTGGGGAGGAAGAATGAGTAAGAAGAAAAAGCAAAAATCCGTTCCGCCGACACTTGAAGAGGCTTTTGGAAAACTTTCTCCTGCCGAAGAAATGACCGAGCTAGCCAAGAGGGCTACAGTAGTTGATGTCTATGGATATCTTCAAAAGAACGAACGAAAAAAGATCTCCAAGTTCGTCTATGAACGTTTCAATCGCAGATATATCATGCCATTTGAGAAAGTGTATCGAGATTTCAATAGCGGATTTGCTCAAATGGCGGCTTGTTGCTTGATGATCGAGGCAATGCAGTCATTTCGATATGGGTGGAACAACACAATCGAGGATGCTAAAAAACAAGATGGCACCAGAATGTTTGGCGGTGAAATTTTCGAGGATTTCTTTGGCATTTATGGTGAATCCAAAGACTTCAAAGATTTCAAGGGTCTGGGGAACGAATTCTATTCAAGCATTCGTTGCGGCATTTTGCACCAAGCAGAACCCCAGAATGGCTGGCTCATTTTGCGAGAAGGCAAACTTTATGATGATGTAAATCGAAGCATAAACTCAACCAGATTTCGCCGAAGAATGAAGAAATGCTTGAAACAATATTGTGACGACTTGGAAGTTGCAGAGAATGACAGTGAGTTATGGAAGAAATTCAAAGATAAGATGGCTTTTGTGATCCGGAATTGTCACAAAGAAGAAATGTTGAAAGAATCAACGAATCCATAAACATATGGCGACCAAGAACACTCAAGCCCAAACAACACAGCCATCACCAACCGCGAGCGAGAAACGCCCGTTTGAGTCTCTGCGCGAAATGATCGGTCTGGTCAGCGCGGGGGCGGGCATTTTTGCCGCTTTGCTCTATTTGGCAGGTCGTAGTTTTGCCAGCGGTTATTTTGCAGCAATGAATATTCCTGAATACCAGCTTACCTTTTCATTGTCGGAATATGGAGCTGCTGCGTGGTTTCCCTTGTTTTTATATCCCATTGGAATGATTGTTATCAGTAGCCTTATTGGCGGAATACTCAGCACACTTAGTGACTGGACATTACCAATACGCACAAAAGTATCGAATTGGTTGAAGCAAAAGGTGTTTTCGAAATTTTCGCCGATTCGTCTCCCCGAACTTGGTCAAAAAACCAAACTGTGGTTTTTAATTGCGGATCGAGCATTTTTTGTTTTTCTTTTTGTTCTTCTGGTTATTTCAACTCTATATGCTGTTCAGCAATATGGTGGATGGGTAGGGAAGAACAACGTCCTTCAATTTTCCTCTCAGGTTGAACTTGTTTCCGATATACCACTAGCTTTAGAAAATGGCGAACTTCCTCCAGAAAAAATCGGTGGGCATGACTATTTTATTTATAAAGGACTTCATCTGCTTACTGTGAATGATGGAAAATATTACCTTTTCAATGAGATTGATTACACAACTTGTAAACCATCGAAGGTTTATGTGGTTGAAAGACGTGAAGCTTTGCAAATTAACTTGTTGCCAGCTGCCTCGCTTGTTGATCGATGCAAAATAAAATGAGGTAGAAATAGGAGGAGCAATGAAAAAAAATCTTCGTAAGATTCCTGACGAAATTACTCAAAAACTGCGACTAATAAAGTCTAAAACTGTAGTTGTTGGCTGTGCAATTCGCTTCAAATCAGCCACATTATTGAAAGGCGGATTGAACCATCTCGGTGTTTTGCTCACGGATAAAGAGCTTGCCTTTCCCAAATCTGTAATCCCGCCCGCTGAGCAAGGGAGATATTCTGATAGGAATGTCAACGGAATTGAGATAATTCGTAAAGACCTAGCCAAAGAGACACACTACAATACAGTTGAATCTCCGAATTGGGGGAATGATTACAATGGTACACATACCGTGGATCTTCCATACAAAAAGTACCCTCGAGAATTTATCCCTCCGCGCGAACTTGAAATTAATATTAAATGTAGTAATACAAAACCAAATCAGCCGGAGTACATCATTGCATTTAAAGTCAACGAAACTCTTGATCGAACTCGTCGAGATTTTAAAATCAAGTTGTTTGAAAACCTCAATCTCTTGCAGGAAAATGTGGGTATGTGTGGTATTGAGGCAGCCGATGTCGCTTTAGAAAATTACGAAAAGACCTTGCGTGTTACTTGGGAAATTCTTCCGCCTGGAACACGAGAGGAAACCATCAAAAGAGTCTTCAAAGGGAAAAAGCCCACTCCTAATGAGGAGAAGGTCGCTGGCGAAAGATATGACTTTTTCATGAGCCTTAAACCTAGAAGTTTTGTTTTTGGTAGCAGTGGTTTCAGAAGGTATTTTGGAGCACTCATTCAAGATGACTTGGTTGTGTTTGAAAATATCCAATATGGAAATGCAGTATATGTCCTATTTGATAATTGGCAAGAATTAAGCAAGAGAAGTCGAATTGATCTACTTAAAGGTAAGTATGGGAAAGATTTCGAGCGTGTTATCCACAAGTCAGGCTGGAAAACTGAAGTACGAAACTTGGTAAAAAACAGGTTGGCAGCAGGGAAATAAATAGAAAACGAGAAAGATTTGTCTCGAAGAATCTACGAGTTCAAGAGTCTAGATGCCAAAGGCAGTAATGTCGCACAAGGGAATTGACCATATTGGTAATATTGAGTTGCTTAATTGCTCCTTGCTGGCAATTTTCTCGTCTGCTAAATGCCCCGCCAGTTTGATACTCAAAGCGCATAATTACGCCAAAGAAATCAGGAATGGCGAAATGGGCGTTATTAGCGGTTTTCATTCCCCTGCTGAACGGGAAGTTCTCGAAGTCCTGTTGAAAGGGAAATGTCCCATTGTGGTGGTGTTGGGTCGCAGTTTGAAGAATGCCCGACTCCCTGTCAAATGGAAAGCGGAGATTGAAAAGGGCAGACTGTTGGTCATCTCACCATCCAAGGGTTATCAGAAATACGTCACAAAGGAAATCTCACTGAAATGCAACGACCTCGCTGCGAGAATTGCGGGGCGCGTGTTGATTGTCCATGCCAGCGAGGAGGGAAGTTTGGAAGGTCAAGTGAAGAGGTGGAAGTCGGATGGAGTCCTGCTCGAATATTTGGGTAAGTTTTGAAGAGAATTGGAATGTCCGACTATAAGAAATTAGGTTTCTTGGTCGATAAAAATACAAGGATTAAAAATGGAATTCAAAGAGAAAATTAAAGTATTTATTAGTTCCAAGTGTGGTGGAGAACGAATAAATTTTGACAAAATCGTTGATTCTGACTTAAAGGATAAAAAATATCTGGCAAATTCAGCTGTTATGACCAATTATGATATCGTCAGAAAATCTTTAAAGTCTTTTCTTGAATCTACTGGATTTATCACTGTTTACATATTTGAGGATGGGGCGGCGTCTACTTTATCAGCGAAAGAAGAATATCTATATGAAATCGACAGTAGCGATGTTTGCTTATTCTTAATTGACAACTTTGACGATAATATATCATCAGGCGTGCTTACAGAAATTCAGCGAGCAAAAAGTCAAAAAATAAAGTCTATATACCTGTTCTTGAATGACCCAAACCGCGAAGAAACGATTATTCAAAAAAACTTTACGGGGGAGAATGGGGATAGATATCAAGTAATCGATGATATCCGAGATTTTATTGATAAAGGATTTAATTCTGTAATTCTGGACATTTTGAGAATATATCGGCTGTACTGCCGTGGTGGTTTGGCTAAATCTGAACCAACATCCTCATCTGTTGAAATAACAAGCGAAATTTTCCCAGCACAAATCACGGATATAGAGAAACAATTATTTAGTAACTTGGGGATGACAAAAAATAAAATTACCAGTTTGGTATACAAGCCCGACGAAAGCCAACCTCAAACATCAGATTTGGATACAGTATGTTTACAAGTCCTTGAATTTCTACTAGGTGAGCGGCGGTTTTCGGAAATTGGTTTGCCTATTTTGTTGCGGCTATTAGAAGAATTGCAGCCACCAGATTTGCACAAAATCGTTATGCAAAGATGGAATGCAATCTCTAGTCTTTGGAGTAATGATTTAGACGCCGCCTTGAAAACTCTTGAATCTCTGTATACTCAATTAGAAGAAAAATCAACTATTTCAGCGTGGATTGCAAACGACATTTTAATCGACTGGCGCAACTTAAGCATGACTATGGCAAGCGCCAGCGATATGTTTGATGTTTCAGTTCAACAAAAAATTGATCAGCGAAGCTCCATGATTTATTTCCCCTTGGCAGATAGGTTTAGCAGCAATCTTGCCAATGATATCTTGGAGAGGAGTTTTAATGCTTTAACGAGTTCGCCGTTTTCGGCTACCATGTACAATATAGAAAGCACTTTCAAGGAAATTTCAAATTATTTACTTGTTGCGATATATTACGGCTCGTATACGCATATTGTCCTTACGCTCAGAGAAATTCATAATGTCTTGGTTGATTTAGTTCAAAAAAATAATAGCCTTTCAATCAAAATCCAACTGATGAAAATTAGCGTTTTGCGAGGTAGTGAAAGCGACGTGAAGAAAGTTATGGGGAAATACAAACATTCGTTGTCTCATAGTACTTCTAAAGAGGTCTTGGACTTATATAAATTGGCTGAAGCAAAACCAACGGCGTACGAAAGAATTTTGTGGAAGACAATACTTTTCAGAGAATTAGGCTATTTCTTTTCTGATGACGACTACGAAATTGCCTTAAGCGAAATAATGAACTTTCTCTCTTCATGGATGAATGACGAAAATCCGAGCGTCAGATTAATGGATCAGTTTATTGAAGCTATTAAATCTAACAAGGAACGAATCGCGCTAGACAAAATCATTGATTTGTCAAGAGAAATTTTAGACAGGAAATACTACCGCTTTTTTGATTCGATTTTCGACCTGCTCGCGAAATTGGATATTTCAGTGATCTCAGCCAATTCTATGGAAGAGTTGATTTCATGTCTCAGCAAGGTTTTAGAGGATGAAAAGATCAAGAAAGAAAATCTACACAACATCAAACATTTGCTTGCCGTGCTTGGAAAGAGGCAAAAGGAGGCGGATTTAGTTGATGAAATAGTCAAGAAACATTACCCAGAATTCTATGATAAAGAATATCACTTGGAGGTTCGTTCGGGTGAAAGAGATGTTCATATCCCAAGATATATTGAAATTATGAAGTCAAGAAATGAAGTCCAAGGAAAAAACGGGCGATTCATAGGTTTTGTAGATCGACCCTACGAGACAATTAGCAATATCATTGAATTTGATAAAGTATCCCTGTTGGAAGAAGTTCTCGGCAGATTATTAGATGAGATCCGTAATACCTTGCTTTCCAAAACGCAAACTTATTCAGAGAAAATAAACGCCATTCACCTTTTGTTGCTATTAAAGCACACAAGCGGGCATGAGAATTACAACTGGGTTGATTATTACGCCAGCCTTAAACAAAATGCAGACGCAATTAAGATAGGTCATTCTGGATTTTTTGAGCAAGAAAGTGATCTTTCGTTACGCTTTGCCTTGGCAGTTTTGCAGGTTGCATTTGATGACACTTCTTCACAAGAGATGTTTGAGATTCTTGCTTTAATCAACAATGACAGCGAAAGAGAGGTAATAGACTCGTTGATTACTTTATATTATTTCTTGAAGCGCGCAAAACACCTTCTTGCTGAAAATCCATTTTTGCCTGTAATAGTTCAATACGTCTCAACTTTTTGCTTTCATGAAAGTCAGGAGATTAGACGGCAAACAGTCGGAGTTCTTTATCAACTGCTAAACACTCAATATGCTGAGTTTGCCGCTGGAAGATTATCCAAAATGATGAGTGATGATGATTTTGGAGTTAAATTGCCCATCGTTGGACAAGCGGATTTGCTCAAACAAAAGAACTTGGACGCCTATAACTATATTTTGTCCAAGGCTGCTATTGATAACCACTATTTAGTAAGGAAGGTTGCGAAGAATAACGAGAAAAAAGTTTCATGATATAAGATAATCAAAACCAAAAAGAAAATAATATAGGAATTTCCCGTATGACAGTCCTCATCCCCCAAGACGATCATCCCCTAGGCGAATCGTTTGCGTCCATGCTGAGCAACGAAATCAGCGGCGTGCAATTTGTGAATGACAAAGTCTGGCTGGTTGTCAGCCCTACGGGCGATATTACTTCCTGGATGATCCCGCTCTTATGTCCTGTTTGTGGTGGCGCATGGCATTTTGATGCTGAAAATATTCATACAACGGTTGCAAAACTCCGCGAAAAATTGACTGGCTACACTCTTGCGGGCATGCACTATCACTCTCAAGTCACGGAGCAAGGTGTACGCGCCATGCAAAATCATCTATATTCTGACTCTGATATCTTTGCATCGCTAGTGAAAGACATCCCTGAACATGCAGAGATATCCATTTTTCCAGCGGTTACTCTGATTCTTGAAAAGCGCCTATCGTTGGAAATGGACTTAAACGGCACAGAAGATGAAATCCGTGCGCGATTTGATATCGATCCTGAAGAGGAATTTGAGGAAGCAATGTCTGACTTAAGTGAATTACAGGAAAGTGGCTATGATGTGGAAGATGACCTTATGCTGCTAATCCATCCCTTTGCGCTGTTGGAAACAACGGAAGTGTTCAATGATGATTTGTAATTGGGTAGCTAATTTGGCTTTATGAGATTGTGTAACCTTTATTGATCGTACAAAAATCAAAGTAATTTGGTCCAATCGATTTATTAAACGACGAGGGAGATGCAGCAAAAGATTTAAATCACGCTTATTCAAGAATATAATCAATTTTGCGACAATTTTATTTTGTGTTATGCCACTAAAAATAGCCCCTTTTTAGAATGTTTTTGACTTATATTGTCGCACAAGAGCAGTTACATTAAGTTATTTTAGGGTTTGACCTTTTGCTGGCGAAAATAAATTATATCAACTTGTGGATTATCCAAGATAATCGGTAAGCGAAAAGTATGTGGGAAGTTATATCGGCTGGAAACGATCTTGATGATAATCATTCTTGCAAAGTTAAGTGGAGAAGATTAGCCAACCGGGATAGAAAAATAGGGAAATATCATGGAGTGGAACTAGTGAAACTGATGCACTTGAATAAACCACAAATGCCAAGTGTGAATACCTATCGAAGGAGCCTAGCAGAAGTAGTGTATCAAGAAGGGGTTGAACGGATGGTCGGAAAATATAATCAGAGAAGAGAACACGGTGAACGGGATGCGCAAGAAGAATGATGAGTATTTGTTGAGTGTGTATGATTAAAAACACTGGAGGTGCAGACACAGGTGGAGGTGGGGCGGACGCTGTTATCGAACATCCTGTGAAGTGAAATTTGGGATTACCAGTTTATCTCGTGCAAAAATTATGCCTGAGCATTTGTTAAAGTATCGATGCTATTATTGGGGTATGGAAACAGGGTTGCATTACCGGCGCGATGTACCCTTCAAAGAAGATGCCTGGCGCATGACCACATTGGCAATGCTGGCAGGGTTATGGTTTCATGAACAATCCTTGTGATCGCTCTGATCCATCAAGTAAATTTTCAAAATGCTGCTCAAGCCAGACATTGGTTTGCTGCTCATCTCTCTGGGGTTATAGCCTTACTCACTATTCCTTTTTCCTGACCTTGGAATAGCCATGCTTTGCTACATATGAAGAGTGAACTTTAAACCTTAATAAAGTATAATAATTGTTAGTATACTTCTTTAGAAATGTGAGGAAATCTAGCTGGTTTGTAGATATAAAAACTAAAGTTGTCTATATCAGTCGTTAAGAGGGACCCAATGAATTCTGTGCGGAAAATTAATATTTTCATCAGTTACAGTCATCAAAACGAGAAGGATAAAGTACGCTTTGTTGATTTTCTTAGACCAGTTGATATCGTAAATCTTGATATTTGGTTGGATGATGTTATTGAACCAGGGACAAAATTTGAAGCTGAGATCACATCCGCAATTGAGAGAGCTGATATTGCTGTTTTGCTAATATCTCAAGAATTCCTCAATTCAGAGTTCATTAAAAATAAAGAACTTCCAAAAATATTAAAAAAACAGGCTGAGCAGACCCTCAAATTATTCCCCATTATTATTCGTACTTGTGGTTGGAAAAATATTGAATGGCTAAAAAAAATAAATCTGCGACCTAAGAATGGAAAACCTGTCTTTGAATCTAGTAACCCCAATAAAGCATTAGAAAACATAGTTCATGAGATAGTCCATGTTGCAAATAGCATTTTTGAGAAGGAAAACTCGGTTGAGATTGCTCAAATTAATAGTAGCGAATCGTTGCTAGTCACTGGCAAGCCAGAAAATGATAGTTTGCAAAACATTCCAAAGATAATAATATTGCCATTTGCAAATAGAACCCATATACTTAATAAGTTGGAACCTGAAAAATCGCAGGCAGTATTTAAAAACTTTGTGGCAATTGACGGTCCTGCCGGTCGAGGCAAAACAGAGCTTGTCAAAGAACTATGCAGGAAATACCGAAGTGCTAATTGGGACTGTGCCTTTGGTACTATAGGTTTAAGTGAAGATAAGACGGGGTGGGATCGAAAGAAATTTGCAATTCAAATGGCACATAGCTTGGAAATAAAAAATTGGCTTCCTGACAGCAACGATTATCAGTATTTAGGGTGGCAGTTATTTGTTGAGTATGAAAACTCTAAAAAAAATAATAATACTACTATGTCAACTGGATTAGCGTTTTTTATCGATTGGGAAGGGGAAGTTGAACAAGATGAACTTAAAGAATTTGTTGATGGCTTTGTTGTTGGAATTCGTGAAAAGGCTCAAGAAAATACTTATTTCATCGCCAACCCAACAAAGCTCCTCATAATTATTGCTGGTCGCTATTTGTTCTCGTATGAAGCAATAGCACGAACTAAGTTTGCCTTTCATAAATTTTCACTTCTTCCCTTTGTGTATGAAGACGTACAAGATGTTTTGTATAGGTATTTAAACGAGTCGCCGGATAGCTCCAAAGTTAAATCTTTATCATCATTTGTCCTTTTTTTGTCGGGAGGACACCCGGGCTTGATGGCGAAAATTGTTCATCATTATGAGCAGGAAGTGCATTATCCAATTCCTCGCTTTATTGCTAAATATGTTAAAGATAAATGGATGGCTGAATTAGATGATGCCGTCAAAGAAATCACCAAGGGAGTTTTTGAAGTAAACCCAGCGTTACTTGATGTTGCTAAAGAATTTTGTGTATTTAGATATTTTAATGTCTCAATTGCTGGGTCCATTTTAAGAAGAACCGATTTTTTAGAGGGCCAATCCCCAGAATTGACACTTGCCACAATGACCTCTCTTGGATTGTTTCAGCATGAAGGACATTTGTATCGTGATGGTTTGGTGAGTACTTTGTTGGCATTATCACTAGGCATTAAAGACAATCAAAAATTTATTGTGCGATGTGAGAATGCAAAAAAACTTTGTTTGCAAGAGATGAGGGATGATTATTATCATGAGAAGTGGTTTTTGGAGTTTCTATATATTTCTTTGCTGCAACAATCTTCTTGTGTAGATTGGCAACATGATGATGCCCGTGAAAGTGCGCGTAAAGGTTTTGGGGTTGATTTAGAAATTCTATTACTTGAACTTAAAAGAATGTCAGACGAAAGAAAAGGTCGGGACGAAGCATTATATAACTTAATTGAGACGGAACTTAAAGAATATATAATCGGGAATGATGCGATAAAAACCAACTTTAGATTTTTAGTCAATCATATTCTCGGCCCAGTCACATATACTGATACGTATTTCGAAAAGGAATTTGTCGAAAAAATTTTAATTGATATTAATCGAATACTGGGACTAGGAGGCTCGCTATGAAAGACCTTTTTATTAATCGCGATAATGAATTAAAGCAAATTGAATTATTGCTTGATGACAAAGTGAATCGAGTTGCCATCATATTAGGGGAAGGGGGAATCGGAAAAACGCGCTTCTTAGAAGAGATTACTAAGCGTGTTAAACATCGAGATGATTGTTTAGTGTTCCTTGAATTAGATTTTGATGAGTATATTCCGCAGCAAACAATAGGGTTTCTAAATCGGAAAATACAAAATGCTGTTCGTACTATAAACCCTGTTCTCTTAGAAGCATATAAATTAGATCTCTTTGTTGAGTCGTCTCAAATTTTTACGCATCTAGTCAATAGCGCCACACCTCTTAGAAAAGTTTTTCTATTCGATACTGTTGAGAAATTGCGTAATCCTGCTTTAAAACGCGATCTATTTTTCCGCTTGAATGAAGTAGAAAATGCTGTTTTTATTTTTGCGGGACGAAAACCTGAGGAAAACGATCTCTATGAAATTAAAGAATTTAATGACTTCGAAAAGCAGGCATGCAGTATTGATAACACATATAAAGCACCTATAACTCTTGGTAGATTTTCAGATGAAAATGCGATAAAGTATTTAAAAGCGAAACAGTATGAGGTGGGTGCTCATATAAATGAGAACCTTGCAAATCAACTTGTCGACTTAACCGACGGTATTCCTATATTAATTGACTTAGCTGTTGATTATGTGGTAAGAGACATTAATATTGGTGCACTACTTGAAAAGGATTCCCAGAATTTTAGGATAGAGCTAGTCCAATATATTAAACTTCTAACGACTCCTCTTGATTTTTTAGTACTGACTTTGGCGTTAATTTCACCTCTCTCTGTTGAATCGTGTGCCAATATATTAGGTGTGTCAAGAAAGAAAGCTCAAAGTCTAATAAACGATGCAAGACAATTGTCATTTGTTAAAGAACTTCCGGGCGAACAGATTAAACTTCACGATGAAATGGAAAGGTTAGTTACGCAATATATTTGGGATTCTGATATCAAGGATGTGCGCCCTTCTGATCAGTTCAGAGAAGAGACACTTCTTAAGGCTAGTATTTATTTCGAAGAAGTTGATCAGCGCTTAAATCAAAAAAGAAAAGTTTTGAAAAATAAAATTAGTACTAACTTTGAAAAGAGGGGATGGGAATATGAGGCTGAATTATATATAGTTGAGCAAGAAAGGGAGATGGTAACAAGGCTTTGGTTACAATATGGTTTAGAAGTAAATCGTGAAGGTATTTGGGGCAAATGGAATGATCTTTATGTGAAGATGCGAAGGGCAAAAAAATACTGGTTTACAGAACAAATGATTAAGCTTGCAGAGAAGCCAAGCTTAAGAGGTAATAAACTTTCATATTTAGACAATCTTACAAAAAGTCAATTAATAGACTATAAACTCAAACATGTTACAACTCAACGTGATATAGGTAATTTGAAAGATGCTGCCCGAGAACTTGAAGACATGATAAGCCTTTATGGAGAGAATAAAGATAATAAGGCAACAATATTTAACCAGCTAGGAGCAGCATATAGAGACTTGGGGGAATATAAAAAAGCATTAAGTTATCAGGAGAATTGTCTTGCGATTATATTATCTTCTGATAAAAAAAACTGGTGGGCAATTGCCAATGTTCAAAATCAAATTGGCTTCCTTTATCGATTGTTGGAAGATAAAATAATCGACGCACTACACCAAGCAAAGAACTATTATTTAGCTGCATTGGAGTCTTTATCAAAACACAAGAATGAAACTCATGTAAATATAGAAGAAACAAAAATCCAAATCGGTATGCTCACTGCAACAATAATTACTAATCTTGGCTATATAGAAGGGTTGCAGAAAAATTTTCAGGGGGCATACGATTTGCTTGAGAGTGGAATCAAAACATGGGTTGAGGAAGCTGGAAGAGAAAGAGAAATTGCTAGAGCTGAGACTGCTATAGGAATATTAAAACGAGACGAAGCTCGATTGGATGAAGCATTAGACTATATAGGAAGTGCTATTGAAAGATTGCATTACCCTAATGACTTAGGTCAAATGGCTATATCGTATTTTCACTTTGGATGGACTCAATGGTTTAAAGCCGAGGAGATTGGTCTTAATAAACCTGAAGGAATTGAAGTTTTGAATCAGGCAATGCGAAAATTAGAAGACGCGCTAAAATTTGCGAGTCAGGCAGAATTAGACCGAGAGCGACCAGGCATTTTGCATCAGTTGGCAACTGTTACATGGCGATTAGGGTTTAATACAAATAATAGTAGCTTGATGGTTGATGCTCGTCAATACAATAAACTAGCTATTTCAGAGAGCCTTCGTTTAGATAACATGCATTACTTGATTGATGCACTGACTGGTGAGTTAGAGTTTGATTTGGATATTTTAGACGATGAACGAATTAATGAGTTTTTTGATAGGGTATTAAGTTTTGAGAAAGAATATCCTCAATTTGTTCTTTTTTATGGGCGTATTCGAAGGATACGAGGCGATTTTTATTTCCTTGTTGACAAAAACTTTACTAGAGCTTTAGAGATGTATTCTCAGGCTATTCCGTTAATAAATAATCATAGAGGTTATGGTCCTTTTCATGTTCATGCGGAGCTTGAGGGAGTTTTTAAGAAAATTTCGTCACTCGAGAAGACTGATGCAGAAGTATTCATAAAAGCACTAAAAGCAAAATGGATTACATACTATGGCGATAACAGACTTGGCTTTATTGATATTATAAGCTGGTGTGATAACAAAATCTTAAAACTTCAAATTAATGACCTGTCGAAATAGGAAATTCAAGATGAAAACAAACAGCAAACCTTTAGTTTTATTTGGTCCGGATGATGATCCTATGCCTTCAGGACAATGTGATTGCGACGATGGTGACTGTGCGTGTAGTCTTGCGGTTCTGCCTTCTCGTAAGCTAATAACAAATTTATTTGTGGAAGGCAGGCTAAAAATTGCACCTTCAACAAATAATCTCATTCTGAATGATGAATTTTCCATTTGGTTCGGACCTAATCATAAACCAGCGGTTCTAAACAAAGCTGCTTCAGATATTGCTTCTTGTTTTGTATATCCAAATACGATATCTGAAATTTATCACACAGTATTGCAGACTGACCCCGAAACTATTCATAGCACAGTAGCGGATCTCAGGGGATGTGGAATCTTAATCGATGAAGAAGAGCATATTCAAATTGGTGGAGAGATTCAGGTGATTTCAGCCTGGATACATATTACCGACCGATGTAATTTGAGGTGTGAGTATTGTTACTTGCCTCATGTGAAAGAAGATATGTCTTGGGAAACAGGTGCTCTTGCAATAGATGCAATTATTAAAGCTGCTATTCATCAAGGAGCTCGAAAAGTAAAGATAAAATACGCGGGTGGGGAACCATTAATTAGATCGGAATTTTTATTCAATCTTCATAATTATGCAAGAAAGGCCGCCAAGGTTGCGGATATAGAGCTTGATGCCGTGGTCCTTAGTAATGGGACATTATTAAATGAAGATATAATTGGAAAATTTCATGAAGCTTCTTTGAGATTAATGATTTCATTGGATGGATTGGGTAAGCAACATGATATTCAGCGCCCATATGCTGGAGGCAAGGGGTCTTTTGAAGATGTGAAAAGAGGTATATTATTGGCTGTACGCCATCATATTCGCCCCGATATTTCTATTACTATATCTGGAAAGAACTCTCAAGGAATATCAGAAATTGTTGAATGGGTTCTTGAACATGATTTGCCTTTTAGCCTCAATTTTTATCGTGAGAATGATCTTTCAATAAAAACCGAATCGCTTCACTTTGAGGAAATTAATATTACCAAAGGAATGCTGGATGCTTACAAAGTGATTGAAAATAATTTACCAAATAGAAGCCTTCTTTCATCACTTGTTGATCGTGCAAATCTTTCCTCTCCCCATCTTAAGACCTGTGGGGTTGGACATAATTACTTGGTTTTTGACCAAAATGGGAAAGTGTCAAAATGCCAGATGGATATGAAACATCCCGTTTCATATGCTCAATCTGAAAATCTTTTGGAAATTATTCAGGAAGATAAAAAAGAAATTCAGAACTTATCTGTAGAAGAGAAAGAAGGTTGCAAAGACTGCGAATGGAAATATTGGTGTGCAGGGGGGTGTCCGCTTGTTACTTTTCGTGCAACAGGAAGATATGATGTTAAATCTCCAAATTGCAATATTTATAAGGCACTTTATCCAGAAGCTATCAGACTTGAAGGTCTACGTATTTTAAAGCAGTCTATTGGTGTATAAAACTTGTTAAGTGTCTGTGAACTGCTTTAGCTTTATGTCTAGCTGAAATGAGATGCTGAGTAGGTTGAAATTGGGTTTGGAACTGGGCGGCAAATTTCGCCTAGTCTTGTACTTCAACTAACTATGAGGGTGCTTAGTATTATAAGTGCAGGCTGCCAGTCTTCAATTACGATTTGAACATCGGGCATTGGAGAGTCTCATTCGCTTTAAAGACATTCATTGCGGAACTTGTTATGGAAATTTTCGATGACGCCGTTCTTCCAAGGTTGTCCAGATTGAATAAAAGCAGATCCCACACTCTTCTTATTTCTTAGAAAGCCAGTTCTGGACAGCTTCCGTCATGAACTAACTGCCGTTGCAGAGTGGAGAAAACCGGTGAACTGCGTTTTTTCATAGTGTGCCATCCAGAGAAACCATCAATTGCCAGCACAGCTTCTGCCAACAACTGCTTCAGTTCCGAATTTTCGACTTCCAAGGCTTTCAGCCGCTTGGCGGCGCCCACTTGCAAACCACTGTATTTGCGCTGCAATCGGTAGTGGGTGTCCGGGCTGATCTGTTCTTCCCAGCAGAAATCTTCCACCGACTTACCTTTGCCAGTTCCTCATCGACTTTGCGCAAGAGTTTCACGATCTGTTCGGGTTTCTTCGGTTCATCTGAGTTTTTCTCCTTTTTGAGGAGTTCAACTCTCATCTTACTTGGTCATGTTTTATAGAGTAGGTCAATTTTCCGCGGTCCAATCTATCTTTCCTTGCATCCACCTTTAGCGACACACAAAAACTACCCCCATACACTTAATTGTAAACTCCTGCCAATCATGCAATTTTTACCCATTGCATGACAAATTTGACATTTCTTTTTGGAAATGACCTACAGGAGAAAACGTAATGAAAAAGATGTTGATCGAAATCCTTGCCGTGATTGCTGCACGCATCGCAGCAAAAAGGAGTAAGAATGATTCGGAAAAATCTTCGCATAAAAAATGAATGGATTTGCAGATGTTAGAATGCGCACATTTTCATTTTGTATATGGAGATTGTAATGACTGATTATTCTATTCGAAATAACGATCCAGTGGAATTTAGTTCCCGTCGCAAACGTAGCCTCAATCGGATGCGTTTGATGGATGTTGATAAAAGCACAAATGCCGACCAAATGCCTCCCGACACACCAATTGCAATCTATTCGCGGGTGTCAAGCGAGGAACAGGTCAATGGCTATTCACTCGAGGCTCAGGTCAATGCTTGTAAAGCGTGGGCTGCCCAGCGAAAATGGAAGATTGCGGAATGCTACTCAGATCCAGGACATTCTGGAAAGGACGATAATCGTCCAGGATTTCAAAGTATGATCGCTCATGCCAGAGAAGGGCATTTCAAGGCAATCATTTTCCATAAATTGGATCGCTTTTCACGGAATGCTGAACAAACCATGCGACATTTCCGTGATCTTAATGCATATGATGTGACCCTTGCGTCTGTCACAGAGGATTTTGACTACACTACCGCTCAAGGCAGGTTTGTTTTTCGTATGATGGCATTGTTTGCCCAATGGTATCTGGAAAACCTTTCAGCCGAGGTTGTGAAAAGCAAAGTTGAGATGGCGCGTCAAGGCGTTCAGAATGGACCGGTTCCGTTTGGATATTTGAAGGACCAGGAGAATAAACAAATCATTATTGTGCCAGATGAGGCACAAATGATCCAAACAGCCTTTACGATGTATGCCTCTGGTAACTTTACGGATCAAACTGTGGCAGATTTCCTAAACCAAAGTGGCATCAAAACGCGGAAAGGGAATTTGTGGAGCAAGGACACGGTCACGGATTTCTTGCAAAACGAATTCTACTATGGGAAAGTTGCCTATCGAGATCAGCTGTGGCCGGGTCGGCATCAACCAATCATTAGCAAGGAGCTGTTTGATCAGGCTATGGAAATCCGTGCTAAACATGCCAGACGCCCAAGAACCTATATTGCCTTGAATAAGATCAGCCACCCAAATCTACTGCAGCGGATTGTGTATTGCAGTGAGTGTGAACGCTCTTTGCGTATCCAATCTTCTAGGCGATATGGCTACTATATCGAAACCTCACGCTATCGCGGAAAAGAATGCAGTGCCTCTCGTGGGCGAGCAAGGATGGATTATCTGGATAATCATACACTCGATCTTTTGAGAAACCTTCGCCTCCCTGAAGATTGGCAACAAGATATTGAGCGCTTGCTAGAAGATCTAGATGTTGTTCGTAAGATTGAAAACCGTCGTATCGA
>Ga0268298_10000352_pt1 | contig 59610 bp, 58 predicted proteins | sample WWTPWeurt_MetaG_FD_194462 | JGI IMG/M metagenome (GOLD analysis project Ga0268298, IMG submission 194462) | Activated sludge microbial communities from WWTP in Nijmegen, Gelderland, Netherland - WWTP Weurt | ecosystem: Engineered > WWTP > Aerobic digester > Activated sludge | place... | reverse complement strand
ACTCTACGCGCGACCGTTCCTCATCGTTGTGACGAGTGCCATGGCTGACGAATTCAAAGGCACCCTCGCAAATCTGCGCGAAGCCAGAGCGAAAGGCTTCATTGTAGTCGCTGAAAATCGTGAAGACGCATGGTTTCCTTTCCAGGGCACAAGAACCCAGGAAGAGAATATGATGGATGTGATCAAAGCCAAAAAGCTTCCGGCTGTATATCTCAAGGATTCAGAAACACTTGCCACAGATCTGCAGACCGCCTTTGAATTCTACGAAAGTGGCGAAGGCCCGGTTTTCCTTTTTGTAACGCAGCAAGTACTGCAAAGCAAACAACCTCTGTCAGTGGCCGCCGATCAGTTGTATCCAAAACCAAAAGTAGTCGTGCCTGCGCCTTCAAGCCCGCAGACGGAACAGGATTTTGAAAAGATAGTGCGCCTCCTCAATGAGGAGAAAACGCGCATCATCTGGCAGGTAGGCCAGTTAAGCGAAGAAGAATACAATCTTACGATTGAAATTGCGGACGCCGCCGGACTGGCGCTATGCGACAATCTTTCAAGACCAGGAAATGTTTCAAAATATAAGAACGGCCAGCTTGTTCCTCAATACCTGGGGACTCTGTCGTTGTATGGATTTTCACAACGAGCGTTTCGCTACATGCACAACCACGGGAAACTCAATCCCAAAGACTCACAGGTTCTGTTTTTCTTCAAAAGCAAGATCAGTCAGATCAATTCTCCCTTCTCCGAAAGTGCCATGAAGAACAAACTTCGAATTGGCCAAATCAGTGCAAACCCGACCCATCTGGCTCGTTTCGTTGATTTTCCGTGTGCTATGGATTCGCTTGAGTTTCTGCGAAAGCTGCGAAGAGCGCTGAATGTAAAACCGGAAGTAAGGGCCTTTCGCGAGGAAACGCTCAAGCAACTCCCTTTTACTACCGGAGACATTGTCAGCAAAGTGGCGACTCAACCATTGCATCCGAACTATTTCTTTAGAGAACTCAATCAAATCGTAGAAGAGCTGATTGTAAAAGAAGGATATGATTATACCGGAGTCTATGATGTAGGGCGCAATGGTGTTTCCGGTTATCGCAATGTGGCTCGAACGCGCCCTGGTTTCTCAGGCTGGTATGGCCGCGCACTCATGGGAGACGCCCTCTTAAGCGTCAATGCTCTGGCAGTCACCAGTCCGGTAAATATTCTGGCTTTTGTGGGCGACGGTGCGCGAGGGGTCGTGCCTGATATCCGCGCGTCGATGGTGGAGAACATCGCGCATATGTATCGCCCCGGTGCATTTAGAAAGAACATCACTATCTTCTATATGATAAACGGTCTCGTTGGATTGATCAATACCTACCAGGAACGAATGATGTCGCACCGTGCGCGAAGACAAATGCGATGCGTTTCTTTGTTGGATCCGGATGTAAAGATCAAGGTAGGGGATCTCACTGTTCAGCAACGCAATCTCTACTCGTTTGACGCTGATTTTATCCGCGAATCGCTTCTGGCTCCTGGACAATTGAACTTCTTTTCTGTGATCACCAACCACAACAATACGGGCGATGGAATGAGTCTACTGGCAGCCGATAACTGGCAGGAAATATGACATCGCTGAATGGAATTCGGGTCCTCGATCTATCTGCTGTGTTTCCTTTTCCCATGGCTGCGGCCTATCTGGCGGATCTCGGGGCTGACGTAATCAAGATCGAAAATCCGCGACTTCCGGATCCATCGCGTAAGATGGGCTCACCTTCCGGGAGCACCCACGATGGAAGCATCTTCGTTCTGGCCAATCGAAACAAACGATGCCTTTCGCTGAATCTCAAGCGACCCAGGGGAATGGAAGTCTTCAAGAAGCTACTTGCAAACACAGATGTTCTTATTGAAAGTTTTCTTCCGGGAACCACTTCTCGCCTGGGAATCACGTACGATGATTTGCGAGATTCCTTTCCGCGCCTTGTCTACTGTCATGGATCCCCGTACGGTTACGGGCAAAGCTCGCGGCCTGCGCATGAAATCAACATTGCAGCAGAAGCAGGTCTGATTGCAACTACGGGGACCGCGTCCACGCCAGTCCCCCCGGGATTTCAACCTTCAGATGTTGCAGGTGCTTTTTGCGCTGTAGGTGGAATCCTGGCAGCACTCCTGGCGCGCCATCAAACAGGGCGCGGGCAATTTGTGAATGCATCCCTCTTTGACGGCGCAATGTCTATGCTCTCGCTGGTTGCCGCCGAACATCTCGCAGGCGGAAATACGGATCGAGGAAAGATGGATGTTTCTGGTATGGCCCCCGGATACAGAGTGTATCAAACGCGCGAAGGATTTATCGCACTTGGAACGCTGGAGGACGCGGCGTATGAAAAATTCCTGAACTACATAGACAGAAAACACATCAAGAACATGCCGGAGGAATCGCAAATCGCAGAGCTCTCCCGTTACTTCCTTGATTGCGATTCTTCTTCTATTCAGAGGCTGATTGATGCAGAATTACTTGTATCCCGCGTAAATTCAGTTGCAGAAGCAATGACGAGCGCGCGCCTTCGCACACCAACTCTATTGCAGCGCATGCCGCAAGGAGGAGAAACACTGGGCGCTCCTTTTCATTTAAGTGAAACGCCAGTGTCTATCCGCAGCGGTGTACCGGAACGTGGCGAGCATACTCGTGATATTCTTAAGACGCTTGGCTATTCACAAGCAGAGTATGAAGAATTGCAGAACGAAGGAGTAGTAGCATGAACTCTCTATTTGATGTCCAGGGCAAGGTGGTTCTCATCACCGGAGCAAGCAGAGGCATTGGAAAAGAAATGGCCACCGCTTTCGCAGATGCAGGAGCGATCGTCTACGGAACTGCTTCCAGACCAGAATCTATCTCTCAAGGCCACAACCCTGCCATTCAGATGTCCGCGTGCGACGTTCGCGATCGAGGTATGCTCAAGGATCTCATGCTTCGTATTAAAGCAACACACGGCCGGGTGGATGCTCTGATCAACAACGCTGGAATCACTTCTTCTTCACTCGCGTCTCAAGTCAGCGACGAAGAAATGCAATCATTGTTTGAAACCAACCTCAAAGGTCTCTTCTCAGCATGTCAGGTTTACTACTCCACGCAAAAGCGCGAAGGTTGCATCATCAACATTTCCTCCGCAAGCGCAATGAGGGCTATGCCAGGTACTTCTTTTTATGGCAGCATCAAGGCCGGTGTAATCCAGACAACACAGGCACTGGCGGTAGAGTGGGCGCGCAGAAATATTCGAGTGAACTGCATTTCTCCTGGCTTCATCAAAACAGATATGAATGCGCACCTCCGCCAGAACGAGAGCACAGCGGCGCAAATCGCTGCTTCCATTCCACTCGGTTTTATCGGGGAGCCAGCGGACGTTTCTGGAGCTGCCGTGTTTCTTGTGAGCAACGCAGCGCGCTACATCACCGGACATAACCTGGTGATTGATGGCGGCGCACTCAGCCGCGCGTCATTCTAGGGCTGGAAACACCTGCCAGGAGTTTCTGTTCTCTCTTGCCTTTGCCCACTCTCTTTCGCCAATCATTGATTGCTGTTTTGAGTTCTTCCTCGTAACCGCCAACCATGATCAGAGTGTGAATGTAGCGTCTGGTAAATCGATTGTTCAGAGGATCGCGCAAGCGAAGGCGATCCAGAGTCGCAAGCGCAGTCGCTCCATCAGCGCGGGCCTGAAGTTTCGCAAGAACAAGCATCAGACGAGTGTCCAGATGGTTGCGCTCCACATAGCGCTGTAGACTGTCGATCGCGGCATCTGTCAAACCCAGCCTCATTTCCATGCGATATCTGGCAAATAACCCGACAAGAGAAGGCTCTCGATCTAGAGCCGCTTCGTTGAACCAGAGCAGCACGGAACGCAATGCTTCCAGACTTGTTGCGCCGCGAATCTTCTTGGAGAGTTCCCTTTCGACTTCTGTTCCAAGGTCCCCGGCCAGTCCATGACCAAGGTATTCAATCTTCAAAAGCGAAAGATCATCCAGTATCTCACCCGCTTCATGTAGCGCCCCCTGCAATCTTTCCAGCGATCCTTCGCTCTCTTCAACTTTGCGAAGGAACAAGTCAGGATTTTCGCTCACGATGGTATTGCCGGCATCATCAAGACCAAGACCAATGTCATCGCGGCCGTCTGACCCGGCAAAGAGCATGTCTCCCGGCTGAAGTTGAAAGCAAGTAACGCTGAGAGGTACGTCATCGCGCAAAAGTGGTGCATGATGCGTCGGGTCTCAGGGGCGCTCTTTTAGATGGGATGGATCTGGCAGTGACCGGGCTATTTATGCCCGGTTTTCATGGGATTGCGTCTATTGAAGAGCTCTGTCGCGACTTTCCTGGACTTCGCATCGTCGTTCTCACGGCGTATCCACAATATTACAAACAGGCGCGAAAACTCGGAGTTTCCGGATACGTTTTGAAAAGTGAAAATGCAACGCGAATTGCGCGTGCGATTCTGGATGTGGCTCAGGGTGGGACCTACTATTCGCCGGAATGCGAGAATGCAATTGTTTCGGAAGGTCAGATTCCCAGGCCGGATGTTCTCAGCGAAAGGGAAGTGCAGGTGATTCGCGCTGTTGCAGAAGGAAAGAAGAACGCGGAGATCGCCCGTGCGCTGGAGATAACTACGCGGACAGTTGAGTTTCACAAGCAAAAGATCAAAGAGAAGCTGGGACTTGAGACAAGTGCCGATCTGATTCGATACGTATACGAAAACCGATTGTAAAGAATTCAGGTGGTGATCCGCGGCAGGGCCGTCGGGGTTCGAAAGCAGCCTCCAAACGCAAAAGCGGATAAAAATCGAATCACTTGCGGAGATCGACTTGACGATTTCTTCCTGCGATAATACTTAGGTAAATGCCTAAGTATAGAGAACCGGTGATTCTCTTCCTCGCCCTGGGAGATATTACACGGATGGCGGTGATTCGAGAGCTCTGTCGCGGCCCCCGTTCTGTGAGTGAGCTGGCCCGTCCATTTGAAATGGCTCTGCCTTCTTTTATCCAGCATCTTTCTGTTCTTGAAGATGCGAAATGGATTAAGACAGAGAAGCAGGGAAGAGTGCGCACTTGCACTCTCAATCCGGATGCTCTTGCCCTGGCAGGCGGCTGGCTGGATGAACAACGCAGTCTCTGGGAACGCAGGCTGGATCAGTTAGACGACTATCTTTTGAAAATGAAGAAAACGGAAAAGAAGGAGAAAAAGAATGCGAAAGATTGAATTGAACCCCGCAACAGACCTCGTGCTCGATCGCACCGTGGATGTGTCCCCGGAACTGGTATGGAAAGCATGGACTGTGCCCAAACATCTCATGCCCTGGTTCTGTCCTCTGCCGTGGAAAACAATCGAGTGCGAAATCGATCTGAGACCTGGTGGAAAATTTTACACGGTGATGCAATCGCCTGAGGGCCAGAAGTTTCCTGGAACAGGATGCTACCTCGAGGTTACACCAAATGAAAGGTTGATCTGGACTTCTGCACTTGGACCTGATTACAGACCAAATGAAGCCGTAGAGAACCATCCTACCTTCACTGCGATCTTGACTCTGGAGAAGAAGGGAAGCGGGACCAGATATCTGGTACAGGCGCTGCACTCTAGCGCGGCCATTCGAGAAATGCATGAAAAGATGGGATTTGAGCAAGGATGGGGGATCGCGCTCGATCAGATGGTGGCATACCTAAAAAGTATTTAGTACTTTTTGTAATGTATTTCACTCGCCAACCGCTCGCGTGGACATTACGCTGATGGAAATGAAATCTTCTTCTCAGTTCGTGTTGATCACCGGCGTGTCCACCGGGATCGGTTTTGGCGCAGCAAAGCATCTTATTGCGCGCGGGTATCATGTCATTGGAAGCGTGCGAAACGCTGCAGACGGTGCGCGTGTTTCAGCGGAGCTTGGATCTAAGTTTTCGCCCCTGGTTTTTGATGTAACAGATGACGGTGCCGTCTTGCGCGCCGCCGCTGACTGCGAAAAGATTACTCAGGGTCAGGGACTTGCAGGTCTCATCAACAATGCAGGCATCGCCAAGGGTGGTCCGCTTTTGCATATGCCCATCGAAGAGATCCGCGAAAATTTTGAAGTCAATGTGATTGGTATGTTTCGCGTAACCCAGGCATTCGCGCCGCAGCTCGGAGCGAGAAAGGATCATCCTTCTCTGCCCGGAAGAATTCTCAATATCAGTTCCGTGGGCGGAAAGATGGCTGCGCCTTTCATTGGACCATACGTTGGCACAAAGCACGCAGTGGAGGGAATGTCTCATAGCCTGCGTCGCGAGCTTCTGCCGTACGGAATAGATGTAATCATCATTGGTCCAGGTTCCGTACAAACTCCCATCTGGGGAAAGCGTCCACCTGCGGATCGTTATGCGAACACAGATTATGCAAAACCGCTTCAGAATTTCTTGAGCTATATGGAAAAAGAAGCGAGCGAAGGACTCACCATAGATGAGATTGGGGAACAGATTGCCAGTATCTTTGTAAATCCAAAACCAAAAACCCGTTATGCGCTCTTGAAAGGAAAGTTTTCCAAATGGATCCTGCCGCGTTTGTTTCCAGATCGCATGGTGGACAGGCTTCTTGGAAAGGGAACGGGACTATTGAAATCATGACCGGATGGTCGTGTGAAAAAAGTAGCACCGCCGTCGCCGGCGGCGCAAATCGTCTTACTTCTGGGTTCCGCCGAGTTTCGCAACGTAGTCGCGAGCTTCTTCCAGTTTCAGGCTGAGGTCGCGGATCAATTCGCGGCCGCGGATCACCTGTTCGCTTTTGTCTGAGGATCCTTTCGCTTTGAATTCTTCGAAGACCCTTTCCATGTTGGCGATTGCGTTTTTAACGCCTTCTTCGCTGGTTTTCAGGAAACCGAGCGCAGCATTGTACAGGTCCTGGATATTTCTTTCGATCATTGTCCTCTCCTACCGCCCCGAAATGGTTTGGTGCATTGCACATTTTTCCTTGGTGCGTTGCACAGTCAAGTACTTCTCTGATTTTTTGTCCGAATGGTTCGGACCATCGGATTGATGGTTGGAGGAAAAATCAGGGCTTCCTGGGGCCATGCTTCAGCTGCAGGAACTGAACCACATCGTCCGGAGAAAGGAATACCTGGGTTTCAAAGTCCACATCGAGGGCCAGGAGCGCGCCGTAGTTTCTGCCCGCGACAATGCGCGGCACGGAAGGTTTGAGCATTTCAATGATGGCCCGCACAATTTTGATGTGCATTTCGTTTTCGATTACCTGGAATCGCAGGTCCACGACTATGTCGTCGTTCTTGATTTGCATGCGCACGGTTTGTGTTAAAATTGCTTTGAGCTTTTCGATGGCACCCAGATCGCACGTTCCGGTGAATAGAATCCTGGTAGTGCCTGCCTGTCTTTCCAGCTGAACGTTCCCTGCGCCGGAAGAATCTTTCATTCTTTCCAGGTGGCCGATTTGCATGGCACGCGCGATTCTGCTTACAAGCATTTCGCTCTTGATTGGCTTGATCAGAAAATCGGCCGCTCCGGCTCGCATGGCGCGCGCTACCAGGTCGCGGCCTGCATCTCCCGTGAGCATAATGACGGGCACAGTGTGTAGAATTGGATTGGATTTCAGACGAGATAGAAAGACCACTCCGTCATCCGATGCAAGATGAACGTCGAGCAAAATCAGGTCCGGACGATGAGCATCAATGATCTTCGTGGCCGCGGCAACACTGCTTGCGGCCAGAGTGCGATAGTAATGTTTTTCTAGTATTTTGCGCGCAAGGTCGCGAATCAGTGGATCGTCGTCTACGACCAGAACTGTCTTGTTATCATCCATCGGCTGGCTCATCACTTTGTTTTCAGCTGCTTGTAGAAAGCATTCAATTCTGAAATTAAGAACTCCCCTATGACTCTGGCCTTTTCGTCCGGGCTCTGGTCCACGATCTTCTCCTGCAGACGCAACAGAAGGTAGAGGATTGTTTTGTCCCTGGGCTTGGACGCCTGATTCTTTGCATGAAGGATGTACATGGAGAGTTGTCCCGGGTCTGCCGTGAGTATTTTCGTTTTGCAGTGCACTTCGAGGAATCGCCGCAGGCTTTCACGCAGGGCTTCTGTGGACTCTGTCTCCATTCTAAGAGATCGGCACTTGCAATGGCTCCACGCAAGTAGTTTTTGGGGCTGTCCGAGTTTGTTTCTGATTGCGCGGTTCTCTGAACCCTGCAATGTCTGGCATGACTTTCGAAGAACAACTACGTTCCGTGTTTCCAGACTTATCTGAGATTCCTGAAAAGGATCGCTTTCCCGGTCCCGTAGAACAGACTGAATATTTGATATCAGGAGAGCTGAAAACATGGCCAGGCCCGTTTCAGGATATTCACTCTCCAGTCTGCGTGAAGGCAGGCGATTCGCATGAATCGTATCGGATCGGTCATGCGCCCAAAATGACGCGAGAGGCCGCACTCGAAGCGCTGGAGGCGGCCGTGTCTGCCTATGATCTGGGTCGAGGGGAATGGCCTACCATGTCTGTCGCGCACAGGATCAAGCACATTGAAGACTTCGCAGTGCGCATGAAGGCCACACGCGAGCAAGTTGTGAAGTTCATCATGTGGGAGATCGCGAAGAGTCGCGAAGATGCGGAGAAAGAGTTTGATCGCACAGTGGACTATATTCGCGATACAATTCAGGCTCTCAAAGAACTCGATCGAAATTCGTCGAGGTTTCTAATAGAACAGGGAATCATCGGGCAGGTACGGCGTTCACCACTCGGAGTCGTGCTCTGTATGGGCCCGTATAACTACCCGTTAAACGAAACTTTCGCGACTCTGATCCCGGCACTCGTGATGGGAAATACATGCGTATTCAAACCACCCAAGCTTGGAATTCTGTTGTATCGTCCTCTTCTTGAGGCATTTCGAGATTCTCTGCCAAAGGGTGTAATCAATACAGTGTACGGGTCGGGGGAGGAAATTGTGCCCCCTATTATGGAAAGCGGCAAGATAGACGTGATTGCGTTCATTGGTTCTGCTCGCGTCGCAGACACTTTGAAGAAGGCGCATCCACATCCTCACAAACTTCGTTCCGTGCTTGGTCTGGGTGCAAAGAATCCGGCCATCGTCTTGAAAGATGCGGACCTGGACACGACCATTCCCGAGGCAGTTACCGGAGCATTGTCGTATAACGGTCAGAGATGTACGGCACTCAAAATCTTTTTTGTTCATGAGGACATTGCTGAGACTTTTGCAACCAGGCTTTCAGAGAAAATTGCTCAATTGACTTTTGGAATGCCGTGGTCCGCCGGAACGAAGCTCACTCCTCTTCCCGTCCCCGGGAAAAGTGAATACCTGGATGGACTTGTAAAAGATGCGCAGAGCAAGGGCGCACGAGTGATGAATGCGAATGGTGGAGCGTTTTATAAGACGTTCTTTTATCCTGCAGTTCTTTTTCCCGTGAACGATTCCATGCGCGCTTACCATGAGGAGCAGTTTGGTCCGGTCATTCCTATTGTTCCATATTCAAACCTGGACGATGCCATGAACTACGTTTACAATTCGCACTACGGCCAGCAGCTGAGCATTTTCGGAAGTGATCCTGCAGTGATCGCGAAGATGGTAGATCCACTGGTGAATCAGGTTTGTCGCGTGAATCTGAATAGCCAGTGCCAGCGAGGGCCGGATACATTTCCATTTACGGGAAGAAAGGGATCCGCAGAAGGAACTCTTTCCGTATCGGACGCGCTTCGTTCATTTTCGATTCGCTCTCTTTTTGCAGCCAAAGAAAGCGCTCAGAACAAAGCCATCATTGAAACGATTCTGCGAGACGATACGTCCAGTTTCATTTCGACTGATTTTCTTTTTTGAACATGGCTATTCGAGAAGTAGTGCAGGCCCGTGTTCGCCAGCTCACAGACGAAAGATCTGTGCTTCGCGTTCTTCCTGTTCATGGCGGAAAGGGAGTAGGGCCTTTTCTTTTTCTGGATCACATGGGTCCATGGGAAGTTTCGCCAGAAGAAACGAGCGATGTGGGCCACATCCGCACATTGGCCTGGCCACAGTCACCTATCTATTTGAAGGAAGCATTCTGCATCGAGACAGCGTAGGTTCCGTTCAGGAAATTCATCCTGGAGATGTAAACTGGATGAATGCTGGAAAAGGGATCGTTCATTCGGAGAGAAGACCACCCTCTCTTGCGAATCGCGCGTATCGAATCCACGGTCTGCAGGCATGGGTTGGGCTTCCACTTTCGCAGGAGCTGTCTGAACCTTTCTTTCATCATCACCCGCGGCGCGACTTGCCTCATTTCACAATCGACGGAGTGGAGATTTCTCTCCTGGCAGGAAGTGCACTCGGAGTCACTGCACCGGCGCAGACGTTTTCTGATTTGTTTTATATGGATCTTCGCATTCCGCGGGGTGGAAGCTGGACTTTTGTTCAGGATCACAGAGAGTGCGCTCTTTATATAGTAGAAGGCACTCTGAGGATCCACGGGCAGAATTTTGTCAGTCACTCTCTGGTTGTGTTTGAACCGGGAAAGGAAGTGAAGATGGATGCGCAGGATGGAGTGATTGCAGTGTTGCTCGGCGGTGCGCCCCTGGACGGCCCTCGCCATATGTGGTGGAATTTTGTTTCTTCTTCGCGAGATCGCATAGAAGAAGCAAAGCGATCGTGGGCTTCCGGAACATTTGGGGAAATCGAAGGTGAGACTGGATCCATTCCGCTGCCTTGAACTCGGAACGATTTTGGAACCAGCTACCGTCAGGAAATATGTTAGAAAATATGTTGACCTCGCCAGAAAAGAAAGCAACGGATAAACCTGAAATGTTTGATACTCTTGGTATCTACCGCAGGCTGAAGCGCGCCCGCGCTTCCGAACCTGTTGCGCGCGAGATCGCTATGGCCATGGGAGAAATCGTGCAGAGTCAGCTGGCAACGAAAGAGGACCTGCTTGTCGTCAGGAGAGATTTCCAGGATGTGAAGCAAGAACTGAAATTGGAGATATCCGCGTCCCGGATGGAGACTCTGCGATGGATGATGGGAATGATGGTGGCCCAGCTGGCCTTGCTTGTCTCAATACTTAAAATTCTTTAGGAATGCAGGGGTAGAGTTGCATCCGCTTTTGCGGCGGATGCAACAATAGAACTCATTTGTTCATGAATTTTTCGCAGCCCGCCACATTGTGGTTCTTGATATCTGTGCAGCTTGCTTTTGCCATGGCTTCCCCGCATGCTTTAGCGGCTTCCATGTCTTCTTTTGTGAAGTTTTCTGGTTTGTCTTTCTGCGGAACGGCAGAGGCCTGCGCCATACAGGATTCTTTGGAGAACTTCGCAGACATCATCTGACGCATGTTCTCAGGCATGCCCTTCATCATTTCTTGCATGCATTCTTCCATCTTTCCGCACATCTGGGACTTGATCTTGTCTGATTCCGCTTTGTAGTCTTCTGCTCCGCCGGACGACGAAGATGGTTTGCTACAGGCAAGAGCTGCCAGGAGCAAAAAGGGGGTGATTGCAAAGAGTTTTCTCATGATAACCTCTGATTTTTTGATAAGATCATGATTCGATTTCCGCCCGCGCCAATCAATCAAAACTCGAAATGTTTGAAAAATCATTTGACTGAATTCACCGTTAGGCGGCAACGAAGGGTCGATCTGAAAGGAGGCCGCGATGGATAAGGCATTTCGCCTGAGTCAACTGATAGGAAATACACCTCTCGTGGACCTCTCAAGGAAAGGGTCTCGCGTCCGTCTGTTCGGAAAGCTGAAGGGCAACAATCCCGCCGGAAGCGTGAAGGACAGGCCTGCGCTATGGATGATGGAACAGGCGGAGCTTCGAGGAGAATTGAAGCCCGGAATGCGGATCGTGGAAGCGACCAGCGGAAATACTGGGATCGCGCTGGCAATGGTGGCAGCCGTCAAAGGTTACGGAATTGAATTGATCATGCCTGAGGATGCAACGCGAGAGAGGGTACTTGCCATGCAAGCATACGGTGCTACAGTCACACTCACCGATGCATCCAGATCTATGGAAGGCGCCATCGATCTTGCTCACGAGCGCTTCGCGGAAGGTGGTTTCTGGATGCCCAACCAGTTCGCAAACCCTGACAACTGGAAATCACACTATCACACCACCGGTCCTGAAATCTGGAGAGATACAGAGGGAAGAGTGACGCATTTTGTTTCTTCCATGGGAACTACAGGAACCATCATGGGGACTTCTCGCTTTTTGAAAGAGAAGAACCCTGCCATTCAAATCATTGGTGTTCAACCGGCGGATGGTGCGAAGATTCCAGGCATTCGTCGTTGGCCCGTCGAATACTTACCGGCCATCTTTGAGCCGGCGCGTGTGGATCGCGTAATGGATGTCACTCAACAAGACGCAGAAGCAACCACTCGCCTTCTTGCGAAGAGGGACGGTGTATTCTGCGGCATGAGTTCAGGCGGAGCTATCTGCGCCGCGTCGCGACTCGCAGAGCAGTTAGAAGATGGAGTGATCGTCACGATCCTTTGTGATCGCGGAGACAGGTATCTCTCCTCTGATTTGTTCGGATGATTTTCTAAACCGATTCGATCACCATGGCAATCCCCTGGCCTCCTCCAATGCAAAGGGAGGCACATCCGTATTTCAGTTTTCGCCTGCGCAGTTCCTTTGCCAGTCCAAGTAGAATTCTATTTCCTGATGCTCCGAGTGGATGGCCAATCGCGATGGCACCGCCGTTTACGTTTGTAATTTCCGGATCCAGTTTCAATGATTTTGCAACCGCGAGGTATTGAGCCGCGAACGCTTCGTTGATTTCCCAGAGTTGGATTTGTTCCTGCTGGATGCCCGCGCTTGCAAGTGCGGCCGGAATGGCGTGCACCGGGCCAATTCCCATTTTTTCCGGAGGGCACCCGCGCGATGCCCATCCAAGAATTTTCGCCAGTGGCTTTTTTCCGGACGACTGCAAATAACGTTCGGAACAGACTACAACTGCGGAAGCGCCATCGTTGATGCCGGAGGCGTTTCCAGCTGTGACGGTTCCGTTTTCGAGAAATGCAGGTGCAAGCCCGGCCAGCTTCGCGCCCGCCGCGGTGCCGCGAACAAATTCATCGCGATCAAATACTTTCATTTCTTTACCGTCTTTGACCTGGACGCTTTTGATTTCGTCTGAAAGCTTACCTGATTTCTGTGCTGCCTCTGCTCGCGTTTGTGAGACGAGTGCCCAGGCGTCCTGGTCCTGCCGAGAGATCCCGTATTCCTGGGCCAGTGTTTCCGCAGTCCTTCCCATTGCCTGGCCAATGTATGGGTCTGTCAAAGCGCTGGACAATAGATCGATGAGTTTCCCGTCTCCGTAACGGATTCCCGTTCTTGCCCCGGCTGCCAGATAAGGAGACTGACTCATGCTTTCTACACCGCACGCCAGAGATAGATCTTCTCCTGCGCGGATCTGATGGGCTGCCTGGGCGATCGCCTCAAGGCCGCTTCCGCAGAGTCTATTCACATTGAGAGCAGATGCGGAGATGGGCAGGCCTGCTTTGAGCCCGACGTGGCGCGCCAGGTAGAGAGATTCGGGCCCCGAGGGCACTACATTGCCGCAGATAATGGAAGATACAGCCCCATGATCGACGGAAGCAGCCTCAATGGCCGCCTGCGCCGCCAGGACACCCAGTTCCACCGGGCCCAGTCGCGAAAGACTGCCCAGGAAGGCTCCCACAGGCAGTCTTCTGCCCTCTAGAATATATGCTGGATCTTTCAATGTTGGCCTGCCTTTGCCCGAAAATCGTACAGAGTCGAAAAAATCTGGACGCCTGTGAGAAAAAACACGAATTCTCGCAGCACGAGCGTAAAAGTTTCTTTTTGGGCAGACCGATACTGACTAATGGTTCGGTCTACCCGAAGTAGAGGAGAAAGGGACATGGATGTTAGAAAAAGCGGATTCCTCGCAATCTTTGCATCATTGATGATAACCGGTCAGGTATGGGCGCAGGCTCAACCAACGACCACACAACCGGCACAGCCAGCAACGCAGCCTGGTCAGCCTGCACAACCGGCAACACCGGCGGCTGAAACAGTAGGCGCTACAGGAGGACTCGAAGTGATCTTGCTCGATGACTTCGAAGAGTCTGAAGACTGGCATGCGCGCTCCACGTGCCCGCTCGGAGAAACCACCACACTGAAGATGGTTCAGCGCGGTGAGATTCGCGCAGCCGATGACGAGCAGTCCAAGCCACCAGAAGGCGAATCGCTCAACGTTCAAAACAATCCAGACAACCCGAACCACATCCTCGGAATCAAGACCTACTTCGACAACCGCGGCTTTGATCGTGTAGAAGTGAAACCACCTCACGAGTATGTAATCAAAGGTAAGGCGCGTCAATTCTCCGTCTGGGTACTGGGCCGCAAGTTTCGTCATAACATGAGCCTGAAACTCCGCGACTATCGCGGAAACACTCACAACCTTCCGCTTGGTCGTCTGGACTTCTTCGGTTGGAGAAAACTGACTGTGACCGTTCCTGGATGGCTGCCACAGAGCACCCGTTATGCGCTATTGGATAAGAACCTGCACTTCGTAAGTCTGTTTGTCACGAGCGATGTGCACGAAGTACCGGGCCAGTTCTACTTCTATGTAGATGGACTGAAGGCTCTCGTTGATAAAAGCGAGAATGCTTACCCTGGTTCAGAAGTGAAGGACAACTGGTGAAAACGATGATTCGTGCGGAGAAACCTATGGAACTGATTAAGAAAATCTTCGATCGTCGCACGGCGACCATCGCAGCTGTGTCAAGCATCGCTGCAGTGGCTCTGGCACTTGGCGGCGGAATCGTAAGTGCAGACGTCAAAACGGCAGTTGGGAGTGACGTGTCTTCCAATGAACTGCGATCTATCACAGTGGAAAGCTGGGACAAGGATTACTCAAACGGCGGCTATGGCTGGGAAGTGTCCACAGACAAGGATATGACTTCCAAAGACGGCCAGTATCAGCCCAATGCTCAATCTCTTCAAGCTGAGAGAGAAGTGAAGCTGATCAAAGGTACACCTCAGGATATTCGCGAGAACGTGAACTATCCAGAAGCCAGAGTACTCGGTGTGAAGTTTGGTTTTACTTTCCCTGGATACAACGTGGTGAGCATTCGCCCGCCGCATGTGGATCAATATGTGGTAGAGCGTCCTCGCCCATTTTTGAACGAGTATGCTGTGACCGGTGATTACAAATCACGTTCCTGCTACAAGAATCCAGCTCTATCTTCTGTCAATGCAGGTCGTGCGATGGTGGTAGATTGCCTTTATGGAATCGAACTTCCTGGTGAAGTTCATAAAGTATCTGTATGGGTGATGGGCCGTGGTAACGACTATGATCTCGAAGGATGGTTTGAAGACTGGAAAGGTGCTACCCACATTCTGAAATTCGGTTCTGTGAATTTCATTGGCTGGCGTCCTATGTCCATTGAGATTCCTAAGAGCATCCCTCAAGATGTGAACTCTTTCCCTGCGATCAAAACGCTCGTGTTCAAGCAATTCAAGCTTCGTTCCAAGCCACATACGTCTCTCGAAAGCGTTTACATCTTCTTTGATGAGCTTCGCGTTCTGACGGACATCTTCGAAGTTCATTTCGATGGTGCGGCTCTTGACTTCGACAAGGCGGATTGTGATCGTAAAAACCATCTGCTCAAGATGATTCGCGACAATGCACGTAACCCGGACGCTTATACTGCTCTCGTAGATTGCAGCAAGGCTCCAGGTCCTGCAGCACCCATCCAGAGCGGAAATACGCAGCCTTCACAGCCTGCTCAACCAGCACAGCCCGCTCAACCGTAAGCGAGTGGTCTAAGACTGAACGAAAGCCGCCTCGAAAGGGCGGCTTTTTTTATGGCCTGAACAGGGCACCAGAGTCGTCAGATAGAACAATCCTCGCACCAGCATCGCGTTTGAATTAGGGTGTGAAGGGCGAAGCCATTTGAGATTTCTGGCAAATCCATGATTTTTGAAGATCCCACAGCGCGGCGCTGGCGCTCCTTTCTCATCGCATTCTTTACATTCTTGCTCGTGGGCGGTGGACTAGCTGCCGCGTTTGTAGCCGCGCTCTTTGTTACTCCTCCTCTCCCTGATTTTCAGCACAAACGCAATGTGGACAAGAGGGTCAGGATTTTGCGAGACCAGGCGCAGGATCTGAGTGCAAAACAGAAGCATGGCCACGAAGTGCAGCGCAAAGTGGAAGATAAGAAAGGTCCACTTCTTGCGATTCCCCGTCAGGGAGATAAGCTGGTTACCGCGTTTTTAGTGCAGCATGATCTGGCGAGTGTGGCGGCATTTCGCGATCACAAGGATCGAATCGATGTTGTGTTTCCTGATTGGTACTTTCTAACAAGTGCCAAATGCGAAGTGAGTGAAAGAATTGATGAAGAAGTTCGTCGCGTCCTGGACGAATCCGATTCTGCCGTGATTGGCCGCGTAACGAACGGAGACCATGAGAAATGGCATACAGCGGAAATGCGCAGACTTCTCGCCAGCCCGCAATTGCGAGAGTGCATCGCAGGTGTCCTGGTCCAATTCGCAGAGCGCGATCATCTCAAGGGATTGAATATTGATATCGAGACTCTTGGCACTGCTGGGCGTGCGGACTATGTAAAGTTTCTAAAGGAACTGGCGGATCGTTTGCATGAACGCGATATGATCCTCACGGTAGACATCACAGCACACGATCCTGCTTATGATGTAAAAGCAATCGCTCAGGTGGCCGACGGCGTTGTATTGATGGCATATGATGAACACTATACGAGTGGTCCGGCTGGTCCGATTGCAAGTCAGGAATGGTTTGAGGAAAACGTTGCGTTCACTTTGAAAGACGTTCCACCAGAGAAATTAATCGTTGGGATTGGAACCTATGCGATTGACTGGTCGCAAAATCACTCCTACAGCATGAAGTTTTCAGAAGTAATGGCTCTGGCAGACGATATGGGAGCACTTCCTGGAATGGACCCGGAAAGTCGGAACATGCATTTTTCTTACAGCGAAGATGGGAACAATCACACGGTCTGGTTCTTGAATAACGTCACCGCCTGGAACCAGAAGCTTGCGATCGATCGCCTGGGTGTGGCAGGAATTGGTGTTTGGCGTCTGGGTGCGGAAGATCCATCCATATGGAAGATCTTGCCGCAGCAGAAACCCAACATCGAAGCTGTAGTCGAGCCAGAAGCACTTCGAAGTGTTCTCTATTTGAGTTTTGGAGAAGTCTTTCATCTTCATACCGTGCCATCGCGCGGTAAAATGAGTGTAGAGCAGGATGGAGAAGGATTTATCGACGCTGCAAAATATGACTCCCTTCCGGAAGGATATTTGATTGAGCGAATCGGGAATTCAATTCCAGACAAATCGCTTGTTCTGACTTTCGACGATGGTCCCGATCCAGTTTGGACTCCAAAAGTTCTAGATGCACTCAAGGAAAGCAAAGTGCACGCGACGTTCTTTGTGGTGGGAGAGCAGGCAGAACGTTATCCTGAAATTGTACAGCGGATCCTCGCGGAAGGTCATGCGATCGGCAATCATACCTACTTTCATCCTGATCTCAGCAAGACTTCTCCCGAACGCGTTCGCCTGGAGCTCAACAGCACGCAGCGGATTATTGAAAGAGAAACTGGCTACAAGACCATGCTGTTTCGCGCACCATACAACACGGATTCAAATCCAGACGAAGCCCCGGAAATCGATCCGCTTCGCACGGCTGCGGACATGGGATACTTGATCATCGGGGCAAACATCGACGTCGCCGACTGGCAAAAACCAACTGCTCGCTTAATGGCAGATCGTCTGATTGAGCAAGCGAAGAATCCAAGAAATCATATCATTGTGATGCATGACGGAGGTGGCGATCGCAGTCGCACTGTGGAAGCTCTTCGCATTGGCATTCCGGAGCTCAAAAGCAAGGGATATGTATTCCAATCTCTGGAAGACGCAACAGGGATTAGCAAATCCACTTTGTTTCCTGCGATGCCTGCAAGCGAGGCCATGCTTGTATATATCACCGCCGCTTCGTGGCTGAGCATACGCTGGGGATGGGTGATCATTACATGGCTGTTCCTTTTTACAACTTTACTTGCGATCTTTCGCATTGTGTTTCTCGGGATTCTTGTCTTCAAATCTGTTCGCAAAGCAGAGGAAAGAAAGGACGACGGAACATTTTTGCCTCCTGTGAGCGTGCTCATTCCTTCGTATAACGAAGCGAAGGTGCTTTCGCAGACCATTCAATCTCTGCAGCAAAGTACGCACCCTCAGTTCGAAATGCTGGTGATTGATGATGGAAGTACGGACAATACGAAAGAAATCGTGCGAGGCTTGATGAAAAAAGACAAGCGCATTCGTCTGGTTTCGCAACCAAACGGGGGCAAATCTTCCGCGCTAAATCTAGGAATGAAAGAGGCAAAACACGAAATCGTAGTAACAATTGACGCGGATACCATCGTCATGCCTCAGACTCTGACGGAGCTGGCAGCACCGTTCAAGGATCCACTCGTAGACGCCGTATGCGGGAATGTGGAAGTCGGAAACGTGCACAACGTTCTGACGGGTTTTCAATCTCTAGAATACATCACCTCTCAGAATTTCGACAGACGTGCCTTTGACGCACTCAACTGCATCAGTGTGGTTCCTGGGGCTACAGGCGGATGGCGTCGGTCCAAAGTTCTTGAGGCCGGTGGCTACAAGAGCGATACTCTCACGGAAGACGCAGATCTCACTCTTACCATGCTTGAGAATGGAGCGCGCATTGTATACGCTGCGGAAGCTCGTTCGCGCACAGAAGCTCCTGCTACCATTCGCACTCTTTCCAAGCAAAGATTCCGCTGGAGCTTTGGAACCTTCCAGTGTCTGTGGAAGCACAGGCATGCATTCTTCAAGGGCCCGCTCGGCTGGGTTGCATTGCCCAACATGTTTCTGTTCCAGGTTCTTTTCCCGGCTCTCTCACCGATAGGCGACGTTGTGTTCATTCTCTCCATTCTGCGGGGGGACATGGAGGCAATCGCTGTGGGTTACCTGCTATTCTTGTTTATGGATGTCTGCGGTTCACTGCTTGCCTTCATTCTGGAGAACAAGCGGAAGCGTCTGATGTTCCTCGTGTTGATTCAGAGATTCTTCTACAGACAGTTCATGTACATCATTACCTTTAAGGCAATGTTCGCTATGCTCAAAGGAGCGCGATACGGATGGAACAAGCTGGAGCGTCAGGGCACTGTCAGAATGAATCCAGAGCTGGCCAAATCACACTAGTGGGCCGGCAAGTTCCCTGATAAGAACTTTGCGCGGTAATCCTGAATGTATCGCACTACTGCTCCGGGTTTGAGGTCGCTTTTGGGCGGCCCGCCCGGCGCGTCTTCTTCGTCTGCATTTTTGTTGAACATGACGTAAGGCAGCCACTTGCGATTCTTCAGGACCATCACATCTCCCTGATCCGTGATGGCCCCTACGATAGACGACGTTGTAGTCCCCATGAAGACTGCGAACTTTCTGGACTTCAGACTGGACGGTTTGCCCGATGATTCTTCGAGGAAGATATCTCGAAAGTCGATTTGAGAATGGAGCTCCGGATGAAGCTGCTTCTTAAACGAAGAATGATAGAACAGCAAGGGGATTCTGTATGTGGAAAGCCAGGACTCATAGCCGTGATCGCGAATCCCATGATCCGACGTAACTACAATGAGAGTATGGTCCAGCTCGTGGGCTTTTCGCAGGCCTGATATCAGATCGTCTATGAATTCAGAGTAATATTGCACCGCTGTTTTTTTCTGAATGTCAATGTACTCTGACGCATGGCCGAAGATGAATTCGTAGAAGAGAAATACGCGATCGTGTTTTACTACATCGTTCACCAGTCGCGAAACCATGATTTTGTCCTCGCAACTGTGTTCGAATTCGTACGGATTGATGCAGAGGTATTTGGATCTGGCCTGGTCCACTTCTTCATGCGTTAGAGTGTATATCTGGTCCCATGGCAAGTCTGTCACAACCAGTTCCCTTTCGGTTTCTGATGCGGAATACACGGTTCGATAGTTACGATTCTTTACAATATTAAGAAGAGAAGGTTTTCCAGAGACAAAAGAATATTGGTCCACATCTTCATCTGAGTATGCCTCAAACGGGATCAGTCTTCCTCCCAGGAGAGCAAGCATCCCGGTGCGACTGTCCATATCTGCGGCAAAGAAATTGTTGTATTCGTGAGAGTGCTCCTCTTCTCGATTGAAGAAGGTGCCGTGTGGAAGGGCACGCGAGTCCTCTCGTAACTGTGCAAGAGTAATCTGTTCCATCACCAGCACGATGATCTTTTGAAACCGCGGTTCGAAGCGCGGTGCGGGGTGAGTCCATGAGTCCAGGTCGTCCAGAGAGAATTCAGTGGGAGCCGGATCTACTGTGAGCCCGGGAGAACGCGCAGCCTCCGAGACGTCCTGGATCAAATGAAGAATGGGTGAAGCATTCTCATTCGCCGTAGCCTTTGCAACCATGAAGAGGCTTCCGCATAATAGGAAAGCGAGGGTGGTTGGAATATGCCAGTCATCTCTGAGATAGCTCACCACATAGACCAGAAGCAGGGCTGCGAGAAGCAAAATGTTTCCCCAGAAAGGAAGCACATTGGTAAAGAAGTAAGCAATGCCAGATAACGTTAAATCGAAGATGGAATACTGTCTAATGGTTGCTTCTCGAAAAAAGTAGCAGTAGGAAAAAGTTAGAACGAAGTAAAGAAGATACGCGGAGTGAAAGAACAGCCGGGAAACAATTCGGCCGCCTGGAATGGCCTGCAAAATCCGAGCAATCAGAAGAAGAGTCAGGAAGACAGCCGAGTCCGCAAGCCACGAAGAGAAGAGAGGAAGCCCTTCCCCTTCAGGCAGCAGAATGAGTCGGAAGAATGCAAAGAAAACAAGGGCTCCAAACGTGAGTCGAGAGCGAAAGCGCGCGGCTCGGGTTGCCAGTGCCAGGGATGTGTTATACATTTAAAGCGATCTAGGACGGATGCCGTATGGCGGTCAATCTCTAGGTGAACTATCGTCCGGAATCAGAGGCTCTGCAGATTCAATGTACTTCTTATTTTCCAGGTCTCTCAGTGCCTCTACGAACGGATGAAGCAGGTTCTCTCTTCTTCGCGGAGGCGGTCTTTTGTAAGCCATGGCCAGACGCAGGTTGTAGCCGGGCTTTTCTTTTGCAAAAAAGTCCAGCAGTCGTCCATAGTAGTGAGAGGAGGAGTGGACCGGTTCGTAAAGCAGGATGAGAATTTCTCGCTTTGCATTGTCCCGCAGAATGCCCCTGTAGCGAACGATCTGGTCCGCGAGCAGAGATGAGACGACGCGAGAAACAAAGAAAGCAAATAGAGTCTTTCGTTCATCTTCACGCATGGAGGCCAGATGTGCCTCGAGCTGTTCGGCGCGTAGATGCGGCAACGCTCCGTTCAAATCCCGTGCGATCTCTGATTTTTCGTGAGTGAGCAATGTCGCATATCGTTTCTCAAGAGCGGGAAGCCCGGCGGGATGGAGGAGCATATTCTTGAGATCTGCCGCCTGGTAATCTGTAAGGGGTGTTAGAAAGTCGTATCCTGCAAGTCTTGGCGCGTCCAGGACCATCCCTCCACGGCTTATGATTTTAGATTGGAGCAATTCATCATAAATCATCTGAGATCTATGACGATTGACTCCGTCTATAAACACAAAGCTGCCTGGACTAAAAACTCCGAACGGCGTGCCAGTAGAAGCAATGAAATATTGAACGTGTTCTCCGTGACCGAAATCGGGACGATACTGTATATCCATCTTTGCCCGATCTGGCCTGTAGCTGAACAGGCCTGCCTGGCGTGGATACTCTTCTTGCAGTAGAAGATCATCCTGGGCGATGGCGATTCTGTTTTCCCCTTCGCGCAAAAAATCACCGAACGATTCTCCGGATATTTCTCTTTCTTCTCCATCAATCGCCGCGATGAGGGTCAACTTGCGTGCCCGGATTTCTGCGTTGCGAAGGAAGAAAGATTGGTCTTTGACGCGGGCACGATTGGATAGTAAAACCGGTGCGGGAGCGGCTGCACAGAATTGGTTTGTGAGTCTGTCTGTATAAATGCGATAGTCCTGAATCGCATTTTCTATGTAATACTTATGAATTAGATCCAGAGGCGACTGTAAGAAGATTGGATCTCGCGGATCCAGTCTCATGGGCCTGGTTTTTCTGGCGCGCCAATGTCGTACGGACGTACCAGGGGCTCAGTCAGATTGACGGCCTGATCCAGGAGTGCCTGCGTGTCCGCACGAAGCCGGGCAGTCAGTTTCTCCACGGTAACCTTCTTTTCTTTCTTGTAGTCCGCATAGTATTCAGATAGAAGAAAGGGCTTTGCGAAGAATACATGAGCCTTTCTGGGTCGCGGATTTGTGGATCCGTCAATGGTTGTTTCGAATCGTGCCAGCCATTCGTAGAATCTCTCTGCGGAAGGTCGCGAAAGCAGATACTCGGGTTTGATTACAATGAAGTCATATGCTTTCTGGCATTCGCGCTGTGCCCATTCGATATCGCTCGCGGTGGGATTGGGCAGGCGTGGGTCTGGAAATTTGACCAGAATCATTTCGATGACTGCGAGAAGATGGCGCAGTTTGACAATCGCGTCACTCTTTTTATCATAAGAGGTGAGGCCGAGTCTCTCTGCAACGTTGTCCAGGATTACATGGCGAACACGCCCCACGCGGTAGTCGTAGTCTTTCTCTGATGCCATAGGGACGCCGTAATCTTTTTCCGCTTTTTCAAGCATCACGCGACCCACAGCGAGGAATCGCCGCAGTAAATTTCTGTTTCCTGGATCCACTCCCAGTTTTGCTTCTACGATCTTGATGTTCTGATGAAGATCTGCTCGGAGATGAGCTTCCGTTCCGGTCATTACGTATTTTACAAACGTGGGGAGGACTGTAACATCCGCGGATGGATCTGATTTTCGCGCGTCTTCCAGTGCCCAGATACCGAGCTGTGCGGCACCCTGCTGGAACGGAAGTAGATTGTCATTTTCCCCGCTTGTGGGTTCTCCCTCCGGATATAGAACCAGTTTTCCGCGCGGCTGGCTGAGGATTGCGCGTGACATCTTGATGGACTCGCGATCTGCCGCGCCTGCGAGTACTGAGAATGCTCCAATGCTGGAAATGAACTTCCCCACAAGACCACCGCCCCATTCAAATACCTGGCGGGCGGCCATGAATTGAAAGCGAGCTCCCATTACATTGGCCACGTAGTACGCAACCGGCGGTTCAGAAGTAGTCGGGTGATTGCTGAAATAGAGCAGACGATCATCGCGAATCGAGCGCAGCATCTTCACATCCTGCGGCTTGAGGACCACACCATCTAGATTCTGCAATTGCTTGAGTAAAATGGGAAGGCTAAAGTCTACGGCCCAGGCAACAGGGAGATTGAAAGCCGACGGTATGAATGGTTGCATCTACAGAGAAAATCTTCCGGCGTACACTAAGTTTGAAAGTCTTTTTTTAGTTTTTTTGCCAGCATCTTTTCGAGGAATCCGGGGGCCAGCGTGCGCAGATAGTACACCAGTGGACCGGCACTGTTTGTGAAAGCGATGCGTTTGTCTTTGCGTACTGCTTCAAGAAGGATGGTGGCTACCTGAGAAGGATCCTTTGCTCCCGACGCCTGTTCCTCAGAGAGTACAGTTCCGTCTGCGCTAAGCCCACGCGTGCGAAGTTGTGTGCGAGTGTAACCTGGACAAAAAATGAGAGTGTCAAAGCCTTCGCGTTTCAATTCAATGCGAATGCTTTCCATCCAGGCGTGGCCTGCCGCCTTGCTTGCGCTGTAGGCGAATCTGCCCGGAATCCCGTAGAGGGCGGAGGGTGTGGACACCAGAACGATTTTCTTCTGACCCGCAGTTTCTCTCATCACCGGTAGTAGCGTCTGTGTAGTGTAAAGTGCGGCAAAAAAGTTGAGGTTCATTGCTTGTTCTGCAATGCCCGGTTGTGTTTGATCGAATCTACCATGCGCGGTGATCCCAGCATTGTTGATCAGGATAGATACACCTCCGGCAGATCGTGCGAACGGTTCGATCTTGATTCTGTCGAGAGGAGAAGAAACATCGCATACGAGGAACGCTGCTTTGATTCCGCTCTCGGTTTGGATTTCGCGCGCCACTCTTGCCAGCTCTTCTTCGCGTCTTGCAACCAGTAGGGGGATTCCGCCCCGTCTGGCTGTTTCCCTGGCAGCAGCTTCTCCGATTCCGCTCGAGGCTCCAGTGATCAGTACGTTTTTCCCTTTGATGTTCATGGATTCAATTTGACCGTAGACCCCGGCACAGTATGCGGAGATATGTCGGCCCTTCGCGAATTCTTTGTAAATCTAAAAAAAGGAACGGAGCACCTCAACTATGGCCGAGAAATTCTGCGCGATTGGGGCGCGGAGCATGCACTGAAACTGGCTTCTCGTGATCAGCCAATCAGCGTGTACGATCTGGGTTGTGGACACGGAACGGACATTGTGAACATTCGCCAGCATGCGAGCATTCAAACAACTGCCGCATTTCGCTGGCAGCTGGCAGGGATTGAAAACTTCAGTGAGTATCAGAAAGAATGCAAATCATTGGGGATCGCGACGCATGCAGTAGATCTTGAAAGGGACACATATCCTGGTAAAAATGCGTCTGTGGACATACTTATTGCCAATCAAGTGCTGGAGCATACAAAGGAAATCTTCTGGATCTTTTCAGAAGCAGTTCGTCTGGTTCGTCCAGGGGGAAAATTTCTAGTAGGCGTTCCCAATCTTGCGAGTCTCCACAATCGTTTGTTGCTTCTGTTCGGGGAGCAACCAACCGCCCAGCAAAGTCTGAGCGCGCACGTTCGCGGATTTACGAAACCTGATTTCAAAAAATTTGCGGAGACGGGCGGATTCTTTAAGCTCACTGAATTTCGCGGGTCCAATTTTTATCCATTTCCGCCCGGCATTGCCAGACCTCTGGCGCGTATGTTTCCCACTCTTGCGTGGGGAGCGTTTTTCAATCTGGAGAGAACAGATCGTCGCGGGGATTTTCTGGAATGCTTGAGTGGAGATGAGAATTTTCTGGAAACGCCATTCTATGGGAGTCCACACAACCCTGCGCGCGGAAGAAAATTGCGTAAGTAATGGTTTGTGTTCCCCGTTTGTGTTTCGCAAATACTGGATCACTGCTGCGTTAGCGTCGCAGAGTAATCGATTTTTTTCCTGAAGGCCGAATGATTTCTCCGCGCCCCGAGTCTCGAGCGAGATCCAGGAGAATGAGTCCTTCTGCATCGTCTGCGAGCACGACTTGATCGTGCAGCTCAGCAATGAATTGATTCGGTCCGGGCATCGCATTTCCGCCGAGAGGTTTTTTTCCCGCAGGGCCAATCAGATCCTGGCCTGATTTTTCCCAGGATTCGTCCGTTGTGCGAAGGCCGTCTGTTGCCATCCCGCGCCAGTTCCCGAATTTTTCTATGAGTACTCGCACGCGACATCCTGTGCCCAGGCATACAGCCACTCTTCCCGCTGTGGCGAGACCTGCACCTGCCGTGTCTACATCTTTGCTTTTGACGCGAACCCGAAAGAATTTTTGACCGGTCAGTTCTATAGTTCCATTCAGTCCGGCGTCTTCCGACGTCATGGTCCAGGACCCCGATGGGTTTCGAGAACAGCCTGCGAAGAAAGCAAGTAAAAGGAGGATTACACGCATGCGCAAGTCGCGCACTCCAGCATCCTGGATGCAAGTAGATTCAAAAGATCATGAGCCGATTCTGCGCATGAGATCATCCGTTTGGGCATCAGGCAGTACACTCAATTCCTTTTGTAGCAGGGTTTTGAGTTGATCATACTTTCTCCTGGCTTCATTCTTCTTTCCTGCCAGGGCCAGTCCGCGCAACAGCTGTCTCCAGCATTCTTCATCCAGATTGTCCAGAGAGATGCATTTCTCTGCGAAGTGAATCAACGAACCGGACTGGTTTTCTTTCGTGATCTCGGAGCATACCTTCAGCAATGACTTCTTGAACCTGGTCGCAATCTGATCACGGATCATTTGTGTCCCTTCGAAGTTCGGGTCGAATTCGAAGTAATCCCCGCGATACAGGTCCGTTGCCTTTTCCATCAGTGTGATGGCGCGTTCTGGATGGGAGGAAAGCAAAGCGAGAGACTCCGCGATTCGCTCGTCCAGTCTGGCGGCGTCTGTGGATACGAGAGAAGGATCAAGGGAAACAGTATCGCTGATGAATGCGACTGCTTCCGATACGGTGAGAACTTTCCGTAAGCGAAAAATCAAGGCATGGAGATTGTTGAGAGCATTGGCTTCCGTTAGATCCGGCCACAATAGTTCCAGCAGTTCTTCGCGGTGGATTCCTTTTCCATATCGCACGAGCAGGATCTTAAAAAGGGTTAGAAGCTTTTTCTTTCCACCGAGCTCTTCTGCCGCTATTTTCACACCATTCAATCTCACTTCGAGAGAGCCAAGCACCCGGACATAAAGAGGACGCTCTTCCGCTGAATCAGGATCTTCTGGAGGTTCACGCAACCGTTCTCTTTCCTTGCGTGCCTCTTCGCGCATTTCAGCATTTTTTTTCCAGTCCGGGCGATCGTCCGTGGCTGGTGGATTGTTATTTTCAGTTGCTGCTTCGCCTGCGTGTGAGTATGCGAACTTCACTTCGAATGTAAAAAGACTCTCTACTGCAAACATTACCAGAACAAATCCGAAGTGCGCAATGTAGGGGAAGGTATAGAATTCCAGGGAAACCGCCATGTCATTGGCGCCCATCAGGAAAAACAAGACGAGCGATACGACGAGTATGCGCGATTCTATTTGTCTGAACAGTCCAAGTTGGAGATATCGTACGATGATGCCGGCCATTCCAATTAGATTGAGCGCAATGAACATGAACACCCATACTGGTTGTTTTGTTTCGTAGAATGTGACACCCAGAGCTGGAAATGTTTTCACTGCTCCCAGCTCGCTGTTGTACGCGTGAGGGTAAAACAGGATGATCAGAGAAAGCATTGCATCTGCGATCGTGAAGACCCAGACAAACCAGTCCGGCAGAATGGGTCTGAATCTTTGCGCGAAGAACAGGAAGAAGACAGCAATGAACGGCAGGATTGCATTTTCTATGCGCTCGAATAGAAGCGCCTGAGATTCATTTGTGTTGATTGTTTTGAGAAGGCAGATCAGGTACGCTGTGAATGCGGCTTGAGTGAGTGCGAAGAATAGGAGGAAATCAAGTCTGCGGTTTTTAGAGAAGATGACCAGATTGTGAATGGCGCGATAAACCAGGATGGCCGAAACGAGAATGTAGGTAAGCTCGTAGACGGTCACCATGCAAATAGACGGAGGAAAGCAGTATATTTCAATCAATAATCATGGCTGCTCATTCCTTGACAGCAAAGATTGGCCATTCGAACTTCACCCATGCAACAGGACCCTACCGTCATCAGTCAAAATCCATATGAGGCACCTGCAGTAGCGTCGCTTCCCGTGGAGGAGCCATATTCCTCCGGGACACTTGCAGATCCTGGAATGCGCCTCATTGCGCACATCATCGACATGATTGTGTTTCTCGGGGCTTTCGGTGTGGCCATGGCAGGGTCCTCTTTTCTTCCACAAGAGAAAATGGCGCTTGGAATCTTTGGCGGTATGTTCGGGGCTCTCGTCATCATCGCGATCAATTTGTACTTACTGGCGGCGCGGGGACAGTCCATCGGCAAGGTTGCACTTGGGATTCGCATTGTTCGAGTGAGCGGGGAAAAGGCCAGCTTCGCGCGGATCTTTTTTCTCCGCATAGGCGTCCCCGCGATTATTAACGTGGTTCCTGGACTCGGTTCTATGTTTGCGCTCGTGGATTCTTTGATGATTTTTCAGGATTCCAGGCAGTGCATTCATGATATGATTGCAGATACGAAGGTTGTTCGAATCAGGTGATTCATGAGCTCTCAGGATCTCGCGTTCGCACGTCAGTATCTCGAAGGCCGTTTGCGCGAAGGCCAGCATAGACCGGATCTTCATCAAACGATCAACTCTGTTTACAGTAGATACTTAAAAATATTAAGTGATACACCGGACCAGTACGCCTCTTCAGTCGGAGATATGTTCGACGTGTGGAAATCGGAGACCATCGATAGACAGCTCAATCTTCGCAAACTGGCAGAAAAGATAGGGCACGCAGAGGCTGCAGCGGTCCACGCGAAGATGGCAGAACGTGTGAAAGCAACTCGTTCCTATCCGGAGCTGGCATCCCTGTCTGCAGAAGTGCAGGAAGCCGCGCGCAAGGCCGGCGCATCTGAAATCGCGCGGAGGGACGCACTGACCGCATTCCTGGGCTTTCTTGTTTTGATTCGCGCGGAATCCGAGAAAAATAAACCTGGCCGCCGGGCACAGGCAAGATCTGCGTTTCAGGAAATGAGATCGCTCGATCCGGATTTCAGTTTTTCAAAATTGCGATCTCACTTACCATATCGTGCCATGATCTACTACACAGAAGAACAACTGTCCATGCTGGAGCAAACTTTTGCGGAGTGCAAGGCGTGAATGCAGATATAGAGCAATACCTGAAGGGTCAGGCGGACATGATCGCCACCTACGTCCAGAAGCTGGGCAAAGATGACCCGGCTGTGACCGCATGCCTGGCAGTGCTAGAAAAACTAAGGACCCTGGGTGGACGTTATGCGGCCATCTACGAGTTTATGGCAGATCCTTCCTTTCAGCCGCTTTCCGCTGAATTCTCAGCGAAGATGATGGAGCTGGCTACAAAAGCTTCTCGTCCTGCGCCGGGGGCCGCTCCGTCGATTCCGTCTGCCGCGCAGGCAGCACTTGGATACCACCGCGCTTTTGAAAGCATTGCGAACATTGCAAAGTTGCCCCGGACGCGCGAAGTGTATGAACGTATCTTTGCGCTTGAAAAAGAGTCTGCACATGCGGGTGAATTCGTCGCGAAGATGGCGGCGGAAGGCTTGTTTGCGAAGATGGCTACAGTACAGATGATAGAAGAATACTCCGGTCTCACGGCTCAGGCTGAGTCTGTGGCTCAGCCTACTATGGCCGCACACAATGAGTTTGTCCTGGCGGCCGCACAAAAGGCCACGAGTGCCATTGAAATCGAATATGAATCCATGCGCCTGTTTGAACTCAATCAGCTGGAGCTTCGTCTGGATAGAACTCTTGTAAATGATGCATTTGACATCCTCGGATCCGCCATTTCCAGCTACCTGCTGGTCCCGTCCGAAGAAAATCGCGCGGCCGTGGAAGCGGGATATCGCTTTGTCGCGGATTTTTACGCACTGGATTCTGAAACGTTATTCGCCATTCCCAGGTTCATGGACCATATGCGGTTTATGGTGGAGCACTCCAATAAATCGCCGGGTAGTAAGAAGATGACGGTAGAGTCCATGACTTCTGACTTCAAGGGGGCCATCACAGTCTGCTTGAAGGGAAAAGCACCCGTCGTTCTGGGTCCTTCGTCTCGCAGAACAGCAGTTTTGTGGGGAAAGACCGTACCATTAGAAAAGTTTCACGAGGCAATTCGTCATCCGGATCGCCCGGCTGAATTGCAGACCTGATTACAGTTCGGAGATTCTCACGCCTTCTTTGATTTGCTCTCCGGGGTAAACAATGACTTCATCTCCCTCTGCCAGACCGGACTTGATCATGGACTGGGTGCTCCCGCGACGTTCCACCTGCACCTTTGTTTTGTGCGCCTTTCCTTTTTCTACGCGAAATACAGACCATCCTTCCTGATCTCTAAACAACGCGCCGCTGTGAATGACGAGCGCTCCATCCTGTCTGTAGTGGATGACTTCGCATTCCAGTCTGAAATTGTCTCCAAGCGTTTTCCATTTTTCGCGAGGTGAGATGATGTCTGCAAGTACGCGCACGCGTCTTTCTTCCACTCCCAGGCCGGATATCTTCATGATTGCTTGCGGTTCTACAATTCTCACTTTCGCTGCCAGGGGATCCGCACCACCCCATCCTCGAATGCGAATTGGATTTCCGGGAGCCACTTTCACCGCGTCTGCAGTCAGCATTTCCAGAACGATTTCAAGTGAAGATGGATCACCCACCTCTACGATGGGAGCTCCGATTTCGATTGGGCCTGCGTCCTCGCGAAATACTTTCAATATGGAGCCGTTTGCAGGCGATGGAACGGCCGTTTCGCGATCCCAGAATACGAACGCTACAGGCTCCCCTTTTTTCACTGAATCTCCTGCGTGTCGCGAAAGGCGCACAAGGTTTCCGCTATAAGGCGAAAGGATGATGAACTTTTCTTTTACACGCGTAACGCCATCTTCTGTGATTGTGTCTTCGAACGTCATACGACGAACAGTTGCTGTTTCGACAGGTTGTGGTCGGGGTCGCAGTGCGAGCACCACGACGATTGCAGTAGCTGTCCCGAGAATCCACCACACTGGCTTCTTCTTGATGGAATCGGCCAGCAGGCCCGGGATGTTTTTGAATTGAATGTCCATGATCACTTACTCGCGCACTTTTAGAACGGAAACCAGGTCCAGCTTTTTGATTCTTTGCCAGACGAGAAAAGAGGATACTGCCGCAGATGCAATCAGAATACCGGCGCAGCTTGCAACAGCATACGGTTGAAGAATGATCGAGAAGTGATATTGATCTTCTGGAAGGCCTGCTAGCATCGCGGAGTTCATGTGGTAACCCAACAGCACTCCGAATGGAATGGCAACGATGATCTGAAGAGTCAGCTCTACGAGGAGCATCTGGAATACTTCTCCTTGCGTAAATCCGAGTACGCGAAGGCTGGCCAGTTCCCAGGATCTCTCCGCGAGAGCCACCATCACAGTATTGTAGACTACTCCGATCGCAATGACACTCGCAAAACCAATCAGCATCAAAGCCATGACCAGAAGCATGTCAGCATAGAGACTGTGGAACATACGTATTACGAATAGTTTAGAATCCACAGAAAGAATGTATGGCATGGATCTGAGCTCCCTCTGTACTGATTCGAGCAAACTCAGATCCACAGAAAGAGCTGCAGTAGAAATCACAGGGCCCTCGCGGAGAAGTGCGTTCATTTTGGAGATCTCCATATAGGCACCTGATCCGAGCAGCTCTTCCGCCAACCCGGCGATTGGAACGGATACCTGTCGGCGATCGCCTTCCAGGAGTTCCAGCGTTACAATGTCTCCGGGGTGTAAAGAAAGCGTTTTTGCCAGAGATTCGTTGAGTAATATGCCTGAGGCGGGAATCGGATTGGGTCGAAAGTCTTTCTTTAGGATTCTGCGAAGCCTGGCACCCTCAGGAAGACCTGTGAGTGCCATTTCTTTGGTTCGATGTCCTGCGTGCAGACGAATGGGCGCAATTCTGTAACCCTCTACATAGATAACACCCGGTATGACGCGCATTTCTCCAAGAACGTTAGTCGGCCTTGGTCCCTGGAAGTTCACCATGACATCCTCGCGCTGGATGCTGTTGAATTGCACCGTGAGTAGAAATTGGACCATGTCCGTCCAGATGAAACCCATGACTATGATGGCACCGGCCATGCTCAATCCGGCGACAGAAAGAATGCTCTGAAAGGGCTTGAGGGCCACGTGTCTGAATCCCATGAGGGTAAAGGGAGTCAGCCTTGCCGCCTTTTCGATGAAAGTCTTTTCATAGCGTGGTGGAGCTGGAGGTCGCATTGCTTCTGCCGGGTTGAGTTTCATCACAGCCTTCAGGCTGGAGAGCGCACCCAGGAAGGAAGCAACAATCGCGAAAAGAATTCCCCACAGTGGAACCATTGGATCAAATACAAAATGAAAATCCGGGAGCTTCATGTAGTCTTTGTACATTTCCGTGGTCCATTGCCCCAGCCAGATACCCGGGAGAATGGCAGGAAGAGCGCCGCTTAACGTCATAAATGTGACTATGGACAAATAGTGTAGACCTACCTGAAGATTTGAATATCCCACTGCTTTTAGAGTCGCAATTTGTTCCCTTTGTCGGTTGATCAATCTTCCAATCACAATGTGGAGTAAGAATGCCGCCACTCCCAGAAAGATGATTGGAATGCTGTAGCCCATAACCTGCAGCTGGTAGAGTTCGTTGTTTAGAAAAACGTTAGATAGTTGTTTGTCTCGGGCATACGCTCCCGGATTTCCATAGGGATCTAGAATTCTATCTACAGATTTTAGAACGTCAGGCGGCTTTGTTCCAGGACTCAGAGCTATGGCCAGTGCGTTGAATGAACCGCCGAACCCTGCAATGTCCGTGAGTGCTTCGCGCGTCATCCAGAAGATGCCGTAGTGCTTGTCATCGGGCATGAAGCTGCCAGCTCGAATCGCGTAAATATATTCCGGTGACAGAGCAATGCACACAATGTGGACCTGCCTCGATTTGCCGTTGATGAGGGCCTCTACAGTTGAGCCAGGGCCCAGATGATTTGCATGTGCGAAACCCTCACTCACGCAAGCCTCTGTGGCACTTCCCACTTCCGGCAGTCTTCCTTCGCTCACACGGATCTTATTCAGAACATCGTGACGACCAATCGAAACAATTCGCGCCGACGCACCTTCCTCCAGACCAGCAACTCGCAGGCTCGCTTCGTATAGAATTCCAGTTTCCGCCTGTTGGATGCCCGGAATATTTCGGATGGTAGTGAGTACAGACTCCGGAGCTCTTTTTACGGTCGCAAAAATGTCCGCGAAACGAGAATTTGTGTAGAATCGCTCTTTTGCGCTGTTAAGAGAAACGTACGCGCTTACGTAGCCAATCTGGACTGCAATGCCGCATAACGCTACCAGGGCCGTTGTGATCGTCTGGCTTTTGAGGCCTTTGATTTCCCTGATCGCTTTGAGATTGAGAGGGCTCACCAGTGAATCTCGGATGGTTTAAGTTTTTTCTTGTTTCGAGTTTCGGAGGCAACTTTTCCGTCGGCCAGCTGAATTACCCTGTCTGCCATTCCTGCAATGGAGGCGTTGTGAGTGATGACCACAGTGGAGGAGCCAATCTCTTCGTTTACGCGACGAATGGCTTCTAGAACGATTTGCCCTGTCTTAATATCGAGCGCGCCTGTAGGTTCATCACACAGAAGCAAGTCTGGTCTTTTTGCAATGGCTCGCGCGATAGCCACCCTTTGTTGTTCCCCGCCTGACATTTGAGAAGGGAAGTGGTCTGCGCGGGCGGAAAGATCCACCAGTTCGAGCGCGCGTTCTGCAGTGATTGGATTGATCGCAATTTGAGTTACAAGTTCCACGTTTTCCTTTGCGGTAAGGCTTGGGATCAGGTTGTAGAACTGAAAAACGAAACCAACGTGTTCCCGTCTGTATCGCGTGAGCTCTGCTTCTCCCGCATGCTTTAGATCGTGTTCGCGATACGTGAGTTCTCCAGACGTGGGAACATCCAGTCCGCCGAGCAAATTGAGTAACGTTGATTTGCCGCTTCCAGACGGGCCCAGAAGTACCAGGAATTCTCCGCGAAACAAATCCAGATCCACACCGTCGAGTGCGCGTACCTGCACTTCTCCCATCTCATAGATTCGCATGAGATTGCGCGCTGTGAGGACCGACTGGCTGCTCATGCCCCATCTCGCATCCGCGCGTGCTCGTTTCAAGTGATTTGCTGCGGATGCAGGACGGTTTCGCGTTGCGCGAAATAGATTTTAATGGCCAGAATTTGTATGGTATCCGTAAGTATAGGTAGGATGAGACTCTGGAGCAAAATATCTGGCGAACTGCTGGTCGCAGCATTGTTCTTTGTTTTGCTGAGCCCCCTGCTGGGCGTGCATGTTCACGACAACGGGATCGTGCATAGCCATAGCCGGTCTACCAGTCACAATCATTCTGACAAAACGATTCCGCAGAATGAAATCCCATCGCTACCTTTGAAGCTTGTTTTCAACAAAAGCCTGCCTCTGGAAGTCGCGCATTCTTTGCTGTTCTTTGTTCTTTTCCTGGCCATGTTTTCTTCGCATGCCATCGCGCAACCGGCCGTTGTAAGATCGGTTTCTGTCAGGTCCATTCGTGATGGAACATTGTTTTTACCATCACCTCCGCGCAGAATCGCAGGCCAGCGCGCACCTCCCATCTCCCTCACCTGATCTGGTTTTCGGCCCATTCTGTTGGCCGAATGAAAATGGAGGGAATTATGTTAAAAAGTTATATAGTATTGATTGCACTATCGTTTGCCGCAGTGGGCTCACTGGCGGCGGAAGGCAGAGGATGGCTTCGAGGAAGCGAAGTCCTGGATTCGCGATCGGATGTTCACATCGCAAATGTTTCACAAATTCAACCGCGCGTAGGAGATGAATTTGATGTGTTTCGGATTATTCTGGATGCGAATCCCGCTCTCAGGGGTATGCGCCACCGTTATAGCAAACTCGGACGAGTGCGCGTAGTGGAAATTGTGGATCCGCACACGGTCAGAGCCAGCGTGATCTGGGGACTAACCGGCGATTCGTACTTGATTCAGACGGAATGAAGCGAAGCCAGATGGACAATCTGTCCATCTGGCATTCATTGAAGAAAAAGCCTCCATAGAGGTTGCCAGCTGGGAAGGAATGTGATTCGATTGAATCTCATTTGCCGGAGTGAGGTTTGGGATTGGAGTGAGACATGACGGAACATAAATCGCATCACACAGAACACACTCGAGCCATCGAAAGCGCAGGCGTGACTCTTGTGAAAGGTGACCTCATGGGAATTGTCCGCGCGATCAAACTGAGCAGAGCAACAATGAGGAATATCAGGCAGAATTTGTTTTTCGCTTTTGTTTACAATGCGCTCGGAATCCCGGTTGCCGCAGGGCTGCTCTATCTATTCGGAGGGCCTCTTCTCGATCCAATGATCGCGAGTCTCGCAATGAGCTTGAGTTCAGTGTCGGTGATCGTGAATGCGCTTCGTTTGCGGTTGCTCAAGTTGTAGTCGCTGTTTGCGAGCATGGTGGAATCTGACCTGACCCCGTGGATTCAGGACCGTTAGAATGGAGAGTGTGAATAGCTGCCGTCTGGCAGAGGGGAATTAGGAAGATTGACAGCTTGTGAAACCGTGCTCATTGTTGCACACATATTAAATTCTCGGGCGCGGTGCAAACTGCGCTCGTCGCGAAGATAGCCGCGGAGTTCACCTGAGTTTGGTCTCCTAATTCTCCAAGGCCAGCCGCACTCGACCATCCCGTACACGTATTTGCGGCCGTTCGCCAATCGGCTGTGCTGGCAAAACCAGCCGCATAATACAACCCCGACGAATCCAGAGAGTTTGTGAGCGGGAAGACGAAAATTCCCGCCGACGCCATGGTCGTCGCAATCGTTTGCCGGCTTACCAAGCGCCTGTAAGTTGCCCTGGGGCGCAAGACCCAATTCATGTGCTCCGCCGACCCTCCGGCGCAATTTGCGGTGCTGCACGCTCGGCGAGTTGTACCGTCCACGATCAACGCTTTATAAATACCGCTCCCCGGATAGGCAGAATCGCTCATGCACCTCGCATCTGCCCCCGCAACGCCACCAAGGACTAGAGGAGTGTAGCCAAGACTCGTAGTGTAGACAAAGTAGGATGCAGGAGAACTCAGGTTCGCCACCAGGAGCTCACTCACTGTCGTCGGATCCAAATACAATCCGCCGCCAGGTGAATTTGTGCAACCAGTGACGCAAAATGACACAACAGCAGCAATTGCGATCAGTAATTTTGTCAATCGCCGTACCCCGCGATTATTAGGCTCTAAGAATCGGCAAGGAGGTCAATCTCAATTCAGAGCACCTTGATCGCATAACGGATCGCAGCCAGAGCCGGGCCCGAAAAAACAATCGACACTCCGCGAGGTTCGCGTCAGTCTCGGGCCGGTCCCTACCATTCGCGGATCATTGCGCACCGTCCCGATACGACCTTTGCGGAGGGAAAAATGAAGGCAGCTGTTTTGTACAAAGATCAAACTCATCTCAGGATTGAGGATGTTCCCATTCCGGAACTCAAACCCGGTGATGTGCGTGTGAACATTAAATGCTGCGGCGTTTGTGGGTCTGACATACATATGACCATTCACAAACAGGTTCGCCTTCGCCATTATCCGACGATCCTGGGCCACGAAGCGTCAGGTGTGGTTACGGAAGTCGGATCAGACGTAAAGAAATTCAAGAAGGGGGACCGCGTTGTAGTGTGTTCTGGTCTTGGATGCGGCAAATGTCGGCAGTGTTTGAAAGGCAGACACAACCTTTGCCCTGAAATCAACGTGCTGGGCGCGGAGATGAACGGTGCGTATGCGGAGCAGATCACCATTGAGGAACGGCACCTCTATCATCTTCCGGATCAGATTCCTTTTGATCAGGGTGCGATTCTCGCCGACGCCGTGTCGACGCCATATCACGCACTCAAATTCGTGGGCAAGATCGAACCAGGAGAAGTGGTTGCAGTCTACGGATGCGGAGGACTCGGAATCCACGCGGTCACGTTGGCCCGTGCGCTCGGTGCTTCAAAAGTCATCGCACTTGATGTAGATGAGGGCGCGCTTGACAACGCGGGAAAATACAAAGCGGACGAGATGATTGATCTTCGTCGCGTGCGCAATTCTGGAAAGACTCTCCAGGAATTGACTGGAGGCGTGGATCTGATGCTCGATTTTTCCGGTCATTACTCAAATTTCGAAGACGCCATGCGCGCTATGAACCCGGGCGGGCGGATGGTGATGGCGGGAATCGGCAAGCACCCGTTCAAGTTGACGTTTCCGTTTATGGTGATCAACAAGCAGATATCGGTTCTGGGATCCCTGGGATGCGATTCGCGCGCTATCCCGGAGTTGATTGATCTTTATACGAGCGGCCGCCTGGACCTGTCGACATCCATCACATCGCACCATCCACTCGAAGATGTGAATCAATGCTTGGAAAATCTATACTATCGCAAGGGAAATCCCATCCGGTTTATCATCACCCCGAACGGGAAGATTGGGGCTCAATGAAAATCGGCGGCTTGCCTGGCCGCTTCCGCGAAATTGGCGCCATCTTCGCTTACGCGAGGATCCTGGAACTTGATCTGTCCGGATGGACTGAGTACAGTAAGAATGCGCGAGTGAGAGAAGCTTCCATCCGGAAGCGGGGAAATTTTCACACCCAGCAGGGAAGCCAGGTCGGCAACGTCAGGCGGCTTTGCCTGGAGAAAGGTCCACCGTGATTCATCTAGATTCATTTTCTTCATGTAACTGCGCATCGCTTCTGGAGTATCACGGGTTGGATCAATGGAAACGAGCAGAAATCCCACGTCATCTTTGTGAAACCATCCAATGTTCTTTTCGATTGTTTTCATGTCCGCGACGATGGTCGGGCAAATGGCAGTACACCGTGTGAAGATCAATCCGACAATCAAGACTCTTCCGGAAAGATCGCGAAGGTGAATGACTGTGTTCTTTTGTGTTTTCCATTCTGAATCAAGCTGATACAGAGAATCATCCGGGATAGATGTGATCGGATGTATTTCCTTTTTGCATTGAGCAAAGAGCGAAAGAACGCAAAGAATTAGAATGAATTTCCTCACTGGTTCCTCGCACAGCGAAAGCCCAGAGAGGAAGAAGTAAAATTGGAACGTAAGCTGGATCTGAAAGCATATCGCATGAAAGCGGCGTAGTTGCGAAAATCAGCCGCGTTGGCCGCTCCGCCTCCGCAAAACATCTGTTTGTCGGAACCGCCTTCGCGTGACTCATCGGAGATCATGACTGAATTGAAATCGTCCACCCATTCCCAGACGAGTCCATGCATGTCATAGATGCCGTGCAAATTGGAAACATTCCGTACTCGGCCAGGTCTGCCCGTTGAATTTCGTTCGTACCAGGCAAGCAGTCTCGCGTTCTCTGCATCCGTCATTGGGTGTGAAGGATCCGCTCCAGCGGCGTATTCCCATTCAGCAAGAGTAGGGAGACGTTTTCCCCGCCAGGTACAGTAAGCCCGTGCTGCGAATTGCGAAATGTCCGTGACCGGGGCTTCTGCTGATTCAGCAGGAAAAGATCCGGGCGATGTCCATCCGCGAAGGTAACCTGCATCTGCGAAGATTCGTTTTGCGGATCCTTTTTCCCACGATGGATTTGCTTTCAAGAAGATCAGGTATTCTGCGTTTGTAACCTGAGTCTGGTCGAGGTAGAAGCCGCGCACTTTTTGCGGTGCAATGTTTTTGAAGAAAGGCTGAAAAACGCCAGGCGGAACAAAAGACATTCCGTCTGGCGTCGCAGCTGACAGTTCAAAGGCGAGCAAGGCCAGTGAAAGAACAGTCAGCCGCGCAGCACTCATTATTTCCGCAACGCCTTCACTTCTGCAGGCGTAATCGTATCAGGGGCAGAATTGCCCCAGGTGTTTCGAACGTAGTTGAGCGCATTGGCAATGTCTGCATCTTTCAGTCCGAGTGCAGGCATTACACTGTTGTATTTGTTTCCATTTACAACCACTTCACCCTGCAGACCATTCATGACGATGCGAATGGCGCGTTGCTTGTCCTTCATGAGAAAGTCTGATTTTGCCAGAGGTGGAAATGCATTTGGCATGCCTTCTCCATTTGCCTGGTGGCAGGCCATGCATACTTGCGTGTATACGATTTTTCCCGCAGCGATGCTTTCATCTCTCGAAAGAGGTTTTTGCGCTTCTTGGGCTTCTTTGATGGATTGGATGGCTCCACCTTCGGGGAGGTAGACGGTGTCTGACTGTTTTCCGGAGTAAATATTTTTATCTTCCGGGCCTTCTACTTTCAACATTCCCAGGGATCCTTTGTTGAATGTGCGAAAGATGGAATGATCAACCAGAATGAATGTACCCGGAACATCTACTCTGAATTCAGTCATGGCAGATCCGCCCGCAGGAACCAGAGTAGTCTGGACTTGCTCCTGACTTACTTTGACTCCACCTTCTTGATATACTTTGTCAAAGATTTCTCCAATCACGTGAAAGGATGAGATGAGATTCGGGCCGCCGTTTCCAATGTAGATGCGGACTCTATCTCCCACTTTGGCCTTGAGTGCTTTGTCTCCTGCGATTGCTCCGACGGAACCGTTGAACACAACATACTCAGGCTGTTCATGAACTGCTTTGTCCATGTCAAACGCCTGTAGTCCTCCTTCGCCAAATTTCCCCTTCGTGTAGAATTCACTTTGCATAATGTAGAATTCCTTATCAACAGAAGGAAGGCCGCCTGACGGTTCTACAAGGATCAGTCCATACATACCGTTGGCAATGTGCATACCCACCGGGGCGGTGGCGCAATGATATACGTAGAGACCTGGATTCATTGCTTTAAATGAAAACTGAGAAGAGTGACCAGGTGCCGTGAACGACGAAGCGGCTCCGCCACCCGGGCCAGTCACTGCATGCAAGTCGATGTTGTGAGGCATCTTACTGGTTGGGTGATTGCTGAGGTGAAACTCTACGTCGTCTCCTTCGCGTACGCGAATCATTGGTCCGGGTACCGTGCCTCCGAATGTCCAGAAAGTATACTGCACACCGTCGGAAAGCGTTCCTGTTACCTCACGTGTCTCCAGGTTCACAATGACGTGTGCGGCCGTAGATCTCTGGATAGGTGGAGGAACGTTGGGAGCCGTGGTCAATACGGCAGTTTCTGTCTTCTTTGCGCATTGAGTCAGTCCGAAAGTGAGGGCAATGGACGCCAGAAGAAGGAGAGATCGAGTACTTGTGTGCATGGAGCGCCTCCGGGATGGCACTATCCTATCATGTTCGGAGTCTGAGTGCCTTGACGCCCGTCAATTCCGGCTACGTTCCCGGATATGACATTTGTCATTTGGGTCTGGAAGGTTTAGAAAGTTGAATGAATTGCCGCGCTCTTGAAAAGAACGCGGCCGAGAGGCTAACGATTGAGTTAGTCGAAGAAGTAGTTGGCACCCACTTTTAGAGAGTATTGTTCTCTGTAGCCAATCTGGAATTTGTCTAGAGGCATCTGGAATGTTCCGAACGCCATCCAGCGATGATCATCCCCAAGTAAATAGCCTGCAGTGACAGACGGTGTGAGCTGAAGCTTATTGTTTACTTTTCTAAAGTATGGAACAGTTTCCACTCCATCCGTGAGAGAGTAACCAACGTCAAAAGCTCCCTTGAGTAAGAGTACGTCAGACAGGCCGTAGAGGATCATTGGCTTGAAATGAAGAACTCGAATCTTTTCATGCTTGGACCAGTCTTTGGATCCAATGTCTGTCACGTATGTTACAGTGCCCGCGAATTGCATTCTGTCTGCGATGTTCATGGAAAGGCCGTAACCTGGAGCAATGAGACTGTGTCCGCCAGATAGACCTGGTTGCCCGCCAAGCATCCACGTCACATCCACAAAACCAACCTGGCGAATGTCTCCAGGAAATACGCGACGAACTCCGAGGTTGAGATCTCCCAGACCAGTTTTATTCGCGCCCCATTTTCCACCCTGGTGCATTGTGATCGGCACTGAGCCGGACACACCCCACCAGCGGCGATTGTCATCCAGGAAGCTGAAGCGATAATCTCCACCAGCGCGAAGAGTGAAGTCCTGCGCTTTGCTTGGAAGATTTCTGTATTCGAAAGAGCCTGTTCCCATAGTTTGCAGGCGAGTAGGATCGAATCCCAGATTCTGTTCCTGAATTGGAAGAACAGAATCATTGTCTGCTGCAGGTGTGGGTGCCGGATCTTCTGCGAAGAGCTGAGTTGTAAAACCAGCGATTGCAATAAGGAGGATTGAAATTCTTTTCACGCGATGACCTCTACTTTTGATACATCTGGATGATCTTGTCTGCAAGATCCTGGAGAAGAGAATCCGTAGATCCTGACTTCACCCTGGTGGCAGCTTCAATGACTGCTGCTTTATGTTTTCCAGTACCATTGATACGTGCGATCCCGCCAAGCGCGGCCAGAGAAGCATACTGCAGACGCGGCGACGGATTGGTGTTCAACACTTTCAGAAGAGGGCTGGTTGAACGAACTTCTGCAATTTCTCCAAGTGCGGCGGCAGCACTCACCTGCACGTCCACATCTGTGGAAGATGTAAGAAGGGCGGTGATCGCTTCTACTGTGTTGTCAGCTCGACGCAGTCCAAGTTGCTTGCACGCTTCTCGCTGCAATGCAGGATCTCCCGATTTGAGATCCTGTACGTAAGCCTCATTTGTCTTCTGGGTAGACTGACCAGAAAGGCAGGCTGCAAAAATAAGAACGGAAAATACGCTCCACTTGCTCATACTGCCAGAGGAAAGCTTTGTACTTACTGGTCAATGCTTATTGGGCCCCGGAGGGCCCGGATCAGGGCTTCTTATAGAGAATTCGGAAGCGCCGAATGCCCGGATCTGTGCCTTCCACGTAGTCCTCGAATGTCTCCGTTTGAAGCACCGCGTCGAGAGGGGAGAGATCCGCCCTGGACAGAGGCCAGGGTGGGTGATCGGCCAGGGGCTGTTCGTTTTCTCTACCTCTTGCGACCAACAGGAGCCTTCCCCCGGGATTCATGAACTCTGGGAGCCTGGCCACTGCTCGTGATCTCATGTCCAGTGGGAGAGCCTGGATCGTGTAGGACTCAAACACAAAGTCGCATGACGTGGCCAGCTCGAACAAATTGGCAGTCATATACTTTACTTTTGTATTCGCGAACCGTTCTTTTGCCCAGGCGATGGCAGTTTCAGAAATGTCAAATGCGGTGACTTCCGGAACAAATCGAGAGATAAATTCTGCATCATCTCCCAGACCGCATCCAACCACAAGAGCTGTCTTCGCCGATCCCAGTACTTCCTGGCCGCTTGCAGTCTTTGCCCACGATCTTAGATTCGGATTTGCTTCATCATCTGCCCATGGGATGAGATCAGCGTTTCTTGCCGCGTCGCGATAGAGATCTTCGAACCATCCGAGAGGTTTCTCTTTCGCACGTGCGATGTGTTTATCTGCTGGATTATTTTCAACTTGCATACTATCCTCACTTTATTGTAGATTCTCAACAATGCGAAATCGCATCTGCATTCTTTTTTGTTCTTTCACTTTCTTGATTCTTCAGCACTGCTCCTCTCCGCAGAAGTCTGAACCTCTTCCATATGAATGGATGATTCTCACTTCCACAAAAGATCTTCCGCCGTTCGCTGGCGCTGAGATTCTGGTTCGTCATACTTCCTCTGGTTCGATCGGTTGGGTTCTCAATGGAGAGAGAACCACAATTCACAAACTTGGTCTGAACGGCCTGGGCCTTCCACCAGATCTTGTCGTTCGCATGGGTGGCCCGGTGGAAACAGGAAAGATCAGCTTTCTGTATCGTGATCCTGGAACGGATGCTGTTCATTTTTCAAGATACCTCCCGACTTTGATTGAAATCCTTAAGAGCGAACCCGCAAACGTAGTTGTCTTTGCTGGATATTCCGGCTGGGCGGAAGACCAGCTTGCATCTGAAATTCGCCGGGGCCTCTGGGTTCGTTCTTCCAAACCCCGGCGAAGCATTTTTGTTCCAGAGACTTAGAAGAGTCCATGTTCTGTCCCAAAATTTGGAAGACTCATTCCTTTTTCGCGCGCAGCGTCTTTCGCATTCAACAATTCTGCAAGCGTGTCCCATTTTCCGGTGGTGAACTGCTTGCGAACACCTTCGTCCATCTGCATTGCAAAAGTCTGTGAACCTGCACTTACTCTGGATTGAATCAGATCGATCGTGAATGACTCTCCTGCTTTCGCAAGCTTGCGTGCTTCTGCGAGATCTGCGGCACTCATCGTGAAGGCCGTCACTCCCACAGTCCTGCAATTTCCAAGAAAGATCTCTCCAAACGATTCCGCGGCGATCGCCTTGATGCCTCTTCGCGCCAGAGATTGCACTGCATGTTCGCGCGAAGACCCGCATCCAAAATTGCTTTCTGCGATCAAGAATACCGCGTCTGAATTTTTTGGATCGTCGAAGGGGTGCAGATCACCTCTGCGCGAAAATGCTTTGCGTTCATCTTCAAAAGCATGTTCCTCGAGCCCGCTAAACACGATGGACTTCATGAATCTTGCCGGAAGAATGCGATCCGTGTCCACGTCATTTCCAGCAACTACCATTCCTTTTCCTTTTACTGTTTCGATTTTCATTTCACACCTCCAGTGAATTCACGCACGTCACATACATATCCACGGAGCGCCGCTGCCGCTACCATGGCTGGCGACATCAAGAGAGTTCTTCCTGTGGGAGAGCCCTGTCTTCCTTTGAAGTTGCGGTTGGAAGAGCTGGCGCACACCTGTCCTGCTTCCAATTTGTCTGAATTCATGGCCAGGCACATGGAACATCCTGGTTGTCTGAATTCAAATCCAGCATCCGTGAACACGCGGTCGAGGCCGAGCGCCACCGCTTCGTTGTAGACGTTATGCGACCCTGGCACAACCACTGCTTTTACATGCGCTGCCTTTGTAGTTCGGGCTTTTCGCACTACGTCTGCCGCGGCCTCAAGATCACTCAATCGACCGTTCGTGCAAGAGCCAATGAACGCCACATCAATGCGTCTGCCTGCCACTGATTCGTTTGCAGAAAAACCCATGAATGCAAGTGCATCTGCGTCGTCTCGGTCCGGCGATTCTGGAGTTCTGTCAGAAACAAAAACTGCCTGAGCCGGGTTTGTGCCCCACGTTACCATGGGAGAGAGGTTGGATACGTCGAAAGAAACCACCTCAGAATATTCTGCGTCTTTATCAGAGGCGAACGTCTTCCAGCGCGTGACCGCACTTTCAAAATCGTCTGGCGCAAATGCGCGGCTGCGAAGATAGGCGAATGTAGTTTCATCCGGGTTGATATAGCCAACTCTCGCGCCCGCTTCCACTGCCATATTACATACCGTCATGCGCTCTTCCATTGTCATTTTCTCAATGACTTGTCCTGCAAATTCGTACGCGAATCCTGCACCCGCTCTTGTGCCAAGCTTTGAAATCACATACAGAACCACATCTTTCGCGGTGACGCCTTCGGGTGTTCTGCCCGTGATTTCAACTTTCTTCACGCGAAGACGCGGCATGATTACAGTCTGCGTGGCGAGTATGTCGCGCACCTGGGAAGTTCCCACACCGAATGCAACCGCGCCGAACGCTCCGTGAGTGGATGTGTGCGAATCGCCGCAGGCAATGGTGCTTGCAGGCCAGGTGAGTCCCTTCTCCGGACCAATTACATGAACGACTCCGTTTTCTTTTTTCCCCGAGGAGAAATATCGGAATTTGAACTCCATCGCATTCTTTTCAAGTTCCGTTTCCAATGCCTCAGCTGTCGTGTCTGAGTATGGTCGAACTTCTCCATTTGTTGGAATCACGTGATCTACAGTGCCAAATGTTCTTTCGGGTGCCGCCAGTTTCAATCCGCGTTCTCTGAGCATCTCGAATGCGGGTGCGCTGGTTGCTTCGTGCACCAGGTGAAGAGCGATGTAGAGCTGGTATTGCCCCGGAGATACTTCGCGGACGCAGTGTTCGTCGAATACCTTATCGTACAGTGTCTTTCCCATGTTGGGCCTCCGTTTGATCTTATTATACGCCATCTCTAGTATATCTCAAAATAATAAGTAGACATGGGTAGTATAAGGAAAACTTATATAGCATGGAATTCCGGCAGATTCAGACTTTCCTTGAGATCCACAGGCAGGGTTCTTTTGTAAACGCAGCCGCTCGGCTGGCTTTGACTCAGCCAGCGCTGTCCAGGCAAATCTCCCTGCTGGAGAGAGAGCTGGGTGCGAAGCTCTTCTTTCGCAGCGCGGCCGGTACTCGCCTGACTCCGGAGGGAGAAAAGCTTCTGGGACCTGCCAACGATCTAGAGCATTCTCTGCGCAACATTCAAGAGAGTCTCAAGAGTAAGGAATCTATATCTGGACGTTATACGATCTCGTGCGGAGGTACGATCGCAGCCTATGTGCTTCCACAGGCAGTGCGAAAGATTCGCCAGAAACATCCAGATCTTCTAGTGAGAGTGGTGGAGGGAGATGCGTACGACACCTTGCGTTCCGTCAGCGGAGGAGAGTCAGAGCTCGGGATTCTCTCCGGTCAGCCAGCGGATAGCGAGCTAGAATCCGAGTTCTACTTTCGAGACGAAATTGTTCCGGTGGTTGGTCTTTCGCATCCTCTGGCCAGAAGAAGAAGGATGTCCGCTGCTTCTCTAGGAGATTTTGAATGCGTATCGCATCATCCTGCTAGCGCGATTCGCCAGGCGGTGGAAAAGAAGTGGAAAGCCCTTCGTTTGAAGCCGCGCATCGTAATGGAGCTTCGCAGCATGGAGTCAGTATTGCGCAGTGTGGAGGCAGGAGTGGGCGTAGGCTTCGTGTCCAGGCTCTCCGTTTCAAAAAAAATGAGGGTTCTTCCGATTTCTGAGCTGGTTAGTCAGAGAGATTTTTATTTTTGTTTCCGTCGACGGTCTCGCGGAATGGATCAGTTCATTGATTTGCTTCGCAACACCGGGAGCTGAGGGTTTCTTGAAAAAGGTATACTATATAATATTCTCTGTTTTCTGCGTCTGGGTGGTTTTTGCAATGATTCCGCCAGAAAAGGCGCATGCGATGCCTGTTTTCGACTCTCCTCATTTCAGAATCGCCCATAGATGCGGTCAGCCGCCTGAAGCAACGCTCTATTCCTGCGGCAAAACGGTGGAGCAGGGTCTCGCTGATTTCATTGAGATGGATGTTCACCTTACAAAAGATCTTCGCCTGGCAGTCATCCATGATGAAAAATTAGATAGAACCACGAACGGAACGGGCCCTGTGTCGGGTCTAACCATGGATGAGATCTCGCGATTGGACGCAGGCTACAAATACACAGCAGACGGTGTCACCTATCCATTTCGCGGCAAGGGGATCAACATTCATCCCCTCGAGGATTTCTTCAAAGCATTCCCGAATCAAAGATTCTACGTGGAAATCAAGACAGAAGACCTTCGCGCAGTTCCCATCATCATTGGATTGATTCGCTCGCATCATATGGAAAATAAAATCGTAATTGCATCTGTTTACGGCCCTCCTCTCGCGATGATGGAAGAGCTTGCTCCTGAAGTTGCCAGATGCGCCAGTTTTCGCGAATCGCTTGGCTGGGTAATTCTGACCAAGATTGGTTTGGGTGGAGTCTTCTCCTTTCATTCTCACGCGCTTGCTCTTCCGCCTGCGGGAGGGCACTGGATCATTACGCGTCGCATGATTGAATCTGCGAAGAGACAAAACGTAAAAATACATATGTGGACCATCAATGATCCCGAAGCCATGGCATCCTGGAAGGATGCCGGTGTGGATGCGGTGATGACGGATAAAATTGGCCTGCTCGGCGACGTTCTTACAAGGATGCAGAAATGATTGAAGTAAAGTCTCTAACGCGCAAGTACGGTGACCTGACCGTACTGCACGACGTGTCTCTGAAAATAGAGAGAGGGGAATTCGTAGCCGTAACCGGCCCTTCCGGAAGCGGGAAATCTACATTGATGGGATTGCTTGCGGGACTGGACAGACCCACCGGCGGACAGGTGTTTCTGGATCATGAGGAGATCACGTCTCTTACAGAGGAAGATCTTTCGCGCGTGCGAGGTCAGAAGGTTGGATTTGTATTTCAGAATTTTCTTCTGGTGCAAACGTTAACCGCTCTTGAAAACGTAATGCTTCCTGCTGAAATCATGGGTCGGGCGGATGCGAAAGAAAAAGCGGAGGAACTTCTGACTCGCGTGGGACTTGCAGAAAGAATGCATCATTATCCAGCGCAGCTTTCCGGCGGTGAAATGCAGAGAGTTGCCATTGCGAGAGCTTTCGTAAATTACCCTCCCATTTTATTTGCAGATGAACCAACCGGGAACCTGGACAGCCTGAACGGAGATCGAATTGTAGAACTCCTCCTGGATTTGAATCAAACCTACGAGTCTACCCTGGTTTTGATTACGCACAATCCTGAACTCGCCGGGCTTTCGGACCGAGAGTTCAGACTCAGAGATGGTAAAGTAGTACAGGTCGTGGCGCACAGGCGAGGGTTGCGCGGTAAGGCTAGTTCGCCTAACGGTAGAAGTGGGAGTAGACGCCCTGTTCAAAAACGCGGGACCAGATCAGGAAGCGGCGTGCGCAAATGAACCTCCGCCGCGAAATCATTTTATCTCTAAAGCAAACGCGCCGGTCGCGTGGCAAGTTTCTGTTCAGCGCCATGGCGATCGTTCTGGGAGTCGCAGCCATCTCTGCGGTTCGATCTTTCTCTTCTTCGCTTGAGAATGCGGTAAGTCTTGAATCGCGCAAACTCATGGGTGCAGACATGCGTCTTGAGGCCGGGTCGAGCATTCCGCAAAATGGAATGACAGCTGAGCTTCTGGGTGCTGGCGCTCGCGCTGCGGACGTAATAGAATTCAACACAATGTTGCGCGTTGAAAAACCAAAGCCTTCTGTTCCGCTGAGCACACGCCTGGTCCGCGTTCGAGCGATCGCAAGCGAATACCCTTTCTTTGGCCGCATTACAAGCGAACCTGAAAGCGGTTTTGCTCGTGTTCGTGAAGGGCGCCTGCCCGTGGTTCTGGTGGATTCCACTCTTCTTCCAGCCCTGGGACTGGTGGAAGGAGATTCTGTTTTCCTGGGAAAACAAAAGTTTCGCGTAGCAGGTGTTCTGCGACGTGAGCCGGGTAGTCCTGGGTTCTCCGCTGGGATTGGCGCACCGGTCTACATCCACGTGAGCTTTGCGGAAAAAACCGGTCTCCTGGTAACAGGGAGCAGAATCAGATACGCTCGATACTTCAAACTTCCAGATTTCTTTCCTGTGGAAGAATGGAAAGAGAAGCACTGGCAGGAGGCGCTCAACGCGAACATTACAATTTACACGTACAACGAAGCCGCCTCCGGTGTGCGGCGTTTCATGGACAATCTCACTCGATTTATGACGTTAGCCGGCCTTGTGATTCTACTTCTCGGCGGACTGGGAATTGGTCTTGCCATGAATGTATTTGTGCGAAGCAGAATGGACGATATCGCTGTCATGCGCGCTCTGGGTGCAACTCCGGGCGGAACCATGCGTGTTTTCTTTATTCTTGGCTTCTTAACCGCGCTTGTAGGAAGCGTCCTTGGTTATGCGATAGGTTTTTTTGGCGCGCGTGCGGGTGCGGATTTCGGCGCAGCTTACTTGCCCGTAGAGGTTCATGTTCGCTTTGATGCTCTTTCTGCTCTTCTTTCTATTTTGCCTGGAATTCTTTTTACCATGGCATTTGTGTTGTTTCCCGTTTTTGAGATCAGACGAATTTCCCCTCTTCGCGTGCTCAGGCGGCAGGCAGAAGATCAGACGGAGGACGGACCAGGCCTTCGCGGATTTGTGTCTAAAGTCATACGTTTGAAATATGAAATCATATCCGCAGTGGTGCTCGCATCAGTCATTACTGGCGTATCCGCAGGTCAGTCTGAGTCGATCGCCGTAGGAGCTTTCTTTACTTCCGGTGTCGCGCTTGCAGTGGCTGTTCTCTACCTACTGTCTCTAGGTTTGATTCGCCTTTCGCGCCTCGTCATGCCCTGGATTGGATCCTACAGAATTCGCCAGGGGATAGCGAATCTACATCGACCTGGAAACCAGACAAGCGTCATGCTTACCTCCGCTGGCGTTGGCGCACTCTTGATTGTTTCTTTATATACGGTGCAAGCAACGCTGCAGAGAGAGATGCGTTTTGACGGAGGCGGCAGACCAAATCTCTATATCATGGATGTACAGCCTGATCAGCGCGAAGGAGTAGAGGCTGTGGTTCACCGTTATGCGGCATCCTCACAACTCGTCCCCATGGTTTCCATGCGCGTAAAGGCGATCAACGGGGAGAAAATAGACAGGTCCAACATTGAAAAAAATGCAAATAGACGCAACTGGGAGAACAGTCTTCGTAGTTACGAATACTTTGCTTCTTACAGGGATCATTTGAATACCTCGGAGAAGCTGGCTCGCGGAAGCTTCTGGGGAACCAGGCGCCCGGAGAATCAAGAAGTGTCTGTGGATGAGAGATGGGCCGATCGACTGGGGATTCGCATGGGGGACCTGCTTGAATTTGACATTGGGGGCGCCCCCTTTGAGGCAACCGTCACGAGCATGAGAAATGTAGACTGGGCCGCCATGCAGATCAATTCCATCCTGTTGTTTTCTCCCGGGGCCATTGAAGAAGCGCCGCACATTTTCGTTTCCAGTCTGTCTGTTCCAGCTGAGAAAGACAGGTTTCGTTTTCAGGAAGAACTTGTGAATCGCTATCCAAATATTTCAGTGATAGATGTGAATCAGGTCGTAGAAACGATAGGCGGCATTGCTGAGAACGTGGCTCTTGTGGTTCGCTCGATTGCATTTTCCACATTGATCGCAGGTCTGATCATTCTGACCGGTGCCATTGGAGCCGGGCGATTTGCAAGGGTCAGGGAGTCCGCTTTGTTCAAGACGATTGGAGCGAGAAGTCGGGACATCCGTGTGATCCTATCTACAGAATATGCCCTTCTTGGATTCCTGGGAGCGCTGGCCGGATCTGTTCTTTCCCAGGCGGTTTCCTGGCCCTTGCTCTACTATTTGTTCGATTTGCGTGCGGCTGTTCCCCTGGATGCGATCGTTGCGATGAGTGTTTCTACCGGATTGATTTCAACCCTGGTAGGTATGCTGATCAGTCGCGGCGTGGCGGCGAGCAGTCCACTTGAAGTGCTTCGTGAGGAAACAGTTTAATGAAGAGGCTTAGTGTGGATCACTTTGCCAGTCTTCAGATATTCTTTTCCCTCTGATGTGAGTCTGAAGTCTCCATGTGCCACGTGGCAGTTCGCGCACGATACATTGTTTTCCTGCGCGATCGCGAGCATCTTTTTTGCCGTAGCTCCGCGCGCAGAAAATTTTTTGAAGTTCCACCACGCTTCGGGAGCATCCGCACCTGCAAGCCACACCGTCTTGACTATGTCTTCTTTTTGAATGACCTTGCGTGAGGTATTCGTTTCTGCCACGCATTCGCCTTCGCACGCTCTTCTACCGATGGTGATGGTGTGATCATCCTGAGCGAGAACCTGTCCCAAGGATTCCACTTTCTTATCTTTTTCGTAATGAACAACTTGATAGTTGCAATTGTTTATGGTTGGCAAATGGCAGTTTCCACAGGTTTGCAGCGGCTTTCTGCATGAATCTTCCTCTTCGCTCGCCCGGTCCGCCGCCGGCGCCATTGGCTGTCCGAGTTTCATGTCCTGCAATCTGGAAGAGTTGCTCTGGGTTGGCGCCGCATTTATGTTTTGTTCTTTGGAATGGAGGAATCGTGCCACGCGATCGGAACATTCGTCTGGAACCAGTGTGCCTGGCTCTATAAGATGAACCATTCCCAGCATGAAAGACACTTTTTGTTCTTCATTGGTCCATGGCCGTGCCTCTGGATTTCGTGGCCCTTTGAGCCCGGAAAGGCAGGCCATGCAAAACAAAATAGTTGATAAGAATATAAGAATGAACACTCGGCGTTTGATCACGCGGATGAGACGCACAGGAGAGTGCGTTGGGTTCTCTTTTTTTCGTTGCGGGGGAAGGCGGATCAGTCGATTTCGAACCATCCTTATGCAGAAGCATATTCTTGCGATTGATCTGGGAACCTCCGGGCCAAAGGTCGCCATCGTTTCTACTACGGGTCAGGTGATGGCCTCTGAGATAGAAGAGACACAACTCATTCTTTCCCATGGCGGTGGTGCAGAGCAGGATCCTGCAGACTGGTGGTCTGCGATTGCTCGTGCGACGCGCCGGCTCATGGAATCGCGTCATGTGCCTGTTGAATCTCTGGCCGGGATTGGAGTCACAGCGCAATGGTCTGGCACAGTTTGCGTGGACGCGGCGGGCAAACATCTTTCGCATGCTGTGATCTGGATGGATTCGCGCGGGGCGGATTATGTAAAGAAGCTAACGCGCGGTTTGATTCAAATTCAAGGCTACGGGCTTTCGCGTCTTTTGAAATTCATTCGTCTGACGGGCGGCGCACCAGGACACTCAGGAAAAGACTCCATCGCGCATATTCTGTACATCCAGGCTACAAATCCTTCTTTGTATGCAGACACATATAAGTTTCTTGAACCAAAGGATTTTCTGAATCTAAAACTCACCGGCAAGTTTGCGGCCACGTTTGATTCCATCGCCTTACACTGGTTAACTGACAATCGCAATATCAATGAAATCGCCTATCATGATGGGCTCGTCTCAATGGCCGGCATTGATAGAGCAAAGCTTCCAGATCTAAAACGATCCACAGATATCATTGGCGTAATTTCTCCACAGGCAGCCGCTGAACTCGGCCTACCTGAAAACCTTCCGGTGATTGGTGGAACGCCAGACATTCAATCCGCGGCCATCGGGTCTGGTGCTGTGCGCGATTTCGAAGCCCATCTCTACATAGGAACAAGCTCCTGGCTTACCTGCCATGTCCCTTTCAAGAAGACGGATCTTCTTCACAACATGGCAACTCTTCCTTCCGCGATTCCAGGGCGCTATTTCATCGCAAATGAACAGGAAACTGCCGGCTACTGCCTTACCTACTTGCGCGATAAGATTTTTTACGCTCAGGATTCCCTGGGAATTCAGCCGGCCCCCAAAGATGCATATGTGCGTATGACGGAGGCTGCCGCATCTGTGCCTCCTGGATCGGACAGCCTCATTTTTACTCCATGGCTGTACGGTGAGCGCACGCCAATTGAAGATCACTCTGTGAGAGGAGCGTTTTACAATCAATCGCTGAGCACGACTCGCGCTCATATGATCCGTGCAGTTCTAGAAGGAGTCGCGTTTAATTCAAAGTGGCTCCTGGGTGCTGTGGAATCTTTCATGAAGCGCAGAGCGGAGTCTATCAATGTGATTGGTGGTGGGGCGCGCTCCGCTCTGTGGTGCCAGATTCTCGCGGATGTATTTGATCGAACCATTCGTCAGGTGCATGACCCGGTCCAGGCGAATTCGCGCGGAGTGGGGTTACTTGCTGCTGCGGCTCTTGGATTGACTACCTTTGAGGAAATTTCGGCACAGATTCCCGTTTCTGCAACGTACAGACCCAACTCGGAGAACCGGGCAGTCTACGATTCACTGTTTAAAGAATTTAAGAATATTTATAAACAAAATAAATCTATTTACGGGCGGCTGAACCCATGATCGATCCAAAGACTTTCGCTGCTGACCATCCGGCTCTGGCTCGATTTGTGGAGAAAACGCTCCTTCGTTTTCCTGTCCTTGATCAATGGATCAGGGCCATTCCATCCGTGCGTCGTCAGACTGAGAAAGAATACGAATCTCTCCTGGGCGGCATGGAGGAATCCATGAAGCCGTATCGCAAGGACTTCGCTTCGTATCCTGAGCTGCCAAAAGTCGGGCGCAAAAGAAGCGACATTCTCAAAGACATTCAGAAGATGAAAGCGCGCGAAGAATCAAAATGGAAGAGCGGATACGTGAGCGGAGCCGTGTATCACGGGGATGCGGATCACATTGATTTCTTAAACAAAGTGTACGCTCTTCAATCTCAATCCAATCCACTGCATTTTGATCTCTGGCCCAGTATCAATAAGTACGAATCCGAAATCATATCCATGACCGCGCGCATGCTCGGCGGCACGGAGGATAAATCGGCGGATCAAATTTGCGGGTCCATGGCAAGCGGCGGAACGGAAAGCATCTTGCTCGCCATGAAATCGTATAGAGACTTCGCGCGTCGCGAGCGTGGTATCAGGCGTCCGGAACTTGTGGTTCCTGTGACAGCGCATGCTGCATTCGATAAGGCGGCTCAGTATTTCAAAATCAAGCTCGTGCGTGTTCCGGTTGGCCCGGACTTTCGTGCAGATGTGAAGCTCATGGAGAAAGCAGTTACGCGAAACACGATTGCAATGGTTGGATCCGCGCCAACTTTTCCGCATGGAGTCATTGATCCCATTCGGGAACTTTCAGAGATCGCGCGAAAGAAGGGAATTGGGTTTCACACGGATGCGTGTCTGGGCGGATTTGTTCTGCCTTTCGCGCGCACTCTCGGATATCATGTTCCGCCGTTTGACTTTCGCCTTCCAGGTGTGACTTCCATGTCCGCAGATACGCATAAGTATGGTTATGCGGCCAAAGGAACGTCTGTCGTTCTTTATAGGGGAGAAAAACTCCGCAGCTATCAGTACTATACGGTGACAGACTGGCCCGGCGGATTGTATTTTTCCCCCACATTCGCAGGCAGTCGTCCCGGTGCATTGATTGCCGCTGGCTGGGCCGCGATGCTTTCTATGGGAGAAAAGGGATATCTGGATGCGACGCGAAAGATCATGGAGGCCGCCCACGCAATTAAATCAGAGATCAGAAAAATCCCGGACCTGTATATACTGGGAGAACCACTCTGGATTCTTGCGTTTGCCTCCGACACACTTGATATTTATCGCGTCATGGAGTTCATGACGCACAAAGGCTGGAACCTCAATGGCCTTCACAAACCAGCTTGCGTTCACATTGCCATTACTTTGCGCCATACGCAGCCTGGTGTAACCAAACGATTCATCAAGGATCTAACAGATGCAGTTGCGCACGTGCGAAAGCACCCTGAAGAAACCGGCGGAATGGCTCCTGTTTACGGAATGGCCGCAACCCTCCCGATTCGCAGTGTGATCGGCGATCTGCTAAAGAAGTATATGGATTTGCTATACCGAGTTTGATTTGCGGATTACTTATCCGGTTTTTCTCCGAGCTCCCAGGTGAATGCTCTGGGAACTGCAATCAACACGGATCTGAAATCTATCTTCTCTCCAATTTTTCCAAATTGCGAAAAAGCAAGATAGGTGGTGGCCGCAAGCAAGCTAATGAGAAAAACGCCTTCTATCAGTTTGCGAAAATCCCATTTCTCCTGAAAGAAACCGGCCCAGGTCAAAAGAAAAGGAGCAGCGATCAAGAAACCCTGTAGCTCTCCGCTAAACCAGGTGAGAAGAACATTTCCATAGACCGGTGTCTTCACAATGTCAAAGAACCACAGTGCAGTCACACCAATCAATGCGCTGAGCGCAGAGCCAGGGATTACACCAAAAAGAAATCGCACAAGCCCTGACGTCGAAGAAAGGATTCGATTGGCGCCGACCCACCTGGTTACGATCGAGGCGTTCAGAATGGCGCCTAACGTGTTGCCCAGTCCAATTAAAGTGGCAGTCTCCACCTTGGGACTTTCCAGATAGTTTGCCACAACGGCACCTATCAGAACTCCGGGGACGGCGCTCCTTCCCAGAAGCAAAAGCGCGGCCAGAGCGATCCCTTCGGGAGGCCAGATGGGCGAAACCTGAGAATTCAGGAATGCAAGCGAAAACCCCACCCGCGCACCCAGCACGTATGCCAGGGCAATGGCTAGATTCTGACCAATGAAAACCAGTGGCCGGGAAAGTTGCGGGCGATGCTCGGTCATCTCAGATCAAGGAAACGGATTGTACATCGGGCCAAAGACTTCCAGCAATTCGCTGTCGCTCAGAATGGTGTCCCTTTCCTCTATTTTATGACGATAGAAATCGGACTTTGGCGAGTCGACTAAAAACAAAACTTCCAGGGCCTCTCTATTTCTTAAATTCTGCCCTGCGATCTTGAAAAGCGTGGCCTTGAGCCCTTCTGCCTGCGCCGGAGTCACCGGGCGAACGGATTCGATTGCGTCTGCCATCTGGTCCAGAACACTTCTGTCGGCCAGTCGCCCGAGCAAACCGTAGAGCGCCGCCATGTCACGCATCGTCGCCGCGAAAACCAGCATCCGCGATTCAACGGATTCATGCTCGTCTACCACCCAGAGCTTGCGAATCCGCAACCTGAACAGCCCGCGAAACGCATGAAGACTCTCGACTCTGTGATCGTGGGCCCGAAGATAGCGCGCCGCAAAATCATACGAATCCTCAGAAGGAAGCGCCCACACATGATTGCGAAGAAAGATTTCGCGCCTCATTTGTATCTGGCGAAGGGGTTCCTGAGATTGGAGTGAGCTCCCCTTCTTGAGGGATCCAGTCAGTGCGTTTTCTCTCTTGTCCAGGGAGTTGTGGCAATCCGCGAAGGTTGAAGGCGAAGGGTTCAGCAGATATTTACTCAGAATCGGCATCTCTTTTATAAAGCCCGTGGGCGGAGAATACTTTAGCTTCATATACTGTTTTCGAATCAATCCTGCCTGCGATGCGGCGGCCATTCTTTCCATGCGCGAAAGAGAAGCGTCCCAGATTTGAGCGAATTTTGTTAGATCGCCAAACATCGCAGACCAGCTCGAAGAATCACTGGTTTCCGCACAATGAAATGGAAGCAAGTCCACCCGGGAAGAATCTGTCTTTGAATCTGCTTTTTGATCCGTCGAGTTCTTCAGAGCTTTCTCGTAGTATTCCGCAGCCTCGTCATATCTACGCAGATCGAGCATCATTCTACCAAGAACATAGAACAGAAAAGCATCCGGCTTTCGATTCAGTGAATTCCGAAAAGAAATCTCAGCATTGGGAAGGTCCCCTCTGGACAAAAACAGAAGGCCTTCTAGCTTCTGAGCAGTGGCGATTTGACCCGGAGCAAGTGCGCGGCTGGCAACGGCCAGGTGGTATCTGGCACGTTCGGGAAGAGAAGATCGATACTCCTGTACAGCGAGGTCCAGATTGTCTGCACGAAGCGCTGACGCTGCCAGTAAAATGATTGCCGAAGAGATATTGCGCACGATCTTAATTCCAGCATCGGTGGAATTAAGAATGGATTCAAACGAAATCACGCAAAAGCTCTGGGAAGAAATTGCAACGGTCGAAGACCCGGAACTTCACATGAGCATCCGAGATCTTGGCTTGATTTACGAAGTTCTGGCCGAAAACGGGATTGCGCATGTCAAAATGACACTCACTTCGATGGGGTGTCCTGCTGGCCCCGAATTGACCGCTGGCGTTCAGGCAGCCTGCACGCGAGTAGAAGGCATTGATTCTGCGGAAGTGGAAGTGGTCTGGACGCCAAAATGGGATCCAAAGGAAATGGCCTCTGAAGAAGCCCGGATGATGCTTGGCATCTACTGAACGGATGACCAATAAGAAGTCCATAATCCTTTTGACTCTGGCTCTCGCCAGTTGTTTCTCCGCGAAACCTCGCAAGCAAATGCAACTATTCTATCGCCCTCCCGGGACAACGGTAGAAATTTATCGCGAAGAACCTGTATCTCTGGGCATCAATGTATATCCGCCTCCTCCCGGTCCAATTCGCGGAGCCGTCATTTTCGTGCATGGCGGTGGATGGATGATGCCCGGCACCGATTTGCCTCTTTTTGAAGATTGGGAACAACCTCTGAAAGATGCGGGCCTCCAGGCATTTTCCATCGAGCATCGCACGGCTCCGGAATATCGTGGACGCGAACTCGTAGAAGACTGCGCGCAGGCAGTGCGATACGTTCACCAGAATGCGGCGCGATTCAAGATTCCGGAAGATAAGATTGCGCTGATTGGTTTTTCGTCCGGAGGCCATTTGTCTGTAATGACTGCGCTGACTCTTACGAAGCAAGACCCTGCTCTAGGTGTACGCCAGGCAAGTTATCTCAAGGCGGTTGTGTCTTTCTACGCTCCTCTGGATCTCGAAGAACTCGCAAAGACCGGAGGTCCGGAAATTCGCACCATCCTTGCGAATTATCTACCAATTAAAAATCCTGGAGAAGAAGGAGACGAAAGCAAACAGAGGGCCATGCGCATGCGAAGTATGGCCGACTTTTCGCAAGACTCTTTCTTAAAACGAACGTTATACGACATTTCTCCCATTGAAAATATCCACCCCGCAATGGCGCCCACGTTTCTCATTCACGGAGATTCGGACAGCCTGATCCCGTTCATGCAAAGCGTCCAATTCTACAGGCGTGCGTATGCCGCGGGCGCACCCGTTGCCTTCCTTGGAGTACCTGGCGCGGAGCACAATTTTCAACAATCCAGAAAGCCCTATGCAAGACAGGCAGAGGCGGCTGCAATTCAGTTTATTTTACAGCATCTGCAATAGCAAGAAGGGCGGAAGAACTCGGGCGAGTGAACGGGCTTTTGAGAAAGAAAATTCGTTCCATGGATGTACGGCGCGGACTGTCCGTTTGCAGTAAGAAATAATCCGTTTGAAAGAGCGGCCTGGGAGTCAGCCCGGCCTTTTTCATTGCCTCCACTTCTGACGGAACAGTAACCGTGTCAAACTCTGGCACAAACCAAACAATGTCTTCTTTCTGATTCATCTGAACGATTGTGCGCATAACGTCAAAATCCAAGGCTTCGCGCGTCCATGCCTTCTGATCATATGCCATCTCTCTCATGGCACCTCGAAATACCATCAAGTCCGGTGACTCTCCCTCTTTTGCCGGCACAACCGGCGGCGGACCAGATTTGCTTGAAACAGTCTGGCGAAGATCCTTTCTAAAAGCAGACCACTCTTTACGGCATGTCTGAATCAGCTTTTCCGACATGAGGCTATTTTCCATACTATAGAAGGTGCGAGAGGCCCATTCATCCACAGGGTTGCCACTGTACGCGCACGACACAAAGATCCATCTCTTCGCGTGCATTCCTTTCTTCCATGCAAGCGCCGCCGTGGCGCATGAATCCCCATGAGCGATGACCGTTGTAGCACCGGCCCCCGCCTTCATCAAATCATCCGCAAGAATCCCGGGAGGAACAAATCGCGAGACTCCAGGAGTTCTACCGGTGCCGCGCGAATCGTAGCGCAATAAATGAATTCCCCTCTTTAGAACGAGAGCTTCCAATTCTGCGCCCGCATTCGTTTCAATGGAGCGACTGTTCAAGGAACGATCAAAGGCAGGATCCGGCAAGAACACAGCGAGAGACTGCGAAGAGCCAGAGACCGCACCGGACATGGCGCGAATGCCGTGAATTTGTGTTCCGTCTGTGGCTGTCGCAACAATTTCATCCTTCTGAGTCCATTTCTTCGCGTACGTATACGCAAAGAGAACGAGCACAATCACGGACGGCAGAAGCGTCAAAAAGAGAATGGACTTTGCGCGACTCATTCAGGGCTTTTGTCCCTCCGGCTTCTGGTCCAGAACAGCGCGCATGATATAATCAGAGAATTCCGGAAAGCACACGGATGCGAGATGACTGGAATCAAAGAAATGATCGCATGCAATGGAATTGCCGTAGTTCATATCATAGAACGGCACCTGATACTTTGCCGCGAGCGCTGTCATGCGAGGTGCCCACAGAGAACGAACCGTCTCTGGCTTCTCTCCACGCGGAGTGACCACAACGGTGTCTTTCATCTGCCTTAGATTCTTTTGCACGCGGGCCCAGAGCAAAATCACCGGGATTCGAGCGTCCGTCAAAATGCGAAGAGAATCATCCGTAAAAGCAAATTGTCCCTCTGAAAGCTTGTAGGGAGTAAAAAAATCCTGCCATGTATTCTTCGCGTGCGCCATCAAGAACTCGTCATCCTGCGCCGGAATTCCCTGGAACTGAAATGGAACGGATCCCCTGCTTACCTTCAAACGAGTGGCGGTATCAAATTGAAACTGTCTGAAAATCCTCATCTGTAGTCCATCGTGCTCGAGGCGATGCAGGATCACTTCCGCCTTTGGTCGATAACGATATGTCCAGAATGTCTTCTTGGCCGCGTAATTCATCAAATCGTCTGTTGTGTAGCGATTGGCGTATCGCGCGATGAACGGGAAAGATAAACCACTGATCAACACTTCGTCCATGGGCACAGCAGGAGCGGTGTTGAAACCTTGAGGAGTTACAGTCAATACGACTGCATCCGGTCTTATTCCTTTTCTTTTCATTTCCTGAATCAAAAACAGGAAGTAGTCTGTGGTCCCACCAGGTACGGAGAAATTGAACCAGATCCAGTCTTTGTATTTGGATTCGATGTAGCTGTTCTCGAAAGACATTGTGCGAGAATTTCCAAAAATCACGAGAGTCTTCTTTCTAGCGGGCGCAATCAGGTATGCGGCCAGCTCATCGAGCATATCCACTTTGTGATCAAAGTTCAGAAATGTTCCTGTTCTCAGAAACGTATCTTCGAACCGTCCGATAAACAGCTGTTTGTCGAGGATAAACGCTCCGAGGAAAAGTACGATAGGGAAAAAGAATAATTTCAGCTTCATAAATCCCTCAGAATACAAAATAGATAAACTGCCCCGTCCCGCTCACCAGAGACGGAATAAGAATTCCACCGAGCAAGGCCGCCACCGCGCCCAGAAGCCAGGGCTGTTCTTTAAAGCGTGCAAAACGCGCCGGAGAATACTGCACCCAGTGAAAGAATCCCAGAGCAAGAAACATCCAGATGATTGTGTCCATCGGGCCAATGCGACGCAATTCGAGCGCGGAAGGACCAAAGATCATTCCAATTTGAGCCGGATCCATTCCCGCAGCACGAATTGTGGATAGAAGTTCGCCGTCTGTATTTGTGAAAATCCCTCCAAATACATGTCCAAGCATTTGCCACGTTGTGTAGCTGTGATCCGCGAAACGAACGGGCTGCGTGCGAAAGAAAAGCGCTCCAATGGAAAACAAAAGGAACATGAACATTCCTTTCAAAACCATACCCGCGCGCGATTTCTCCGGAGTAGTCTTCCAGCCCATGTTGTTTTCGAGGAAGCGCTCCAGAGACAACAGCGCACCCCAGAAGAATCCCCAGAGAATGTAGCTGATATCTGCGCCGTGCCAGAAACCACCCAGAGTAAAAGTAATAATCAAATTCAGATGATTTCTTACTTCACTGCGTCTACTTCCACCCAGAGGAATGTAGAGATAATCTCGCAACCACGTAGCCAGGGTTATGTGCCACCGCTGCCAGAGTTCTCTGGCACTTCTCGCAAAGAAAGGCGCTGAAAAATTTTCCGGTATATCAAACCCAAGAAGGAAAGCGCAACCGCGAGCTATATCTGTGTATCCTGAGAAATCACAGTAGACC
>Ga0268298_10000351_pt1 | contig 59751 bp, 50 predicted proteins | sample WWTPWeurt_MetaG_FD_194462 | JGI IMG/M metagenome (GOLD analysis project Ga0268298, IMG submission 194462) | Activated sludge microbial communities from WWTP in Nijmegen, Gelderland, Netherland - WWTP Weurt | ecosystem: Engineered > WWTP > Aerobic digester > Activated sludge | place... | reverse complement strand
CGATACGAAAGTGGAAACTCTGCGTAAGACCTACGGCGAAGATTTCGCCAAGGGTTATCGGTCGGATGCACAACTCGGCACGGTGCTCAAGCGTGAAGGCATCGAGACCTTGGATCAGCTGCTCAAGAAGAACAAGTAGCCGGGCGGCGGTAAAGGTCTCGAGCGGCGACCCGGGGTCAGATATTGATCGATCGACACCGTCTGCACGATAGATACCCTGAGTGCCTTGGCGAGCCGGTCCGGGTGACGCCGTGCGTAATCGCCCGTCGCAGCATGAAATGCTCCTGGACGTTGCCGATTCGTGACGCACTGCGTCACGAATTGAGCTGGACCCACTACCGATCCCTCCTTCGTGTCGAAGAACCCGCCGCCGCGCTTGGTACATGAACGAAGCCGCCGATCAGAACTGGAGTACCCGTGCATCCGGCTGCACTGGAGGTGGCGAAGTCGCAGCCGGGGAAGCAACTTCACCGACCGGGCCAGAGTCGAGGCCAGAGTCGAGGCCAGAGTCGGAGGACGAATGGCGTTCCCGGCCAGCGTGGTGGGCAGAGTGCGGGCCAGAGTCAAACAAGCTGCCCTGAGCGCTGGGTTCGATTCAAGCCGTCGCAGACGGTCCAGTGGGAGCCCGCGGTTTCCGGGTAGCCAGACGGGTAGCTGGCGACAAATCAGAAGCACACATTCTCTGCATGTTATTGATATTAAATGTATATTATGCAGTGAGCCTATCTATACGACATCGTTCTTATGTAGTCACAACCAAGGAGACCATTCATGACCCCCGATCCGGAATTCGAAAGCCTCGTTCCCGCGCTGTCGTTCACCCGCCGCAGCTTCCTCGTCACCAGCCTCGGGGCCGGTTTCGCGCTGTCCGTGCAACCGGTGATGGCGCAGACGGCGATCAAGACCGATGACGCCGGCCTGCTGGCGGGCGAGGTCAAGGTGCCGGTCAAGGATGGCGAAATGGTCGCCTATCGCGCCTTGCCCAAGGGGGCGGTCAAGCCGCCGGTTGTCCTCGTGGTTTCCGAAATCTTTGGGGTCCATGAGCACATCCAGGACGTTTGCCGCCGCCTGGCCAAGCTCGGCTATTGTGCCATCGCGCCCGAACTCTTCGCCCGTCAGGGTGACCCGCGCCAGTATTCAAGCATTCCCGATATTCTCGCCAAAATCACCAGCAAGACGCCGGATGCGCAGGTGATGAGCGATCTCGATTCGACCGTCGCCTGGGCGGCGTCCAAAGGCGCCAATACAGACCGACTGGCGATCACCGGCTTCTGCTGGGGTGGTCGCATCACCTGGCTCTATTGTGCCCACAACCCGCAGGTCAAGGCCGGCGTCGCCTGGTACGGGCGGCTGGTCGGCGACGTCAATGAGTTCACCCCACGCCATCCGATCAACATTGCCGCCGACCTCAAGGCACCGGTACTCGGCCTGTATGGTGGCCTCGATACGGGCATCCCGCTGGAGACCGTCGAGAAGATGGAAATGGCGCTGAAGGAAGGCAGCAAGGCTGCCCGACTTTCGCAGATTCACGTTTACGACAATGCCCCGCATGCCTTCCACGCCGATTACCGCCCCAGTTTCACCAAGGAAGCGGCGGAAGACGGCTGGAAGCGGATGCAGTCCTGGTTCAAGAAGATCGACCAGGCCTGAGCGGGTTTTGGCGAAGCGTCGCTTCGTGCTACGCTTCGCCGCTCGCAAGGAACTCCCAGATGACCGAAGCCGACCAGAAGACCGAATCGCCCGTCGACGCGCGCGCCCTGCTCAAGGACCTGCAGGGCCGCTTCGATGTATTCCGCAACTTCAGCCCGCTGGCGATCGGCATCGACAAGCAGCTCATCGCGCAAGAGCCGGACCTCAACCGCAAGGCCTTGCGCCTGGCACTGCGCAGTCACACCATGTCGACGCGCTACCTCAAGGAAATGCAGACGGCGAGCATGCGGCTCAACCTTGACGCCTCGGCAGCCGGCGAAGTCACCGACGAGGCGCGCACCCATTCCGGAGAAATGCTGCGCGAACGCTTCAAGAAACAAGCCGAGCAGCGCAAGGCCGAGCAGGAGTCAGCCAGAGCCGCGCAGGAGGCCGCCAGGGCCGAGCAGCGCCGCCTGGAAAAGCTTGGCCAGCTCACCGAGAAGTTTGGCCGCAGGACCAACTGAAACCGCACCGTCACCGGCTTTGAACATGACCGGCGCCCGAGCGCAGTCGGATTTCATGTCATGAAGAAACTGCGGACGGTACTCGCCGTTCCTGCGGAATCCGATGCACAGTCGGCTCCTGCCAGGACCTGACCGCTCACGACTCTCTGTTTTGGATCGCCCTGCGTCTCATGTCCAGGGCCTGTCTGGCCTGGCCGATTACGACGGAAAGGACATTGAGCTGGCCGACATCCAGCGGCTTCGCCTTGACTTGCCCGAATGATCTGGCGACCACGTCATCGATCTCATCTTCGAGCCGATCGATGGCTTCCAGATCGACGCCCCGCCCCTCGCGCATGATGGCAATCAGCCGGTCGATGTCGCCTTGTCCCTCGTTGGTCGCCTGGCTTCTCCAGGTGCCAAACAACCAGACCAGGCCGGAGCCGAAGACACCCAGGAGAATCGAGGTCAGATACAGGAGGCCCATCGCGCTGTCAAGCAAAGACGTTTGTTCCCCGTTGAAAAAAGCCGCCGCGCCCGGGTGAACGGGCAGGCCCGACCCATCTTCCGGGTCTGGCGCTTCAATATGCACGGCAAGCCGCGAACTCGACAACAGCCTGGCTTTGGCCAGGGACACCATGCGCGCAGATTCTCCGGCCACATACTCGGGCAAGGAGTGTCTGCCTACCAACCGGAAGGTGACAGCCAGCGTACCCAGAGCCTCCTCAGGCTTTGGTGACGTCCCGCCGAAGGCGCCGACTTCGATCTCGTTGGGCTCCGCGCCCGGGATTGTCTTGGCTATCGCTGCCGCCTGCTTGTCACCAATTAGTCGGGGCGAGACATTCGTGGCGTGGGTGATGGCGGCGATCGCATTGGCAATGGCGCCTGGGCCGGACGGACCGAGGACCAGGACGCCAGCGACCTGTTTCTTGGCCACCGCCTGGCCTATTTCATCGATCGACAGGAACTCTCTGCGCACCTGATAGGGGGAAATGCCATAAAAGGCCAATACTGCATCGAGCAACCGTTCGAGACCTTGATCCTTTTCTGTCAAAGCTGATTTAAGCAGGGCGACGTTCTTGCCGGCCAACCCTTGAAAGCTGTTGATCCGCGAGTGGCCAGGCACGATCAGAACCAGATCGTCGCGCCGGACGATGGCGATGGTCAAACCGTTGGTTGGCATCGCAATGTCGCTGCGGACAATGGCGAGGTCGGTCTCGCCTTTCTCCAGGGCCTTGGCACTCGCCGCCAGGCTGTCTTTCTTGATCGGTTTCAGCCGAACTAGTGGACGTTCTTCCGCGACCACCTGGGTGAGCGTCGATATGAAAACCGGCCCTCCCTCCAGATACGGGCCTGTCGTCACCTTGAGCGGCCACCGAACCAGGCCCGCTTTGAGGACAAGCGTGGCAATTCCGCCGATCACCAGCACGATCGCCAAGCAGAAGAAAACGTATCTTACCCACCGTGATCGCCTGGCACGAAGCAGCTGAACAGACTGGATCACAGACGTTTGCCAACAAGAGGAATTCTGTTCATCTGGACAGCCCGTCAATCCCACGCAACAACAATATCGAATCATATGCTCGGCAACGCGAGAACAGAAGGTGCCGGCCTGACGAATCAAGGACGAAGCTAGTCAATTTGCCGCCACTCTAGCCAGTTTGGCGCGGCCTTGCGGGTCATTCGAGACGAAATCCGGTTTCCGAAGCGGCTGAGTGCAAGACTAGGGATACTCCGTCGAAGCAGCGCTGAAATCCCTGGCCTTCGGCAAGAATCTTGTCGCCAGCCGCCACCTGCCGGTCTCCCGCCTGTGCGAAACGACCAGGACGCGGAAAAGAAATGCGGCTTGGCTTGCCTTGCATCAAACGCCGGCTCAGGTTGCTTCGTATAATGAGCGGTTTCCTATTGCTGATCGAGGAGTCGCCATGGCGGCAGTGATGCCCGTACCGGCCGCAAGCCGGGTTCTGATGTCCGGTAACGAAGCGGTCGCCCGCGCCGTCTGGGAGGCGGGGGTCAGGGTCGCTGCGGCCTACCCCGGCACCCCGTCGACCGAGATGCTCGAGGTGATCTCGACCTATCCGGACCTGTACGCCGAATGGTCGGTCAACGAAAAGGTCTCGCTCGAGGTTGCCATCGGCGCCGCCTATGCCGGGTCGCGCGCCTTCTGCTGCATGAAGCATGTCGGCATGAACGTCGCCTCCGACGCGCTGATGACCCTGACGTTGACCGGCGTGATCGGTGGTCTGGTCATCGCCATCGCCGACGACGTCGGGCTGTCGTCGTCGCAGAACGAGCAGGATTCGCGCTTCTGGGGGCGCTTCGCGCATGTGCCGGTGCTCGAGCCAGCCGATTCGCAGGAAGCCTATGCGATGACGCTCGACGCTTACGAGTTGTCCGAGCGCTTTCAGGTGCCGGTGATCCTGCGCATGACGACGCGGATCAACCACGTCAAGGGTCTGGTCACGGTCGGTGAGCGCAGCGCCAAGGTATCGCCCGGTTTCCGCAAGGATCCGGCGCGCTGGGTGATGACGCCGACCGGCGCCGGCAAGCGCATTCCGCTGATGTTCGCCCGGGTTGGCGAACTGCGCAAGGAAGCCGAGGTTTCCGCGCTGAATTTCATCGAGCCGGGCAGCGACCGGCGCGTCGGCTTCATCGCCTCGGGTCCGGCCTACATGCATGTCAAGGAGTCATTCCCGGATGCGCCGGTACTCAAGCTCGGCTTCTCCAGTCCGGTGCCATTCGAGAAATGCCGCGACCTGGCAGCGCTGGTCGATCAGGTGGTGGTCGTCGAGGAAGTCGAGCCACTGGTCGAGAACGAGCTGAAGGCCCAGGGAATTGCCGTGATCGGCAAGGACATCCTGCCGCTGCAGGGCGAACTGGCGCCGAATGTGCTCATTCCGGCGATCGCGCGACTGCTCGGCGAAGAAATCCCGCTGTTGCGGTCGACCGCGCCGATGCCTGTCTTTCCACGACCACCGACGATGTGCGTGGCCTGCCCGCATCTCGGCGTCTATTACACCCTGTCGCAAGTGCGCAACCTAACCATTTCCGGCGACATCGGCTGCTACACGCTGGGTGCCGGTCATCCGTGGAATGCGCTCGACACGTGCATCTCGATGGGCGCCTCGATGGGCATCGCGCTCGGTCTCGACAAGGGACGCGGCGAAGCCGACAAGGACAAGCGCATCCTCGCGGTGATCGGCGACTCGACCTTCCTGCACATGGGCATGCAGGGGCTGCTCGACATCGTCTACAACAAGGGTAACGTCACCGTGCTACTGCTCGACAACCGCGCGGTCGGCATGACCGGCGGCCAGGACAACCCCGGCAACGGCCGCGACATCCATGGTGACCCGGCGCCGCGCGTAGACTTCGCCAAGCTGGTCGAGGCGCTCGGGGTCAAACAGGAGCGCATCCACGTCGTCGATCCCTACCAGTTGCCGGTGCTGTTCAAGACCATCCGCGACGAAGTCAAGGTGCCGGAAGTCTCGGTCATCATCACCGACCAGCCCTGCGTCCTGATCAAGGACTATCACAAGCTCAAGGCCTACGAGGTCATCGACGACAAGTGCACCGGTTGCGGCAATTGCATCGATGTCGGCTGCCCGGCCATCCACGTCACCCGAAGAGGGAAGGAGGTCAAGGCCAGTGGGCGCGAGGTCGATCTTGCCTTTGTGCGCATCGAGACTTCCGTGTGCACCGGCTGTGGCCTGTGCGTGCAGCCCTGCGCGCCGAATGCCATCGTCCATCACGTACCGGTGTCGCCGATCAAGCTGGTAAAGGGTTGCGGAGTCTGAGATGAGCGAGAACACCAATATCCTCGTCGTTGGCATCGGCGGGCAGGGAGTCATGACGGCGACCGAAATTCTCGCCGAGGCAGCGATCGCGCTCGGTCACGACGTCAAGAAGACCGAGGTGGCGGGCATGGCGCAGCGCGGCGGGGTCGTCTCCTCGCACCTGCGCTTCGGCACGCGGGTCCTGACGCCACAGATCACGCCAGGCACCGCCGATGTCCTGCTCGGCTTCGAATCGGCCGAGACCATGCGCTGGCAGCACATGCTGCGTCCGCGCGGAATCACCCTGATGAACACAGCGAAGCTGGTACCGCCGGTGGTCGAGCTCGGCCTGTTCGATTACCCGGACGATCCCCTTGCCGAGATCAGGAAGGCCGGCCGCAAGGTCGTCGCCTTCGACGCGACTTCGATTGCCCAGGAACTCGGCGAAATCCGTCTCGGCAATACCGTCATGCTCGGCGCCATCGCCGACCACCTGCCGTTCTCGGCGGAAGTTCTGCTCGACTGCGTGCTCAAACGTTTCCAGCGCAAGGGCGAGAAACTGGTCGAACTGAACCGTCGGGCATTCGAGGCAGGTCGCGCTGCCGTCGGCGCAGCGGAAGCCGCGCTCGGATAGTCTGGTAAAATACGCACCAATTCAAGGGGAAAGGCGTCGCCCTTCCCTTTTCATTTCCGCGTGACGCAACGATGACGGCACAAATAATCGACGGCAAGGCGCTGGCAGAGGAACTGCGCCAGAGCTTCAAGGCGCGGGTCGAGGCGCTCGCCGCCAGTGGGCAACGTCCCGGTCTGGCGGTCATTCTGGTGGGTGAGGTCGCCGCATCGCAGGTCTATGTGCGCAACAAGGTCAGTGCCTGCCAGGCGATCGGCATGCACTCCGAGAAGATCACCTACGACGCCGCGGCCGACCCCGAAATCGTGCTCAAAAGGATCGCTGCACTGAATGCAGACCCTGCCATCCACGGCATTCTCGTGCAGTTGCCGCTACCCGGGCATTTTGCCGAAGCCGCAGTGCTCACCGCGATCGCCGTCGACAAGGACGTCGACGGCTTTCATGCCGAAAATGTCGGCGCGCTGGCGCAGGGCAATCCGCGCTTCATCCCGTGCACGCCTTACGGCGTGATGAAAATGTTCGAGAAGGGCGGCGTCGATCTGGCCGGCAAGGAAGCCGTCGTCATCGGCCGCTCCAACATCGTCGGCAAGCCGATGGCGTTGCTGCTGATCAATGCCGGCGCCACCGTCACCGTCTGCAATTCGCGCACGAAAGACCTCGGCGGCCATACCCGCCGCGCCGACATCCTGGTCGTCGCCGTCGGCAAGCCGCGCTTCGTCACTGCTGACATGGTCAGGCCGGGCGCGGTCGTCATCGACGTCGGCATCAACCGCCTGCCCGATGGCAAACTGTGCGGCGATGTTGATTTCGCCGGCTGCCTGGAAGTTGCAGGCCAGATCACGCCGGTGCCGGGCGGTGTCGGTCCGATGACCATCACCATGCTGCTGGCCAATACGATCGAAGCTGCGGAGCGCAAGGCCACCGGGAACTGAAACGCCGGATTGCTGACAAAGCCCCGGCCGGTGCGGGTCGGCTTGTACGGCCCCCGGACCATCTCTCTTCAATTTTCATATTTCGTCATCTTTTCAAGGAGTAAAAGGCATGAGCAGGAAAGCGCTGGTGGGTATCGTCATGGGTTCGGACAGTGACTGGCCGGTGATGCGGGTAGCCGCAGAAACCCTCAGGAACTTCGACATCGCCTACGATGCCAGGGTATTGTCGGCCCATCGCACGCCCGACGCCGCCCTCGACTATGCGGCGACCGCCAGCGAGCGCGGCATCAGGATGCTGATCGGCGCGGCCGGCGGAGCCGCCCATCTGGCCGGCGTTCTCGCGGCCAAGACGCAGATTCCCGTGCTCGGCGTACCGATGCCTTCCAAGCACCTGCAGGGTCTCGATTCCCTGCTGTCGATGGTGCAGATGCCCGGCGGCATTCCCGTTGCCACCTTCGCCGTCGGCGAGGCGGGAGCGCTCAATGCGGCACTGTTCGCCGTCTCGATCCTGGCTCTGGAAGACGCCGAGGTCGCCATCCGGCTGGCGAATTTCCGCCAGCGCCAGACCGAAAAGGTGCTGGCGAAGACGCTGCCCGATCTCCCTTGAGCGCCGCTGACTGCGACTCCTGCCGATGAGCCCGGACTTCGCGCGCGCCGTTGAGTTGTTGCGCGCCGGCCAGCTGGTCGCCTTCCCCACCGAAACCGTCTACGGCCTAGGCGCGGATGCCGCCAACCCCGAAGCGGTCGCCCGGATTTTCGCCGCCAAGGGCCGTCCCGTCGATCACCCGCTGATCGTCCATCTATACGGACATGACGCGGTCGACCGCTGGGCCGAGCAGGTTCCGGGATTCGCCTGGGAACTCATGGAGGCTTTCTGGCCGGGTCCCTTGACGCTGATTCTGAAAAAGCAGGCCTGGGTGCCGTCGACCGTGACGGGCGGTCAGGATACCGTCGGGCTGCGCGTTCCCGGCCACCCGGTCGCCCTCGAACTGCTGCGCGGGTTCGCTGCCGACGGCGGGCCGGCCGGCATCGCCGCGCCGTCGGCCAACCGGTTCGGCCGTATCAGCCCGACCACCGCCGACCATGTCCGGGAGGAACTTGGCGACTGCGTACCGTTGGTTCTCGACGGTGGCCCGTGCACGTTCGGCATCGAATCGACGATTGTCGACTGCTCGCGCGGCGCGCCGGTGACCCTCCGTCCGGGCCACATCTCGGCGGCACATCTGGAGGCCGTCACCGGAATTCAGCCACAGCTGGAGGCTGCTGCCGGCACCCCGCGTGTTTCCGGTTCGCTCGAGGCCCACTACGCGCCGCAGACCCACATGCGAATGGTCGCCGGCGAGCGGTTGCTCGATTTTCTCGATGCCCAAGGGCAGCAGGGGGTCCGCTGCGGCATTATCGGCCAGAGCCAGCCCCCACTAGCCGGCATGCCGCACCTCTGGTGCCTGCTTGCCGCCGATCCGGTTGCCTACGCGCACGATCTGTACGCGACGCTGCGCGAGATGGATCACGCTGGCGTCGACCTGATTGTCGTCGAAGCGCCACCGGATCGGCCGGAGTGGGTCGCCGTCAGCGACCGTCTGCGGCGCGCAGCCGGCGGGTCGGGCAGTGCCTGATCAGAGCGGGAAGAGGCTGTCCACCTTCGCGGCGCAGATGAAATCGTTTTCCGACAGGCCGCCGATGGCATGAGTCTGGTACCGGACCCGGCACTCCGCATAACCAACCGCCAGGTCCGGATGGTGGTCCTCACGATGCGACACCCAGGCCAGGGCGTTAACGAAAGCCATGGTCTCGTGGAAATTGCGAAAGCGGTAGGTCTTTTCAATGGCTGCGCCGGCCAGCTCCCAGCCGTCAAGCGAACTCAGGTACTCCCGGGCAGCGGTTGCGTCAAGCGCTGCCACGCCGCCTTCGCAAGGCTTGCATTTCCGGCTGCCGAGATCACAAGTGGTATCCATTTCCTGCCTCCAAGTTAGCTCGCAGATGCGAAGCGTCTGAGCTTCAGAGAGCGTTCTCAGCCTTTCGGTTCCGCCCGCGGTCGACATCGCTTTGAGAAGCGAAACCGAGTGATATAGAATTGTCCCGGCACTGGGGGGGTAGCTCAGCTGGGAGAGCGCCGCGTTCGCAATGCGGAGGTCGGGAGTTCGATTCTCCTCCTCTCCACCATCTACCAGAATTCCAACCCCTCATCGGTTGGGATTTCTTGCCCGGAACGTCCGTGTTGGCGTACTCAGATGTGGTCAATTGTGGTTGCAACTGCTGGTGCGGGGCGGCCCGACTCCGATCAGTGGCCTTCGATCAGTTCCCCGAACAGCTCTTTTACCTTGGCTTTGGCATCAGTCAGCGCAACGCAGCCTTGCTCGGTGATCTCATACATCCTTCGATCACGGCGGCCCGTACGCTCATGGCGTGAGGTCAGATAGCCTTTCTTCTCCAATCCGTGCAGCATCGGATACAACGTGCCCGCGCTGATCTCGTAACCGTGCTGTCGCAGCTCCTCGATGATGCCGAGGCCGAAGATGGGTTCCTCGGCAGCGTGGTGCAGGATGTGCAAGCGGATCAGCCCGCCATAGAGGTCCTTGTCGGTCATGCTGGGAACCTCACAGAACCTTGCTCAACAACCAGCCCGCGACACCACTGCCGACGACAACCAGCCACGGCGGCAATTTCCAGAACATCAGGGCGACCAGCGCCACCAGGGCCAAGGCAAAATCCGGCGGCGCGTGAATTGCGCTTGTCCATACCGGTTGATAGAGAGCTGCCAGCAGCAGACCGACCACGGCCGCATTGATGCCGGACAACGCAGCTTGCGTGCGCGTGTTGCGACGCAGACGCTCCCAGAATGGCAGCGCGCCGACAACCAGCAGGAACGACGGCGCGAAGATCGCCAACAGGCAGACCAGGCCACCGAGCCACCCGGAGGAAGCATTGTTCATCGAGGCGCCGAGAAACGCCGCGAAGGTGAACAAGGGGCCAGGAACGGCCTGCGCCGCGCCGTAGCCCGCCAAAAAGGACTCATTGCTGACCCAGCCGGAAGGCACGACCTCGGCTTGCAGCAGGGGCAGGACGACATGGCCACCGCCAAAGACCAGCGACCCGGCACGGTAGAACGCATCCACCATCGACAGCGTCTGATTCGGGAACAGGGTTGTCAGCAACGGCAAACCCATCAGCAGGGCAAGGAACAGCGTCAGCCAAAGCAGGCCAACGCGATGCCTGATCACAATGGGCAGAGGGTCATGCTCTGCCACTTGCCGAGGCTTGAACAGCAAAAGGCCGATGACCGCCGCACTGGCGATGACCCCCACCTGCCCCCAAGCGGACGGCACCAGTAGAACAAAGCAGGTCGCAGCCGCCATGATGGTGATGCGCGGCCCATCCGTGCAGAGATTGCGAGCCATCCCCCATACGGCTTGCGCGACCACGGCCACGGCCACCACCTTCAAGCCGTGCAGCAAGCCGGACGGCATCGCATCCCCATAGCTGGCCATGCCCAGTGCAAACACGATCAGGGCAACCGCCGACGGCAGCGTGAACCCCGCCCACGCGGCCAGCGCCCCGGCATAGCCGGAACGGGACAACCCGAGCGCAATCCCGACCTGACTGCTGGCAGGCCCGGGCAGGAACTGGCAGAGGGCGACCAAATCCGCATAGCTGCGCTCGGTCACCCACTGTCGCCGCGTCACGAATTCATCGCGGAAATAACCCAAATGGGCTATCGGGCCACCGAAAGAGGTCAGGCCCAGTCGGAGAAATATCAGAAAGACCGCCCACGGGCTGTGGTCAGTCTTGGTGGTATCGGTCATGGTCGCAATTTGATTTGTGCCAGTGTTGGTTCATAATAATCGAAAATCGATAACGAAATACGATTATTAAAGGCGCCCATCGTGGAACTTGTACTGATCGGAGTTGCTGCCCTGCTGACATCCGGGCTGACTTTGTTCTCTGGCTTCGGCCTGGGGACGATCCTGATGCCGGTGTTCGCCCTGTTCTTCCCGTTGCCGCTCGCTATCGCAGCCACCGCAGTGGTGCATTTCGCCAACAATATCTTCAAGTTCGGCATCTTGGCCAAACAGGCAGACTGGCGCGTGGTCGCGCGCTTTGGCGTGCCGGCTGCCTTGACGGCGATAGCGGGCGCCGGTGTACTCGGTCTGGTTGATCGGATGCCGGTGCTCTGGCGCTACTCTCTCGGCACGGCGAGCCTGGAGGTCACTCCGGTCAAGGCTGTCATCGGGATCTTGATCATCGTCTTTGCACTCCTGGAGTTATGGCCGCGCTTTCAGTCGCTGGCCTTCTCCCCGCGCTGGCTTCCATTGGGTGGAGCCTTGTCTGGTTTCTTTGGTGGTCTGTCGGGTAATCAGGGGGCGTTACGTTCAGCCTTCCTGCTCAAAGCGGGGTTATCCAAAGAGGCGTTCGTTGCCACCGGCGCCATCTCGGCTGTCATCGTGGATGCGGTTCGTCTGCTGGTCTACGGCACCACTGTCCTGGCGACTCACTTTGCCCAGTCACAAGCCCTATTGGCACCAGTCGTCGTGGCATCGCTGGCAGCGTTCATGGGTGCCTTCGTGGGCAAGAAATTCCTGAGCAAGGTAACGCTCAGGGCCGTACAACTGACAGTGGCCGGAGCCATGTTGGCCATCGGATTGGGATTGGCAAGCGGTGTCGTTTGATGACAAGGGTGGCGTGAGCACCAGCACCTGGCTACCATCATCCGGCCGGTGACGTGGTTGACGACACCGCCATGAATGCGCTGTCGACCACGAAGCCATGCTCTGTCGGATATCTTTGTCATCTTGAACCCCTTGGCGTCACTTTGGCGACAGTAGTACGTTGAGCCTCCGATTCAACGCAGGAGGTCTGTCAAACGTTCTGCCGTGCCGCCGAAGCGATGGGTGCCGCGGCCACCAGTTTCTGGTGGAGTCGGCGCTTAAGGAGGCGCGGTCCGCGTCCGACCGCATCCGAGGCTACTACACGCCGACCCCAGCTGAACTTGTGGCTGGACGTCTGGCGCAAACACTTCGGTTCCTGTTTCTTGCCAAATTTTGCCAAAAAGACTAGGCTTGCACCATGAGCACGATGAACATTTCCTTGCCCGAATCCATGAAGTCTTTCGTCGACGAACAAGTCTCCAGTCGGGGCTACGGTACCAGCAGCGAATATCTGCGTGAACTGATCCGCAAGGATCAGGATCGGACACGGTTGCGCAGTCTGTTGCTCGAAGGCGCAACGTCGGAGCCCGCTGCTCAGGCCGACAGCGCGTACTTGGACGGGCTGCGCGGTCGCGTCCGCCGGCACGCCCGGGGGTGAAGTTCAAGCCGGTCATTCCGCGCCAGTTGGCCAACCGGGATGTCGATGAGGCCATCGCGTGCTACCTGAGCGACGGAGCCGAACAAGCGGCGTCCGGTTTCATTGATGCGCTGGAGCAGGCGTATGCGCATATTGGCGGATACCCGGCGACCGGATCCACGCGCTACGCCCATGAACTGGATCTCCCCGGTCTGCGCTCATGGCCGCTGAAGCCATTTCCGCACCTCGTTCTCTACATCGAGCGCAACGATCACGTCGATGCCTGGCGGCTACTGCACGGCCAGCGAGATATTCCCGCGTGGATGCGGGACACTGACTGAGAGCGGAGTGGTTTCACTGATGTCCACTATCGAGAAGTTGGCGGGCTGGCTGCCGGGTCGCCGGACATCCCCTGAAGATCGTCTGGCTGCCACCCTCGAAGCCTTTCGCGACCCGGCGGCCGATACGCTTGATCTGATTCGCCGGCTGGTTTCCGTATTGCGCCCGAGAAACCGCCGCGATATTGGGGCTGACGGGCGCTACGGGGCGATGCTGGCCCGCCTCGAGGGCGATACCAACCTGCTTCTGGCGTTTCGCGGCCACGTCGTGCATTTCATCGCCAGCCGTCGCCTCATCACTTTCTTCACCGACAGCGGCATCCTGCCCGGCACCGGTTTCTTTTCCGAATGGTGGCGCATTCTGGTTGACAGGCTGCTGCCTGAGGTGCCTGACGAGCGACGACTGAAGGACTGTCTGCACGTTATCTTCGACCGGCCCGATGACTGGCGCTGGCAGGAGCAGGTGCCACCCGAACACTCACAGCGGCTCTGGGCACTGCTCGCGCCCGCAGACGAGTTGCACAATCTCGACTGGCGCGGGATCCAGGAACAGATTCTCGATGCGGTGCTGCTCCTTGCCCATCGCATCAGCGGCCTCGGGGTCGAGGCCGAGCTGATGCGCGCTTCGCCCAGTTTCGACGATGATCTGCCGCGCTTCGTGGCGCTGTCGGCCGAGGCGCTGGACTTCGTCAACGCCTTGCGCGCCTCGCTCGACGATGCTGCCAACCCGGCCGACGACGGTAGCCAGTTGCTGGTCATCGTCGACCAGTGCCAGAGCACGTTGCGGCACATCCGCAAACGGGCATTGACGGTCGGCACCAGCCTTCACCTCAGTTATCTGCTTGCGCGCAGCGAACAGTGTCTTGAGCGGCTGCGCGAACTGGTGGGGATTCTGGTGGCCGCCAATGCGTCGACCGCGCACACCACCGCCACCGCCACCGCAGCCTGGGTGGAATTCGCGCATGACGCCTTCCTCGCCGAGAACCGCCGGAACAGCCTGGGACATTACATGGCGCAGCTTTCGCGCCTGCTGGCGGTCAGGGTGACCGAAAACGCAGCACGTTCCGGTGAACATTACATCTGCGAGACCGCCGGAGACTACCGGCAGATGTGGCGTTCGGCGGCCGGGGCCGGCGTGCTGATCGCCGGCATGGCGTTGCTCAAGATCTTCGCGGCCGGCTTGCACGCGCCGCTGTTTGTCGAGGCCTTCCTGTTCAGTATGGTCTACGGTCTTGGCTTCGTCCTCATCTACCTGCTCGGCATGACCGTCGCCACCAAGCAGCCGGCGATGACCGCGCAGACGCTGGCCGGCCTGCTCGAAGAGGTCCGCCCGAACAGCCAGGCCGAGCTCGACGGGCTGGTGGACGTTGTTGCCGCGGTCTGTCGCAGCCAGTTGGCGGCAATTGCCGGCAATGTCGTGATGGCGCTGCCGGTGGCCGTCGCCATCGGGTTCTGGATCGGCCAGATCGAGGGCCAGCCGGTGATCCCGCTGGAAAAGGGGGCCCACCTGCTCGGCGACCTCGACCCGTTGAGCTGGGCGCTTCCCCACGCGGCGATCGCCGGCTTCTATCTGTTCCTGTCCGGACTGATCACCGGCTATTTCGACAATAGCGCGGCCTACGGCGACCTGGCCATTCGCATTGCCCGTCTGCGCTGGCTGCGGCGACTGGCGGGCGCGGCGCGGGCGGCCCGCATCGGCGTCTACATACAGGATCACCTGGGCGGAATCATGGGCAACTTCCTGTTCGGCTGCATGCTTGGGTCGACCGGTGTCGTCGGCATCATCCTCGGTCTGCCGCTGGACATCCGACACATCGCCTTCTCGTCGGCCAACCTCGGCTACGCGTTGATCGGATTCGACTTCGCGCTGCCGCTCAAGGCGATTCTCTGGGCGGCACTCGGCATCGCGCTGATCGGGCTGACCAATCTGGCGGTCAGCTTTGCCCTGGCGCTGCGCACCGCTCTCGGCGCCCGCGGCATCCGCTTCGAACACTGGGGGGCGTTGCTCAGGGCGATCTGGAGCCGTTTCCGCAGCGCCCCGCGGAGTTTCCTTCTCCCGCCGCAGGGCGCGCCGGACGGCGGTCACGGGTAGAATGGCCGCGTGTTTTCCCAGCACCCCGTCTTCCGGCGTCTGATTCCGTTTGCCCTGCTGCTTCTCGCGCCGTTGGCGCCTGCGGGCGAGATCGACCTGCGCGCACCTGACGAACTGGCCCGCGTGCTGACCCCCCACCTGCCCGACGAGGTGGCGCCCGGGCCCGGCGGAAAGGCGAGATTGCAGAAGTTGCTCACCCAGATCCTCGCCACCGAGGGCTACTTCTCCCCGCAATTCGGCTTTGCCGAGGCCGACGACGCCTTGCGCATCGACGTAGACCCCGGCCCGCGCACGCTCATCGGCACCGTCGACATCACCGTCGACGGCCCGCTGGGGGAAAAAAGGCGGGAACGCCTGATTGCCGACTGGGCGCTGCCAGTTGGCCAGCCGTTTCGCCAGGAGGACTGGGACCATGCCAAACAGCAGCTTCTCTCGCGGCTGCTCGCCGAAAATCATGCCGGCGCGCGGCTGAAGGGCAGCCAGGCGGAGATCGATCCGACCAGCCGGCAGGCCAGCCTGACCGTGCATTACGACAGCGGCCCGCGCTATCGCTTCGGCGAGGTGCGCATCGACGGTCTGGAGCGCCACCCGGCCTCCTTGGTCGACCGCTACAACCGCACCGTCAAGCCCGGGGCGCCGTATCGGGAGGAGGACATCGTTGCGTTGCAGACCACCTTGCAGGCGACGCCCTATTTCGGGTCGGTGCTGGTCAGCGTCGACCTTGATACGCTGCCGGATGCCGATGGTGCCATCAGCGCCCCAATCACCATCCGGCTCCGTGAACGCCCGGCGCATCGCCTGTCGTTCGGGGCCGGTATCAGTTCGAATACCGGCGCCCGGGTCGAAACCAGTTACCAAACGACGGACTTGTTCGGCTACGCCCTTGAATTCAACACCGGCTTGCGCATCGAACAGAAGCAGCAGACGGTCTATGCCGACGTCTTCTTTCCGCCCGACCAGGCGCAGCGCCGCAACAGTGTCGGCGTCATGGCGCAAGCCACCGACATCCAGGGGCTGAAGACCGAGCGCATCGCGCTCGGCGGGCAGCAGGTCTGGTTCAGCGGGCCGCTGGAAACACGGCTGTCGATGACCTGGCAGGACGAGCGCCTGCAGCCGGAAGGCGCGGCCAGCAGCATCAGCCGGGCGTTGGTTCCGAACATCGTGTTGACTTGGCGCCATGTCGACAACCCACTCGATCCGCGCGACGGTACGGTCCTCCAGGGCCAGATCGGCGGCGGCAGCAAGGCCGCCCTGTCCACCCAGAGCTTCATCCGCGTGCTCGGGCGCTTTCAGCAGTATTTCCCGCTCGGCAGTCTCGATACGCTGGCCCTGCGCGGCGACATCGGCTATACGCTGGCCGATTCGCGCGACGGCATTCCGCAGGAATACGTTTTCCGTACCGGTGGTACCGGCACGGTGCGTGGCTACAAGTACCTGAGCCTTGGGGTTGCGGATGGTTCGGCGACCGTCGGCGGCCGCTACATGGCGACAGCCAGCGCCGAGGTGACACACTGGCTCGACCCCGAGTGGGGCATTGCCGCCTTCGTCGATGCCGGCAATGCGACCGACAGTCTCAGCGGTTTCGATCTCGCCGTCGGCTATGGTCTCGGAGCCCGCTGGCGGAGTCCAGCCGGTCCGCTGGCCGTCGACCTCGCCTACGGCCAGCGTGACAGCTCGATCCAGTTGCATTTCTCGCTGGCGATACCGTTCTGAGATGAAGCGCCTGTTTTTCATCATTCCTGCCGCCTTTCTCGCCTTGGTCGCGGTGATCGTCGTATGGCTGGGGTTCACTGAAAGCGGCCTGGTCACTGTCGTGCGGGTCGCGAGTTCGGGAAGCGCCGGGCGTCTGACCATCGACCAGCCGGTTGGCCATCTGTTTGCCGGGGAGCTCGTCCTCGGACGCCTGACCTGGAAGGAGCCGGATCGCGAAATCGTCGTCGACGATCTGCGCATCGACTGGTCACCGGCCAGCCTTCTGCAGGGCCGGCTCAACATGGCAACTATCAGCGCGACGCGGGTGTTGATCGACATCACGACGACCGACGAGGAGGGCGCGCCGCCGACCAGCCTGCGTCTGCCGGTTACGGTCGACGTCAGAAAGATCTCCATTTCACGGCTTGATTTCGCACGCCTGATCGTGGTCGAAGATGTTCTGGCGGCTTACGTCAATGATCAGGCAACGCACCGACTTGAGCAGTTGAGCGGACGCATCGGCAAGGGCGAATTCAGCGGGGATGCCACGCTCGGGGCCGATGCGCCATTTCCGCTGGGGGTCCGCGCAAGCCTCGCCGGGCAACTTGAGGGGCAGACAGTTCGCCTCGCCGTCGAAACCACCGGGCCGCTCGATCGCATCGCCCTCAAGGTCACGGGAGCGGAAGGGTTGCGCGGCGATGGGCAGGCGATGCTGACGCCCTTTGCCCGGCGGCCATTTGCCGAGGCGCGATTGGCGCTAGCCGACGTCGACCCGGCGGTCTGGATCGCCGGGTCGCCGGTTGCACGGCTTGCCGTGCTCGCCCGGGTAAGCCCGGACTCCGGTGCGGCCGGGGCGCTGAGTGGCGACTTCAGTGTGATCAACAGCGTGGCAGGTCCGCTTGACCGCCAGCGCCTGCCGCTCGCCAGCCTCGCCGGGCGCTTTGCCTGGCGCGCCGACGGGGTGCAGTTCGCTGACTTGACGGCCCGTTTGCCGGGGAAGGGGGTGCTGGCCGGCAGCGGGCGCTGGGAAACGGGCCAGCTCAACCTCGACCTCACGGCGAGCACGGTCGACGCCGCACAGGTCGCTGCCGTGTTGCGGTCGACGCGCCTGAACGGTCCGATTTCAGCGAGCATCGGCCGTGATCGCCAGACAGTTGCGGTTCGCCTGGCCGATGCCGGGTTCGTCCTGACGGCGGAAGCCGGTCACGAAAATGGCAAGGTCAGCGTGTCGCGGTTTGAACTGGCGGCAGGCGAGGCCTTGCTCAGGGCCAGCGGCGAACTGCAGATGGACAAGGGCAAGGCCTTCTCGGCCAATGGCGAACTGGTGCACTTTGACCCGAGCAAGTTCGTCCGGGTGCCAGCGGCTCTGATCAATGCGACAGTGTCGGCCGCCGGCAGGTTGCAGCCGGAGGCAGTCGTTCAGGCGCGGTTTGCGCTGCGCGACAGTCGCCTCGCCGGGCAGCCACTGACCGGGCATGGCGACGTCGTCATCGACTGGCCGCGCATCCCGAAGGCCGATGTGCAACTCGCGGCCGGGCCGAACCATCTGAATGCGCGCGGCGCCTTCGGTCGCCCCGGCGACCGCCTGACCATGGCTATCGACGCGCCGGCGCTTGGGCTTTACGGGCTTGCGGGCAGCCTTGCCGGGCAACTGGAACTCGGCGGCACCACCGATCAGCCGACGCTCGCCGGCGAACTGAGCACGCCGCGTCTTGGCCTGCCCGGCGTCGGCACGATCAGCGAAGTGCGGGTCGTTGCCGAAATCGCCAGTGCGCCGGGCAGTCCGCTGAAGGTCGATGCCAGCGTGGCGGCGCTCGACGGCGCCAACTGGCCCGGGCTGGTCAGACAGTTGCACCTGCTGGTGACCGGCACGCGCCGCCAGCACCGCCTGCAATTCACTGGGGAGCTTGGCGGCAAGAATCTCCTCGAATTGGCAGCCGAGGGGGGTTTTCCCGACGATGTCCGACCACTGCGCTGGTCGGGCCGTTTGCTTGAGGCGCGGCTAACGGCCGAGCAGAAGATGCGCTCCTTCGTGCTGGCGGAGCCGGCGGCACTCGGTGCCAGCCGTGATGCCTGGCAGATCGGCCCCGCGGTCCTCAATGGCGACGCCTGGCAGCTTCGGTTGCGGGCCGATGCCGGGCGGCAACGGGTGCACGCGGAGTTCAGCGGTCGCGGCCCGCGCATTGGCAACTTCAGCGGCAATTTCGAAGCGGCAATGGTCGACGCGTGGACGCTCAACCGTCAGAGAGCGTGGCTGGGTGCGGCGCGCATCGATGTCGGCGATCTCGGCTGGGTGGCGGAGTTGCTCGATGAACGCTGGAAGAGCGGCGGCCGGCTCAATGGAGAACTGAAGCTGGCCGGCATGCCGGACCGTCCGCTGGTTTCCGGGCAGATGTGCGGCGAAAAGCTGGCGCTCGCCATTCCCGAGCAGGGCATGCAACTGGCCAATGGCATTCTCGAAGCGACTGTCAGCGACAACCTGCTGCGTATCACCCAGCTCGCCTTCGACAGCGTGCTGCAAGCGCCGCCGCGTGCGCTGCGGCGGACCGACAGCGAGGCCCTGGAGAAACTGGTGGCCAAGCCAGGGCGCCTTGAAATTGCCGGCGAAATGCGGGTCGACCCTGGGGCCAGCAGTAGTGTCTATGGTCGCGGCAGCGGGAGTGACAGCGCGGCGCTCGACCTGCGCCTCGATCGGGTCGGCATCTACCAATTACCGGACCAGTGGCTGACCGTTTCCGGTGACGGCCGCATTTCCTGGATCAAGGATGTTCTCGGCATCAAGGGCAAGCTGGCGGCAGATGCCGCCTACTGGAAGCTGATCGATATCGGAACACCAAGACTCTCCGACGACGTGGTGATCAGGACGCCTGCGGGAACCCGCGAGGCGGCAGCTTACCGGCCGCGGCTCGACCTCAATCTGGAGGCCGATGCCGGCGGCAACTTCCAGTTTCGCGGTTTTGGACTCAGCGCCCGCCTCGCCGGCAACATCCGGGTCCAGGCCCAGGGACGTGACCTGCCACGGGCCAACGGCCGGATCCGCGCCCGCGACGGCCGCTTCGACGCCTATGGCCAGCAACTGGAAATCGAGCGCGGCATCCTGACCTTCCAGGGATTGCTCGAAAACCCGGCGCTCGACGTCCGCGCCGTGCGCAAGAACCTCCCGGTCGAGGCCGGGGTCCAGATCACCGGGACGGTGCAGAAGCCGGTGGCGCGACTGATTTCGGACCCCGAGCTGCCCGATGTCGAGAAGCTGAGCTGGCTGGTCCTCGGCCACGGTCCCGACCAGACGGGTGCCGGCGACGCTGTGGTGCTGTTGTCGGCGGCGGGCAGCCTGCTCGGCAATCAGTCGGGGGGGGTGGTGCAGCAGATCAAGAGCGGGTTCGGCATCGACGAATTCGGCGTGCGTCAGGGGCAGATCGGCGACCTCGGCGGGCGCCAGCCAGGCAGTCGCGTCGTCGGCGGCGCCTTCGACGCCACGTCGACCACCGGCAACCAGATTCTGAGTGTCGGCAAACGACTGTCGAACAACGCCTTGCTGTCCTACGATCAGGCGCTGGGCAAAGCTGAAAGCGTGGTCAAGCTGACCATCTTCCTCAATCGCCAGTTGTCGCTGATTACCCGGGCCGGCAGCGACAACGCGCTGGACATTTTGTACACGATCTCTTTCGGCGGGCCGTCGCCGCGCGCCAAGGGGGACCGGTCGGCGAAATAGCCGCTACCTGCCGATTTCACCCGCCAGGTTCGGATGCTGGCATGACACGTACCGGCAACGCCTCCGCGACACTGAGGTGTACATCGCGCTGCGGGAATGGGATCGAAATCCCGGCAGCTGCCAAGCGCTTTTCGATCATGAAGCGCAGGTCGCTGTCGACCCGGCGCCCGGACATGTTCGGACTCAGTTCGACCCAGAAGACCAGAATCATCAGCAAGGCGTTGTCGGCGAAATCCTCGAGCAAAACCTCGGGCGCCGGCTCCTTGAGCACCTGCCCGTGTTCCTCGGCGCAGCCAACGAGGACTTCGGCGGCCTGGCGCACCGGTGATCCGTAGGCGATGCCGACGCGGACTTCGCGGCGAATGCGCGAGTTGGAATAGGTCCAGTTGATTACCTGGTTTTCCAGGAACGTGGAATTCGGCACCAGCGCCTCGATGCCGTCAAAGCTGCGCACGGTCGAGGCACGCAAATCGACGGCGGTGACGTAGCCGGTCGTGCCACCGATGGCGACGATGTCGCCGACCCGGATCTTGCGTTCGAAGAGAATGATGATGCCGCTGATCACGTTCTTGATGATGGTCTGGGTGCCGAAGCCGATGCCGATGGCCAGGGCGCCTCCCATGAAGGCGAATGCCGTGAGCGGGATGCGCGCCAGGTTGAGGACCAGGACAATCAGGACGACGGAGACGGCGATCATGAGCCAGCGGCGGGTGACGCTGGCCAGTTGCTCATCGACCGCGAAGCGCTTCACCAGAATGCGCTCCAGTCGGCGCGAGAGCCTGGAGCACACCCAGTAGGCGAGAACGTAGAGGAGCAGAACGCCGATGCTCTTGCCGACGGTCACTCCATAGGAGGTCGTCACCGTCTTGCCTTCGACCACCGTCGAATCCTCGACGGCAAAGAGCTCGAAATTCCAGACCTGCTTCAGCACTTCACCGGCGCGCGCGGCAGCGAGTTTCCAGTCGCGCACCGTGCCGGCCTCGCCGGAAAACCCGAAGTCGCCGAGCCAGCGCACCAGCACCCGATTGAGCCGCTCGCCGGCCAGTTCGACACGTTGGAGCCCGCGCAAACGCTGCTTGAGGGTCTCGAGTATTGCCGACTCGCGGGCCGTCGCCTCCGCGTCGAGCAAGGCGTCCTTCAGGCGCATCTCCTGTTGATCGATCGCTGCCTGCGCCGCTGACGCGAGTTCCCGGACGAGCGGCGCCCTGGCATCAACTTCCGTCTTGATCGCGCTGAGCGCGGCGAGCGCTGAAGCCCTCACCTCCGCATCGTCACCGCTAATGGCGGCGTAACGATGCGTCCAGCCATCGATGCCATATTGGACGACCGTTTGCATCCAGTTCAGCGCCATCATTTCGACGCGGTCGGTTTCGAGCGTCTCGTCAAACAACTTCAACTGGCGGTTGGCAGTGACATCTTCTCCCCGGGCGGCAAGCGATTTGGCCAGCTGTTCGCGCTCAGCCAGGCGTCGCGTGTTGGCGGCAACCCGACGATCGAGTTCCGTGGTCAGTCTGCCCAACGTGGCGCGCAGTTTCGCCTGCCGCTCCTCGAGATCGACCTTGTCCAGCTTTTGCTGCGGCAGCACGCGCGCAACTAGGCTCTCGGTGCCCTTCGTGAACAGTTCCAGGGCCTGTATCTCGTCCTGCACGCCTTGCAGACCGATGCCGAGATTGGTCACTTCAGCCTCGGTCAGTTGCAGCCGCAGCGCGGCAATATCCCGCACCTTCCGCGCCTTTTCGCTATCCTGCTCGCCCTTGGCCCGGGCCAGTTGGTCTTCGGCAAGGCGCAGCGCTTCGCCGGCGCGCCGCTGGGCATCGATCAGTGACTGCTTCTGGTTTTCCAGAATGCGCTTGTTCGATGTCCGGTGCTTGAGGCGGTCGCGCATCAGATCGAGTTCGTCGCGCAGCGCATCGACACGGAGCGCCGGGTAGGGCGGCGGGCCGGCGAACTCGGCGATCTGCTCCGACCGGTCCTGCAGTTTGGGTGCCGCTTTCCTGAGGCCGTCGGCTTCGTCCATGAGGTTGAGCCGTTCGCCATAGGCGGCAACCAGGCGATCAAGCAGGCGCTGGTGCTCGGTGGTCGGCAGTTGTTCGGCGTCCGGCGAGGCGCCACTCTCGACCCGTCCGGCTTCCTGCTGGCGCCGCGCCTCGGCCAGTTGCTTTTCCGCCTCGGTTCTGGGGTCGACCGCGGCAGGCGCTTCCGCCGGCTTGACCGCCTCGCTCTTGGGCTTTGCGGAAAGCAGGTTGGCTATCTGCGCCTGACCCGGGCCGGCAAGGAGCAGCAGCGCCAGGGCGGCAACGCGGGCGATCTTGTTGGGGCGGCAGGCGGTAAAGTGGGGAATCACGGGCATGGTCAGTCTTGTCGGGTTGTCCAATCTTTTGCTCGCAATCAAGGCATCCCGGCCGGCTCCTGGTCGACCGGAAAGCATCAATCCGACTGAACCGGCCAGCCTCCGCCGACCACCAGCGGTTCAAGCCGGACTATCAAATTGACGACCGTATGGCCTCGAACTTCGTCAGTATGGTCCTCGTGGCCAGCGACATATAGAGGTCTGAGGCACTGGCTGCCCCCTTCAAGAAAATCAGACTCTGAGCGTCGTCGGCCGCGATTGGCTCACCATCTGCGACAGCATGAAAGACGTGATGGATATTTGACGGCGACTCATGGGAGAACAGAAACGTCAAGGCGCTGGCAACCAGGCCGGTCTCTTCATGAAGCTCGCGGGCAGCCGCAGCGATTGGCAGTTCCTCTTGGTGGATCCCACCCCCCGGAAGCAGGACCAGTTGATCCTTGTTCATCGCGAGCACAACGGCACCCCCAAACTCCACAATGACCGTAGCCCGGCTCCGCTTCTGCTGCACTGGCTTCAGCCTTTCTTGGATTCAGCGGTGGCGATAATGTCCCTGGCTTGCGCAGCCTCCTGCTCTCGTTCTTCCACGCCCAACTCCCTGGCACTATCGACAAACGTGGCGTTGGCAATTGCGCTGCCAATGCCCTTGGCAGCATCCCCTGCGTCGCTTGCCAGATCCCTGGCCTTTTCAACCGTCGTGCTGACGCCGTCAGCGACTGCGGCACCGGCTTCCTGAGCCAACTCCTTGGCCTTGACCCCGGCCTCTTCCACCACCGCGACCGCAGAACTTGCCAATTCCCGGGTCTTCTCGGCTGCTGCCGCTGCCGCTTCTCTTGCCTTGTCCAGAATACTCATTGCTATCGCTCCAGTTCAATGGTGTTACGAACGGTTGTGCCTGTTGAAGGCAAACGGTTTCAGGAAAGCCATTTCCAGCTCCCTTTCCCCATGCCTGTTTCCGAAATGCGGGAGAACGGAGGCTCTCCGGTTGCCATGCCCTCCTCCCGCGGCCAAAAGGCAACTGATTATAGGCAGTTTCGACGCGATCGAGTATGGCGCCGGTGCCACCCCGGACCTTCAGTCCGCGTCGGGAAGATTGGCGATGGGTGCCTCGAGAAAATCGTTGTCGATGCCGTAGTCCTCCTTGCACGGGCTGGCCCAGGTCGTCCATTCCCCGCTTTCCCCATCGCGCAGTCGTCGCCCGGCGGCCATCAGGCAGGCCAGGGCATGGATGTCACCTCCCGGCTTTTTGGCCCCGTCGGAGTTATGGTGTACGCCGACCGCACTGGCAACGTTTGCCGGCAGTTTCCAGTTACGCAGGACGGCGGCACCGAGCGCCGGGTGCCCGTTGTCGGCCAGTGAGCCATCCAACGCTCCCGCCTCACCACGCTTTGCCAGCACGATGATCCCGGTATCCTGCATCATTGCGCCGAAATAGGCTGTGTCGCCGACGCGGCGCAGGCTTAGGCCACGGGCAACAAGGAAGGTTAGTTCAGCAGCACGGTTGGAAGCCGCGAATACAGCTTCGACGATGCTGCGCAGATCTCCCTTGAGGGTACCAAGCTGCCCTTTCCGGCAGACACCGGCAGTCACGGCCAAGGCGTGCGAGAGGGGGCATTGTCAGGAGAGCGTGGTCTTATCGAGCGTCGTCCGCGCTGGTCATCCTGTCGGCCGCGACGACCCAGCCGCCGCCCATCGCCTTGTACAGGTTGATCATCGCCTGGAACTGCACCTGCTGCGACTGCGTGTACTGCAACTGGGCGTTGAACAGGCTGCGTTCGGCATCGAGTACCTCGATGTAGCTCGTGTAACCGTTCTCGTAGCGCAGCCGGGCCGTCCCGGCATACTCCTGGAGCGCCTTGACCTGGCGCTTCTGTGCCGCCAGTTGCTCACGCGTTCGATCCTGATCGACCAGGGCGTCGTCAACTTCGCGGAAGCCCTGCTGAATTGCCTTCTGGTAAGCGAACAGTGCCTGCTGCTGGCCCGCTTCGGCGGCGTCGACCTGGCCCGCGATGGCACCAGCGGTGAAGATCGGCATCGTGATCGCACCGCCATACTGCCAGAGCTTGGACTGGCTGTCGAAGAGGTTCGTCAGGTTGGTGCTGCTGTAGCCGAAGAGGCCAGTAAGTGAAATGGTCGGGAAGTACTGGGCCTTGGCGGCACCGATGAGGGCGTTGGCGGCGATCAGGTTCTGTTCCGCCTGCTGAATGTCAGGCCGCCTTTCGAGGAGGTCAGACGGTAGCCCGGCCGGGATTCCCGGGAGCACAAGCTCGTCGATGCTCCTGCCGCGGGCGATTGGCCCAGGATTGCGCCCGAGGAGAACGGAGAGCCCGTTTTCCTGCTGGGCGATCGATTTTTCGATCACCGGAATCGTTGCCAGCGCTTCCTCGTACTGCGACCGGTTCTGGCTCAGCTCGAGGAGCGAGATGATGCCGCCCTCGAAGCGCAGCTTGAAGATATCGTAGGATTCGCCGCGCGTCTTGGCGGTCGCTCGGGCGATTTCGAGCTGGCGGTCGAGGTCGCGCAGGTTGATATAAGAGCCGGCGACGCTGCCGACCAGGGTCAGGATCACCGCGCGTCGCGCGTCCTCGCTGGCCAGCAGTTGCGCGCGGGCGGCTTCGGTCTGGCGGCGGATACGACCCCAGAGGTCGATCTCCCAACTCGCGTTGAGCACGGCCGAGTAGGTGTTGTAGGTGGCAGAACCGCCGGCGCCGACGACCACCGCGGCGATGTCGCGTTGCCGTCTCGCTTCGTAGCCGGCGCCGACCTGCGGGAAGAGTTCCGAACGGACGAAGCCATAGCGGCCGGCGAACTCGTCGACCCGGGCGGCGGCGATCATCAGGTCCCTGTTTTCGCGCAGCGCGGTGGCGACCAGATCGTCGAGCAGCGGATCGCCGAACTGTTCCCACCAGGCGCTGTTGGCCAGGTCCCTCGCATTGTTGTCGCTCAGACGCCATGCCGTCGGAGTGTCCACCGGCGGGCGCACGTAGTCGGGTCCGACCATGCAGCCGCTGGCCAGGAGTACCATAAGGACGGTGGCGATGGGCTTACGCATGGTCGTCTCCTCCCTTTGCGGCAACGGCCGGCTTGACTGCTGCTCCGGTGGTGGCCGCGTCGCCAACGTCGGCATTGCCCTTGTGACTGAGCTTCTCGACGACGTAGAAGGTTACCGGGATGATGAAGATGGCCAAGCAGGTGGCCGCCAGCATGCCACCGATCACCGCGCTGCCCATGACTTGCCGCGAAATGGCACCGGCCCCGCTGGCGATGGCGAGCGGCACGCAGCCGAGGATGAAGGCGAACGATGTCATCAGGATCGGCCGCAGGCGCAGTTCCGCGCCCTTGAGCGTCGCCTCGACGAGCGAGAGCTCCCCCTTTTCGTACTCCATCTTGGCGAACTCGACGATCAGGATCGCGTTCTTGGCCGCCAGACCGATCAGCATGACCAAACCGATCTGCGCATAGACGTTGAGTTCCTGGCCGCGCAACATCAGTGCAAAAAAAGCGCCGGCGACAGCGATCGGTGTTCCCAACAGGACGGAGAAGGGGAGCGACCAACTCTCGTACTGCGCCGCCAGAATCAGGAAGACGCAGAGCAGCGAGAAGCCGAAGATAACCGCCGGCGAGATGCCTTGCTGCGCCTTCTGCTCCTGATATGACATGCCCATGTAGTCGTAGCCCATTTCGGCCGGCATCGTGTCGGCGAAGACTTCTTCGAGCGCCCGCATCACCTGCACAGAACTGTAGCCGGGCGCCGCTGAGGCGTTGATCTGCGCGCTGCGGTAGAGGTTGTAGCGCATCGTGAATTCCGGACCGGAGACATTGCGGATCGAGGTCAGCGCCGACAACGGCACCGCTTCGCCCTTGTTATTGCGCACGTAGAACTGGCCGACATTCTCGATGTTGGTGCGGTAGTCGCCTTCGGCCTGGACGTAGACCTGCCACTGGCGGCCAAAGCGGTTGAAATAGTTGATGAAGCCGCTGCCGAGGAAGCTCTGCAGCGTCTTGTACACGTCGCTGAGAACCACGCCCTGTTTGAGCACCTTGTCCTGATCGACGTCGATGAAGAGTTGCGGCACGGTCGGCCGGAAGGTGGTCGACACGCTGGCGAGTTCCGGGCGCTTTTTCGCGGCTTCGATGAACTTGGCGGTGTTCTCGGCGAGGACGGCGATGTCCTTGCCGGCACGGTCTTCAAGAACGAAAGTCGCACCGCCCGAGGTGCCGACCCCCTGAATGGCCGGCGGCGGAAACGCAAAGGCGATGGCACCAGGAATGGTGGCAAGCCGCTTGGTCAGCTCGGCCTTGATCGCAGTGTACTGCTCCTCGGGCTTCTTGCGCTCGGCCCAGTCCTCAAGGGTGATGAAGAAGAAGGCGCTGTAGGTATTCGTCACCTGGCTCAGCATGCTGTAGCCGACGACGGTGGTCGTGTACTTGACGCCGGGCACCTTCATGATCAGCTCTTCGGCCTGGGCGGCAATTTCCGACGTGCGTTGCAGAGATGAGGCGTCGGGAAGCTGGACTGCTGCAAAGACGTAACCCTGGTCCTCGTCCGGCAGGAAGCCGGCGGGGACGATCTTGCCGAAGAACCCCACACTTGCGGCGACAGCGACCAGGAAAACGAGGCTGATCATGCTCCGCCGGATAGCGATCCGGCAAATGCCGACGTAGCCGCCGGTGACCCGGCCAAACCACACGTTGAACCCGTCGTAGAATTTCTGCAACGGGCCGCTGCCCTTGACCTTGGGCCTGAGCAGCATGGCACAGAGGGCGGGACTCAGGGTCAACGCGTTGAAGGCCGAAATGATCACCGAGATGGCGATGGTGACCGCGAACTGCTGGTAGAGCTGGCCGGTGATCCCGGGAATGAAGGCGGTCGGCACGAAAACGGCAGCCAGGATGACGGCGATGGCGATCACCGGCCCGGTGACTTCCTCCATGGCCCTGAGCGTCGCCTCCTTCGGCGACAGGCCGTGTTCGATGTGGTGCTCGACGGCTTCGACGACGACGATGGCGTCATCGACGACCAGGCCGATGGCCAGCACCAGGCCGAACAGCGACAGCGTGTTGATCGAGAAGCCGAACATCGGGAACAGCATGAAGGTGCCGACCAGCGACACCGGCACCGCCAGCAAAGGAATCAGCGTCGCTCGCCAGCCCTGCAGGAAGACAAAGACGACGATCATCACCAGCACCAGTGCTTCGAACAGCGTGTGCTTGATCTCCTTGATCCCCTCGGTGACCGACAGCGTAGTATCGAGCGCGATGACGTAATCGAGGTCGGGCGGGAAACTCTGCTTGATCTTCTCCATCAGTTTCTTGGCGCCATCGGCGGCTTCGAGGGCGTTGGCGCCAGGCATCTGGTAGAGGGCGACGAGGGCAGCCGGCTTGCCGTTGAGGCGTCCCTGCTGACTGTAGGTCTGGGCGCCGAGCTCGATGCGGGCGACGTCACGGACGCGCACGATCGAACCGTCGGTGTTGGCGCGCAGCACGATGTGGCCGAATTGCTCCTCGCTCTGCAGCCGGCCCTGCGCACGCACCGCGTAGGTGAATTCCTGGCCCACCGGGACCGGCTCGCCCCCGATCGTTCCAGCCGGATTGACGGTGTTCTGGCTGTTGACCGCGTTGATGATTTCCGGAATCGTGATGTTGAGCTTGGCCAACTGATCGGGCTTGACCCACAGCCGCATCGCGTACTGGCCGGCACCGAAGACGGTCACGCTGGCGATGCCCTTGACCCGCGTCATCTGGTCATTGATGTTGATGTAGGCGTAGTTGGCGAGGAAGACGTTGTCGTAGGTGCCATTCGGCGAGTAGAGAGCGAACATGATCAGCGGCGACGAGGTCGACTTGGCGACGGTGACGCCGTAGTTGCGCACATCCGAGGGCAGTTGCGATTCGGCCTGGCCTTCGCGCATCTGGGCGAGCAACTGGTCGGTGTTGGCATCGGTGCCCAGCGCGAAATTGACATACAGCGTGGACTGGCCGTTGTTGGCGTTGATCGAATACATGTAGTCCATGTTGTCGACGCCCGACATCTGCTGCTCGATCGGAGTGGCCACCGCCTGTTCGACGGTCAGCGCGTCGGCGCCGGTGTAAGTGCTGCTGACATTGATCTGCGGCGGAACGATGTTCGGGAACTGGGCGGTCGGCAGCCCGGACATGGCGACCAGGCCGACGATGGTCATCAGGATCGAGATGACCATGGCGACGATCGGCCGGTTGATGAAAAACTTCGACATGGCTGCTTATTCCTTGGTCGCGGGGGCCGGCGCCGCCGGCTTGGCGTCAGCCTTGGCTGCGGGCGTTGCCGGCTCAAAGGGCTTGGTAGTCACTGTCATCCCCGGCCTGACCTTCTGGGTACCCTCGGCGACCACCTGCTCACCCGGTTGCAGGCCCTTGCTGATGATCCACTCGCTGCCGATGCGCTCACCGACGGTCACCGGCCGGATGTCCGCCTTGTCGTCGGCGCCGACGACGGCTACCAGATACTTGCCCTGGATTTCGGTGACGGCCCGCTGCGGCACGAGCAGTGCGCCTTTTTCCACCGACATAGTGGCCCGGACCTTGCCGTACTGGCCGGGACGCAGCAGGTTGTCCGGATTCGCGAACAGCGCGGCGACCTTGAAGGTGCCCGTGCCAGCATCGACCTGCCGGTTGAGCACGGAGACCTTGCCCGGGTGAGGGTAGAGCGACCCGTCCACCAGGATGAGCTGGAGCGCGACCTGCTCGGGCTTCTTGCCCGAGGCAGCCGCGGCATTCGCCACCTTGAGATACTCGCGTTCGCTGATGTTGAAATAGACCTTGATCGGATCGACGCTCGACACGGTCGTCAGGTCGGTTGTCATGCTCGGGCTCAGCAGATTGCCGACCTGGGCGTTGGCGATGCCGGCAATGCCGGTGATCGGTGAGGTAATCCTGGTGAAACCCAGGTTCAGCTTCGCCGTCTTCAGGTTGGCCTCGGCTGCTTCGAGTTCGGCCTTGGCCGATTGCTGGGCGCCGGTGGAGTCGTCGAGATCCTTCTGGCTGACCGCGTTCAAGGCCGCCAGCGGCTTGATGCGCGCGAGGTTGGCCGAGGTGGTCTCATAGCGTGCGAACTTCTGGGCGCGGATGCCCTTGGCCTCGTCGACCGCCGCCTCGAAGGTACGCGGATCGATCTCGAACAGCGCCTGACCCTTCTTGACCAGATCGCCTTCGCGGTAGTTCTGTTTCAGCAGATAGCCGGTGACCTGCGGCCGGATGACGGCATTGACATCGCCGTCCAGAATGCCCACCCATTCGATATAGATCGGTACATCGCGCTGCACGACACTCACCACCTCGACGACCGGCGGCGCCGGCGGCGGCGCTTTTCCCTTGTCGCAGGCGGCGGTGATCAGCAGGGCGATGCCGGCCACCCCGGCAGCTGCCCACCTGAAGGAGTTTCCGGCTGATGAAAGGATGGATGGGTTGGTTTTCATGACTGCTCCTGCCAAGGGCGACTCGTAATGGCTTGCTGATTTGATGTCCACGGGTTTTCCGATCGAAGATTGGGTGACTGATGCGCCATCCGCTCGCCGTGCGCGTTGATCATTTTACTTCGGGTCCTTCTGAATGCGGTGCTTTCGGGCTACTTGCCGAAAGATTCTCCTGATAATGCCGGATCACCGCCCGTGCATTGAAGAAGAGGCGCTCTCTGCCGAGGCGGTCGGCGAGGCCCGATGCCTTGACGCATTCCATCACGCCCGGGCTCAAGTCGGCCAGCCAGAAAATGGCACCCCGTTCGGTGGCGCGACGCTCCCCCTCGATCAGCATCTGCAGGGCCGAATACTCGATATCGAAGACGCGGCTCATGTCCAGGGCGACAACGCGTGGCTGGTGCTTTTCGATAAGTTGCCGGATCTGATCGCTTACCTGCTGGGCGTTGGCAAAGAACAATCTTCCCTCGGGGCGCAGGATCAATAGACCGGAAAAGGTTTCGTCGTCGGGATGCTCGCGGGAAAGCGGGCGCAGGACGTCAGCGCCGCGTTTGCGACCGATGACATGAATTTTCGGGTGTGCCACCTGGCTGCTGAGGCCGATCAGCGAGAGGATGATCGCCACCACAATGCCTTTCAGCGTGCCAAAGACGAGCACGCCGGCGAAGGCGGCCAGTGCCCAGCGGAACTCCATGGTTCGGACCCGCCGGATGGCAACGAACTCTGCCGGTTGAATCAGCCCGACCGAATAGACGATGACCACTGATGCCAGAACGGCCTGCGGCAACAGTCCGAGCAGGGGCGCCAGAAAGAGCATGGTTCCCACCGCCGCGGCTGCGGTAACCAGCGATGCCTTTTGCGATTGTCCGCCCACGGAGCGCACCACCGCTGTTTGCGAGGTGCCGCCACCGGCGGGCATGGCGCCGAAGAATGCGCCGCCAAGGTTGGCCGCCCCGCTGGCGAGCAACTCGCGGTCGGGCTTGATCGGGGGCTCCGACGCCTTGGCGAAGGCACGTCCCGCAGCAATGGTTTCGGTGAAACTCATCAAGGCGATACCGAGCGCCCCGGGGAGCAACTTTTCGACAAGTCCGAGATCGGGCAGGGCGAGCGACGGGAATCCCTGGGGAATCAGCCCGACCGTTCCCACGCCCAGGGCATTCAGGCCGAAGAACCAGGAGGCTGCGATGCCGCCGCCCACGGCGATGAGCGGGGCTGGCGAGTGGGGCCACCGGCGCTCCATGCCCGCCAGCAGCAGCAGCGTCGCCGCCGCGACCGCCAGGGTCAGCAGCGAGGTATCGGGAAGCTCGTGAATGACGCCCAGGATGTCCTTGAAGAATCCTTGTTTCGTGATGTGTATCCCGAGCAGCTTGGGCACCTGGTCGAGGATGATGACCAGTCCGATTCCCGCCTTGAAGCCGGTCAGGACCGGGGTCGAGATGAAGTTGGCGACAAACCCGAGGCGCAGCGCCGAGGCGAGGAGCAGGAGCGCACCGGTCAGTGCGGAAAGGGTCGCGACCGCCGTGATCAGTTTGCCGGGGTCGCCGTCCGGAACGGCAAGGCCCAGTTGTGTCGCGGTGAGAATCGCCAGTGTCGCCGTCGAGCTGACGCTGAGCACGCGCGACGTGCCGAGCAGGGCATAGATGAGCATCGGCACGAAGGCGGTATAGAGGCCGACGGCAACCGGCAGCCCGGCCACGGTGGCATAGGCCATCGCCTTGGGCAGGACGACCGCTGCGGCGGTCAGCCCGGCGACGATGTCGGGGCGCAAGCCCCCCGTGCCACTACTTGCGGGGGCTGCAAAACGGGCTTGATGCGTCATGGTGGCGCTCTCTTGGTCAGAGAATGATCCCCCCGGCAGAAATCGGCCGGTGGTCGATGTGCCCTTGAAGCGGCATCCCGGTCAGTCGGAATCCGGCATGTTGGAAGCTGTGAGTTGCATCACGCAAGGCGACCCCAGAAAGCAGAGCCGTCATCAGTCAACATTTCACAGGTAGCGCATGGCTTCCTGGTAATTCATCGATTGTGGCGGCGGCAGTTCGGTTCGCGCGAGGCGTCCAATGACAAAGGCTCTGCGCTGCGGCATCGCGCCCTTCAGTTCGACGACAGAAAAATCGACGTCGGCTCCCGAGTCGGTGTTCGTCTCGTCGAGCACCACATTCATCGAACTCAGGCGAATGCGCCTCGGCTCGATCGACAGGTAATCCTGTGGCTTGTCGAGTACGCTCTTGAGGGTTTCGAGTTCGCCCTCCAGCACCGCCTCACCGCCGCCCATGGTCTCCAGTTGCCGCTCGTTATCGAGCAGTTCCGCCTCGAGTCGGGCCCGCTGACTGGCGTCCGCCGGCGCCTCGCCCAACATCGACCCCAAGCCCGGACCGTGTTGCTGCAGCAACCGGAGGCGTGCCCGGATCAGCGACCGGTTTGCCTGCAGTTCCTGGCGCTCGCTGCGTTCTGCACCAATCTCCGACAAGGCCCGTGAAATGAGATATTCGAAAATCTCGACCCCGATGACGCGGCGCAAGACCGCTTCGTCGGGGCCACACAGTCGCGTCTTGTGGTCGGAAAAGTTCACCGTCAGCTGCGCCACATCACGCTGGACCATTTCCCCGTGCAACCCCAAACCGAAAACCCGCTGTTCGGTGAACTCCATGCCGAGAACCAAGTAAGCTTGTTCGAGTTCAGGAAACTTCTCGAACAGCGTGCGCAAGCCGTCTGCGCGGGCGAGTACGTCCTTCATGTCCGACGGCGAGACAAAAAATGCGCGCAAGGCCGCATCGCCAGACCATGCCCCGGTCGACATGCGCCGGACGGCCGGAAGCGACTTGACCAGTCCCTGCAGGAACCTGATCGTTGTCTCGACCGAGGGTGCCAGACGTTTGTGAAGGTTCGGCAGGAGTTTCAGCCGCGGGTTCGTCAGCTCGGCGGCTTTGTCGACCGCCCATCGAACCATCTCCTCGGACAGCCGATCCGTATCGAAATGGCCAGCCCGGTGCTTGAACCAATCGAGAATGCCCATGCCTTGTTCCTCTGCCTACAAGTCCGTCAAGCCCCCGCTGGTCTCGAGACATCCGCCGCTACACGCGCCCTTGGATCCTCAGAACTTCTCCGGCACATACTTGTACGGATAGTCGGGTTCCTTGTACTTGCCGGGCGCCTGGCGCTTGGGCAGTTCGATCTTGCCGCGCTTGATCTCCTCGTAGGGAATCTTGCTCAGCAGGTGGGTGATGATGTTCAGACGCACCCGCTTCTTGTCGTTCGACTTGCCGACGTACCACGGTGCCCACGGCGTGTCGGTCTTCTCGAACATCTCGTCGCGCGCCCGCGAGTAGTCGTACCAGCGGCTGTAGGACTTGAGATCCATCGGCGACAGCTTCCAGATCTTGCGCCCGTCGTGGATGCGCTGTTCGAGGCGCCGTGTCTGCTCTTCGGGACTGACTTCGAGCCAGTACTTGAGCAGGATGATGCCGGATTCGATCATCAGCTTCTCGAAATTGGGCGCCACCTCGAGGAAGCGCTTGGCGTGCTGCTCGTCGCAGAACCCCATGACGCGCTCGACGCCAGCCCGGTTGTACCAGCTGCGGTCAAAGATGACGACTTCGCCGGCCGCCGGAAAATGCGGGATGTAGCGCTGCACGTACATCTGCGACTGTTGGCGCTCGGTCGGCGCCGGCAATGCGACGACACGGAAGACGCGAGGGCTGACGCGCTCGGTGATGGCCTTGATGGTGCCGCCCTTGCCGGCGCCGTCGCGCCCCTCGAAGACGATGCAGACCTTGAGGCCCTTGGCGATGACCCATTCCTGCAGTTTCACCAGTTCGACGTGCAACGTCTCGAGTTCCTTGTCGTATGCCCTTGCTCCGAGCTTCTCGCCAACCGGAGCCACTTCCACCCGCTTCTTTGCTGCCTTCTTCTTGCCCATCTCGATCTCCTTGAGTCAATGCCCGGCGCGGCGCCATCGGTTTGATCCTACTCCTCGCCCCGTTAATTCTATACACATAACACGACAGTTGTTACCCTCCTTTCGACATTGCAACGGGTTCATGACATTACGACCGCCCCCAACCGTTATTGGTATCCGCCGCCGCGAAACGGAATGGTTCGTGTCGGGCCGTTGCTCCCGCTGCGGGACCTGTTGCGCGAGTTCGGCGTACCACCAGATCGAGGGGTTCGCCACGGCCAGCAGTCGTTGAAGCCTGATTCTGGGACATTTTTGCCGGTCGACCGCAGCATGCGCTGAAGGAACCGGTCGCTCGAGCATCGTCGCCGGGGCTGCGCAAGCTTGGGGCAAGCATCAGCTAGCGTTTGGCGCGCGGGTGAGCGGCGTCGTACACCTTGGCCAGATGCTGGAAATCGAGATGCGTATAGACCTGCGTCGAGGCAATGCTGGCGTGACCGAGCATTTCCTGCACCGCCCGCAGGTCACCCGACGACTGCAACAGGTGCGAGGCAAACGAGTGGCGCAGCATGTGCGGATGGACGTGGCGTGGCAGTCCGGCACGCAGCGCCTGACGTCCGAGCCGTTCCTGGATTGCCCGGTGACTCAGCCGTGTGCCACGCCGGCTGACGAAGAGGGCGCGCTCGTCATCAGCAGCAAGTTGCCCGCGCAGGGTTTGCCACTCAGCCAGAGCCGCCCGCGCCTTGCCGCCAACCGGAACGATCCGTGCCTTGCTACGCTTGCCCATGACGCGGACTTCGCCATCGACCAGCATCGATTCCAGCGCCTCGCAATCGAGCGCGGCGAGTTCGGCAAGGCGCAATCCGGAGGAATACAACAGCTCGAACATCGCAATGTCGCGCACCTCGAGCGCGGGATCGTCGTCGCCCTCGGGCGCCAGCAGCAGTGCGGCCTCGTCGACCGAAAGCGCATTCGGCAGGCGCCGCGGCGACTTCGGCGGCCGCACGCCATCGCACGGATTGGCGGCCAGCGTGCTGTGCTGACCAAGCCAGCCGAAATAGCCGCGCCACGCCGACAACATCCGACCAAGGGAGCGCCCCGACAGGCCCTGAGCGTGCAATTGGGCGACAAAGCGACGGATCTGTTGCACCTGGAGCTCCGCCGGCCCACGCTCGCCGGCCAGCGCCATCAGGCGCGTCAAGTCCCGCCGGTAGTTGCTGACGGTGTGCGGCGACTGCCGACGCTGCTCGGCCAGTTCGGCCAGATAATCGTCGACAGTCGGCTGCGCGGTCACTGCGCTGGCTTGGCGACGCGGATCAACGCTGCCGAGACCATTTCACCGATGCGCTCAAGATAGAGGGTACCCATTTCCGGATAGAAACGCTTGGCATCCTCGCTACCGAGCGCCAGCATGCCAATGGTTGTCCCACCATCGCAAAGGGCGATCAGCGCCTGCGAGCGGAGATGGCCAGCCTGTTCGCCGAACCAGGCGGTGGTCCCGAAACCGGCTGTCGAGCCACAGTAGGGATGCGTCAGCGTTTCGGCAAAGACCTGCAGTTCTTCCGCAACTGCGGCAAACTCCGGCAAGTCATTGACGCCCTCTGGCCTCTTCCACAGACGCAGGGCGACATGCGGAACCAGAAAATCATCGCGCAGGTGAAATCTCAACAGGTGAATCAGCGCGCTGGACGTTTCGACCGCAATCAGGCCGACTGCCAGGCGATGCACCTTTTCGCTGATCTGGTCGTTTTCTTCCCCGAAGGAAATCAGTTCGGCCAGCTTGCTTTCGGTCTCGCGGTTCTTGTCGCGCAGGGCCAGCATCTGTCGCTCGGCCAACGAAACCGCCCGCCCGCCATGTGGGTGGGGAACGAAAATCTGCGCCATCAGGTCAGCGTACTGCTCAAAAAATCCCGGATTGTTCTTCAGGTAATCCGCAACATCTTCGGGAAAGGGCGCACTCATAGTTCAATTTCTCCAGTGAAAACAGTGACCGCCGGGCCGCTCATCAGCACCGGTCGACCGGGGCCGCCCCAGGCGATGTTGAGATCGCCGCCGCGCGTCATCACGCGCACCGGCGAGTCGAGCAGACCGCGCCGGATGCCCGTCACCGCAGCGGCACAGGCGCCGGTGCCGCAGGCCAGCGTTTCGCCCGAACCACGTTCATAGACCCGCAACTTGATGGTGTGGCGATCGACAACCTGCATGAATCCCGCATTGACTCGCTCCGGAAAGCGCTCGTGGCTTTCGATCAGCGGGCCATGCTCGCTCACCGGTGCGCTATCGACGCTGGCGACGACCTGAACGGCATGCGGATTGCCCAGCGAAACGACGCTGATTTCCAAGGTTTCATCAGCGACGTCAAGGGAATAGATCGCCACATCGTCTTCGTGGACAAAGGGGATCTCGTCGGGTGAAAAGCGGGGATTTCCCATGTCGACCGTGACATTGCCGTTTCCTTCAAGGCGCGGGACGATAATGCCGCCTTGCGTCTCAACCCGGATCTCGCGCTTGTCCGTCAGCCCCTGCTCATGCACGAAGTGCACGAAGCAGCGCGCTCCATTGCCGCACTGCCCTACTTCGCCACCGTCGGCGTTGAAGATGCGGTAACGGAAGTCAACGCCCGCCTGTGTCGCTGCCTCGACCAACAGGATCTGGTCGCATCCGACCCCGAAATGCCGGTCAGCAAGGTAGCGCAGTTGTTCGGGTGTCAGAGCGACCTGCTGGCGGATGCCGTCGACGACAACGAAATCGTTGCCGAGACCGTGCATCTTGGAGAATCTGAGCTTCACTGGCCGCTCCGGGATTGATGTTGGAAAAGGATAGCAGAGACAGGGCATTGCCTCAAATTGCTAAAGTTTTTTCTCCATCACGAAGTCGTCCATGACGAAGCCGCGACCAATGTCGTCAACAATGGACTCACGGACGACGAAGCCGTACTTCTGGTAGGAGCCGATGGCCTTGGTGTTCCGCTTGTTGACTGCAAGAATGATGCAGGGATAGCCCATCTTGCGGGCCCGCCCGGCCACGTGCTCGATCAGCTGGCCACCGATCCCCTGGCGCTGAACGTCGGGATGAATGTACAACTTGTCGAGCTTGAACTCGTCCCGATAAATCTCGCTGAAGGCAAAGCCGACCCGGCGACCGTCCAGAAAGGCCTGATCCAGCCACTTGTAGGCATCTTCCAGATCGTCGTAGAGCCGTTCGTGGCCATAGCGCTGTTCGAGCATGAAGTCGATCTGGTCCTGGGTGATGATTCCCGGATAAGCCGCCTGCCAGATTTCTCGGGCCAGTACCGAGATCGCCGGCACGTCCGGTGGTGTTACGGGACGGATCTGAATGTTCAGCATGTCTGTCATTGGTAGTACCCCTGTTCTCCTGGTGGCCGGGTCTTGAAACGCTTGTGCACCCAGAAATACTGCTCCGGCATGCGCAGTACCTGGGTTTCGATGAAGCGGTTGACGAATGCGGTATCGGCCTCGATGCTTTCTCCGGGGTAGTTCTCCCACGGCGGCATGACTTCCGCCTCATACCCGTCGCGCACCTGGCGCACGATGCATGGAACCACACGTGCACCGGTCAGGCGCACCAGTCGCGAGAGGGTTGGAATGGTAGCTGCCTGGACGCCGAAAAAGGGCACGAAGATGGATTCCTTGCGACCGAAATCCTGATCAGGCAGATAGAAGAGCGGATAGCCATCCTTCAACGCCTTGACAATCCTCCGCATCCCCTCCTGCCTGGACAAGAGCAACACCTCGTTGAAACGCATCCGGCCATCATAGAGCAACTTGTTGAACACCGGGTTCGACTGATTGGAATAAACGCTGCACGCCTTGCCGATCATTGAAAGACGGGTCGCTCCGGCATCGAGTCCGACGAAATGCGGACAGAGAATGATCAGCGGACGGTCGTCGGAATAGCTCAGATGCTCGCTACCGGTAACGCGGACGGTGCGTTCCAGGCGTTCCCGGGAGGCCCACCAGCCGAGCGTACGGTCCAGTACAGCGCGGCTGAACGCAACGAAATGCGCACGTGCCAGGCTCTTGCGCTCGCGTTCCGTCTTCTCCGGAAAGCATAGACGCAGGTTGATCAGCGTGATGTCGCGTCGGGTGCGGGCCAGGACAAAAAGGAGCCTTCCCAATCCCCAGCCGAGCGCGCGCAGGGCCGGCAAGGGCAGCCAGTGGAGCACCCAGAGGACGGCGACAAGGAGGTATGAGGCTGCCGTTTTCACCCGGCGCACTCGCTCTCCGGCGGTGGTTCGGCGCCACTCGGGCGCTTGTAGCGATTGTAGCCCCACAGGTATTGCGCCGGACACTGATGAACCAGATGCTCGGTTTCATGGTTGATCTGTTGCGCACGCTCGATCGTACTGCCTGTCAGGGCTGTCTGTGGGGGGGAAAAGTGCACCCGATAGCCGCGCCCGCAGGGCAGTCGCTCACCCCAGGTCATCAGCGTGGTGGCCCCGGTCTCGGTCAGCCGGGCAGCCAGTGTCATCGTGTAGGCCGGACGGCCGAAAAAGTCGAGCCAGACGCCTTCTCCCGTCTTCGGCGCCTGGTCGGGCAGCAGACCAATCGCCTGGCCTTTCTTGATCGCCTTGATCAGCGAGCGCACACCGGTCAGGTCGGCAGGCGCCAGATGCAACTGGGTTCGCTGTCGTCCCATTTCGATCAATTGCTGCATGGCGGTCCGCTTGGGCGGCCGATAGAGGACCGTGATCGGAAAGCGCGACGACAGGTATTGCGCAGTAATTTCGAAGCATCCGAGGTGCGGGGTCAGAAAGACGATGCCCTTGCCCAACTGGCGCGCAGCTTCGACGTACTCCCAGCCAACGACCTCAACCACCTGGGCGTTGGCCTCTTCCAGCGTCCGCATCCAGATGCGCGACAGTTCCAGCATCTGCTTGCCGGCCTCGGCAGCCACCGCGCCCCGAAGAGAAGCAGCGACGCCAGCTTGCGCAAGGTTCTCCCGCAGGTGCTGGCGGTAGGTCGGCGACAAGCAATAGACAAGGCGACCCAAGCCCGCGCCCAGCGCGTGCAGCGTCCGCAGTGGCAGCCAGGAAAGAATGCGAAAAAGAAAAACCATGACACCCCGGGGGCTTGAAACCGGCCGCAAAAAGTCTATCATTATCAACTCGCCGAGTTAAACAGACAACTTGCAGGGCGATTCAGAAATACTGCTAAAGCGTCACCGCTCATGGTCCGAAGCTGGTAACGCCGGATCGAAGGACCTTTGGAGCATTTCATGAGCGAGTATCTCTTCACCTCGGAGTCGGTTGGCGAAGGCCATCCCGACAAGGTTTCCGACCAGATTTCCGACGCCATCCTCGACGCCATCCTGGCACAGGACAAGCATTCCCGCGTTGCCGCCGAGACCCTCTGCAATACCGGCCTGGTTGTCCTCGCGGGTGAAATCACCACCAACGCCAACGTCGATTACATCCAGGTGGCCCGCGACACGATCAAGCGCATCGGCTACGACAACACCGAATACGGCATCGACTACAAGGGTTGCGCGGTGCTCGTCGCCTACGACAAGCAAAGCCCGGACATTGCCCAAGGCGTCAACAAGGCGTACGACGACGACCTCGGCCAGGGCGCCGGCGACCAGGGCCTGATGTTCGGTTATGCCTGCGACGAAACGCCGTCGCTGATGCCGCTGCCGATCTACCTGTCGCACCGCCTGGTCGAGCGCCAGGCGATGCTGCGCAAGGACGGCCGCCTGCCGTGGGCGCGACCCGATGCCAAGTCGCAGGTCACCATCCGCTATGTCGATGGCAAACCGCACTCGATCGACACCGTCGTGGTGTCCACCCAGCACTCCCCGGACATCAGCCTCGATGATCTGCGCGAAGCGACCATCGAACAGATCATCAAGCCGGTGCTGCCCAAGGAATTGATCAAGGGCGACGTCAAGTTCCTGGTCAATCCCACCGGCCGCTTCGTCGTCGGGGGCCCACAGGGCGACTGCGGCCTGACCGGACGCAAGATCATCGTCGACACCTATGGCGGTGCTGCACCGCACGGGGGCGGCGCATTCTCCGGCAAGGACCCGTCCAAGGTCGACCGCTCCGCCGCCTATGCGGGGCGCTACGTCGCCAAGAACATCGTCGCCGCCGGCTTGGCGTCGCGCTGCCTGGTGCAGATCTCCTACGCCATTGGCGTCGCCCACCCGACCTCGGTCATGGTCGACACCTTTGGCACCGGCAAAATCAATAACGAAACCCTGACCGAGTTGATCCGGAAGCACTTCGACCTGCGCCCCAAGGGCATCGTCAACATGCTCGACCTGTTGCGCCCGATCTACCAGAAAACCGCCGCCTACGGCCATTTCGGCCGCGACGAACCGGAATTCACCTGGGAAGCGACCGATCGCGCCAACCTGCTGAAGTCCGACGCCGGCCTGTAGGTTGCCCGGCGCATGGTCAAAGGGGAGCCACCACGGCTCCCCTTTTTCATTACAATCGTTGACATGCTCAAGAAGATTCCGGTCCGGGATGTGCGCGTCGGCATGCATTTGCAGGAATTCTGCGGTGCCTGGCTGGATCATCCATTCTGGCGAAGCCGGTTTGTTCTGACCGACCCCAAAGACCTCAAATTGATCCTTGCGAGCCCGATCAGGGAGGTGTGGATTGATACCTCACTGGGGCTTGATGTTGAACCTGACGCAGCCGGGGACTGCGCTCCGGTCGCAACTGCCGAGACGCCCGGCCGGGATCCGGCGCCGCTGGTCGAATCCAGGACATCGTTCAGCGACGAACTCAAGAGTGCGGCAAAAATCTGCGCAATGGGCAAGGAGGCAGTCGCTTCGATGTTCATGGAAGCACGCATGGGCAAGGCGATCGAGGGCGACGCCGTGGCTCCGCTGGTCGAGCAGATAGCGAATTCGGTGCTGCGCAATGGCGGCGCATTGGTCAGTCTGGCCCGCCTCAAGACTGCCGACAACTACACCTACATGCACTCGGTGGCAGTCTGCGCGCTGATGATCGCCGTCGCCCGGCGACTGGGCCTGGATCCGCAGCAAGTCAGCGATGCCGGCATGGCCGGCTTGCTGCACGATCTGGGCAAAGCGTTGATCCCCAAGGAAATCCTCGACAAGCCGGGCAAGCTGACCGACGCCGAGTTCGCCATCATCAAGACTCACCCCGCGGAAGGTCACAAGCTCTTGCTCGCCGGTAGCGGCATCGCTGAAGCAGTCAAGGATGTCTGTTTGCACCACCACGAGAAAGTCGATGGCAGCGGCTATCCTGAAGGCCTGAATGGCGAGACGATGAGTTTGTTCGCCAAGATGGGCGCGGTTTGCGATGTCTACGATGCGATCACCTCGAACCGTCCTTACAAGGCCGGATGGGATCCGGCCGAATCGATCAAGCAGATGGCCGATTGGAAAGGCCATTTCGACCCTACCGTCTTCCAGGCCTTCGTCAAGAGCCTGGGCATCTATCCGGTCGGCGCCTTTGTTCGGCTGGAATCCGGAAGGATGGGGGTGGTCGTTGAGCAACACGAATCGTCCTTGCTGAAGCCCAAAATCAGGGTCTTCTTCTCGGCTCGATCACAGGCCTACATCGTCCCCGAAACGATAGACCTTGCGCACAGCCCCGAGAAGATAGCAGGCCGCGAAGATCCCGAGAAATGGGGAATCAAGGATTTCAACCACCACTGGCTCGGCGACAACACCTGAAAACAGTTTATAATTCGCCGCTAACCGAGGAGCGCTGCAGGGGAAGTTTCTCTCAGGCTCGGTTTTGAACGGCGCTCACCCAATCAACCCCGTGCCGGGCACGGGATGCCGGGTGAGCATCCCTCCCGGCCACAGTTCATCAGGAGCTTACTGTGGCTGAATTCAAAGACTGCGTTATCGCCGACATCACCCTTGCCGACTGGGGTCGCAAGGAAATCCGCATTGCCGAGACCGAAATGCCCGGTCTGATGGCCATTCGCGAAGAATTCGCGGCAAGCCGACCGCTCAGTGGCGCCCGCATCACCGGTTCGCTGCACATGACGATCCAGACCGCCGTGCTGATCGAGACGTTGACCGCGCTCGGCGCCGAAGTCCGCTGGGCGTCGTGCAACATCTTCTCGACCCAGGACCACGCCGCTGCCGCCATCGCCGCCGACGGCATCCCGGTCTTTGCGGTCAAGGGCGAATCGCTGGCCGATTACTGGGATTACACCCACCGCATCTTCGAGTGGGGCGACGGCGGCTACACCAACATGATCCTCGACGACGGCGGCGACGCGACCTTGCTGCTGCACCTCGGCGCCCGCGCCGAGCAGGACATCTCGGTGCTGGCCAACCCCGGTTCAGAGGAAGAAACCATCCTCTTCGCCGCGATCAAGGCAAAACTCGCGGTCGATCCGACCTGGTACTCGCTGCGCCTGGCCCAGGTCAAGGGCGTCACCGAGGAAACCACCACCGGCGTCCATCGCCTGTACCAGATGCACGAACGCGGTGAACTCAAGTTTCCGGCGATCAACGTCAACGACTCGGTGACCAAGTCCAAGTTCGACAACCTCTACGGCTGCCGCGAATCGCTGGTCGACGGCATCAAGCGCGCCACCGACGTCATGATCGCCGGCAAAGTGGCTCTGATCGCCGGTTACGGCGACGTCGGCAAGGGTTCTGCACAAGCCATGCGCGCATTGTCGGCGCAAGTGTGGGTCACCGAGATCGACCCGATCTGCGCCCTGCAGGCGGCGATGGAAGGCTACCGCGTCGTCACCATGGAATACGCCGCCGACAAGGCCGACATCTTCGTCACCTGCACCGGCAACTATCACGTCATCACCCATGACCACATGGCGGCGATGAAGGATCAGGCCATCGTCTGCAACATCGGTCACTTCGACAACGAAATCGACGTCGCTTCCATCGAAAAGTACCAGTGGGAAGAGATCAAGCCGCAGGTCGACCACGTCATTTTCCCTGACGGCAAGCGCATCATCCTGCTCGCCAAGGGCCGTCTGGTGAACCTCGGCTGCGGCACCGGCCATCCGTCCTACGTCATGAGTTCCAGCTTCGCGAACCAGACCATCGCCCAGATCGAACTGTATACCCGCACAGCCGATTACCCGGTCGGTGTCTATACGCTGCCCAAGCATCTCGACGAGAAGGTCGCCCGTCTGCAACTGAAAAAACTCAATTCACAACTGAGCACCTTGACCGAGCAGCAGGCCGCCTACATCGGTGTCCCGGTCGAAGGACCTTACAAATCCGACCACTATCGTTACTGAGAGGCACAGGTGCTGAGAATCATCGCGATCTGGGTCATCAACGCCCTGGCATTGCTGGCCCTGCCCTACGTCTTCTCGTCGATTCACGTCGCGAGTTTCGGGACGGCGCTGCTGGTGGCGCTGGTTCTCGGCCTGATAAACACGCTGCTGCGTCCGCTGCTGGTTTTGCTGACGCTGCCGGTGACGCTGCTGACGCTCGGGTTGTTCATCTTCGTCATCAACGCGCTGCTCTTTCAGCTGACGGGCCACCTGGTCAGCGGCTTCGACGTGGGTGGCTTCTGGTCGGCATTGTTCGGGGCGATCGCTTACAGCGTGATCTCGTGGGCGCTGCACGCGCTGTTGTTCAAGGCGGACTGAGTGGCGCGCGCCGATCAGTTGCTCGTCGCATCCGGGCTGGCGGCCTCGCGCACGGCCGCCCAGCGCATGATCGCCGCGGGCCGCGTCAACTGGCCGGGCGGCATCGTCGCCAAGGCGGCGCTGGAATTGGCCCCGGAAACACCGTTGACCGTGACAGCCGACGCCGAAGACCGCTTCGTCTCGCGCGGCGGCCAGAAACTGGCTGGCGCACTGTCATCCAGCGCTGTCGACATTGCCGGCCGGACCTGTCTTGACGTCGGACAATCTACCGGCGGCTTCACCGACTGCCTGCTGCAGGCCGGCGCCTGGCATGTCGTCGGCGTCGATGTCGGGCACGGGCAACTCCACCCCAGGCTCCTGGCCGATTCCCGCATCACCGCCTTCGAGGGCGTCAACTGCCGTAACCTGGCCGCCAGTGATCTCGGCAACGCCGTGCCGAACGAAGGATTCGACCTGATCGTCGGCGACCTGTCCTTCATCTCGCTGACGCTGGTCCTGCCGCAACTCCCGCCGCTGCTGGCCGACCGCGGCGATCTGCTGCTGCTGGTCAAGCCGCAGTTCGAAGTCGGCCCCGACAACGTCGGCAAGGGTGGCATCGTCCGGGACCCGACGCTGCATGACAAAGTTGAACGCAAGCTGCGCCGGTGCGCCGCCAGCCTCGGCCTCACTGTCCGGGCTTGGTTCGCCAGTCCGCTTGCCGGCGGCGACGGCAATCGCGAATTCTTCATCTGGTTGAATAAATGAAACACGAAATTTCGATCGAATTCTTCCCGCCGCAGACGCCGGAGGGCATGGAAAAGCTGCGTGCCACCTGGGTCAGTCTGGCCGAGCTGAAGCCCGCCTTCTTCTCGGTAACGTACGGCACCGGCGGCTCGACCCGCGAACGCACGTTCAGTGTCGTCAAGGAAATCGTCGCCGGTGGCTTCGCTGCCGCGCCACACTTGTCCTGCATCGGGTCGACGCGTGACAGCATCCGCGAGATCCTCAACGAGTACAAGGCCGCCGGCATCCGGCGCACCGTCGCCCTGCGTGGCGATCTGCCCTCGGGCATGGCCGAGGCGGGCGAATTCCGCCACGCCAACGAACTGGTCGAATTCATCCGTAGCGAAACCGGCGACTGGTTCAGCATCGAAGTTGCCGCCTACCCGGAATGGCACCCACAGGCGCGCAGCCCGCAGGACGACCTCGCAGCCTTCGCGCGCAAGGTCAGGGCCGGCGCCAATTCAGCCATCACCCAGTATTTCTACAACGCCGATGCGTACTTCAATTTCGTCGACGAAGCCACGGCGCTTGGCGTCAATGTGCCGATTGTTCCCGGCATCATGCCGATCGCCGGCTTCACCAAACTGGCGCGCTTCTCGGATGCCTGCGGGGCCGAAATGCCGCGCTGGATGCGCAAGAAGTTCGAGAGCTACGGCGACGATGTCGATTCGATTCGCGCTTTCGGCCTCGACATCGTCACCGAACTGTGCGAACGCCTGCTCAAGGGCGGCGCCCCCGGCCTGCATTTCTATTCCATGAATCAGGCCCGGCTGACCACGGAAATCTGCCGCCGCCTCGGGTGAACGTCGCCCGTCGCGACCATGGAAGCAAGCGCCGGCCCTAGGGTCGACCCGCGAAAAAGCCCGCTTTTCGCGGGCTTTTTGCTGCGGCCGAGATCCGGGCTCAGGCGGCCTGGGTCACGATAACGTTCTGCGCCGGCATCGGCGCCGGGAAGCCGGCTTCGCCCAGCGCTTCGCGGATCATCCGGTTGGTGTCGAAATAGACTTGCCAGTAATTGTCGGTGTGGCAGTAGGGACGCACCGCCAGCACCGGGCCGACCAGCGTGAAATCGAGGATTTCGACATCGACCTTGGGCTCCGGCAGAACGTTCGGAATCGTCGCGATCTTCTGGCGCAGCAGGACCATCGCTGCCTGATGGTCGGCCGCGCCCGAAAGCTGGCACTTGAGATCGACGCGGCGAAAGGCATTGTGCGAGTAATTCTGGATCGTCTCGCTGAACACCTTGTTGTTGCCGATGATCGTCTGCACGTTGTCCGGCGTGTTGATCACGGTTGTGAACAGGCCGAGCTCGGTGACGGTTCCGGTGACGCCGGCAATCGTCACGAAGTCGCCGACCTTCATCGGCCGCAATACCACCAGGAAGGCGCCCGCCGCGAAGTGGGCCAGCAGGCCCGACCAGGCCATACCGATGGCGACACCGGCCGCCGCGATCAAGGCAGCGAAGGTCGTCGTCTGGATGCCGAAGTAGCCAAGGATGCCAATGACGAGCAGAATGTTCAAGGTCACCGTGACGATGGAGCCGACGTAACGCAACACGGTCGGGTCAACCTTCTGGCGCTCCAGCGACGCCCGCACCATGCCTACCGCGACACCGATCAGCCAGCGACCGATCACCCAGAAAGCGACCGCCGCCAGCACCTTGATGCCCACCTCGGTAGCGGTTGTCATGATGAGGTCCTGCCAGCGCGAAATGTCTTCTTTATTCATCACTATTCTCCGTCTCAATTGGGATAAGCCCGAACCCGCAAAATGGGCCGTCAAGCCAACTGCATTCTAGAAGAAATCCGGAAAACCGGACAAATAACAGCAAGTTATCGCCCCGACGCGGACACCTGTGCACTGCCCGATTCGTTGACAGGGTTTCTGCGCATCCCTATAATCCGCGCTCCCAGGTCGGGTCGGTAGCTCAGTCGGTAGAGCATCGGACTTTTAATCCGTTGGTCCAGAGTTCGAATCTCTGCCGACCCACCAGTCTTTCGGTAGTTGCGGGGCGCTAGCTCAGTTGGTAGAGCAGCGGACTCTTAATCCGTAGGTCCAGAGTTCGAATCTCTGGCGCCCCACCATCAAAATCCAGCACTTAGCCTCGGCCACAAGCCGGGGCTTTTTGCTTCTTTGCCGCTGTTCGCCGTCGCCGCGCGTGAACGTCAGTCGACTGGAATGGCCACCCAGGCAACATTGAGGCGTGATTACGCCCCGTCCGGCTCGGCAAGCGGGCCTGTCCGCTCGACCTGCTCCCGGAGCAGGAGCGGAACGACGATCGCGAGCTTGGCGAAGATCTTCGGGTTGACGGTCTCCTTCAGATGCTGGGCGACCGCATCGGGTTGGCCTTGCCAGTAGTTGACCAGCTCCTCCACCGTCCGGATGCCGGCGCGGTCGACAAACTCCTCGAAGTCGTTTTCAAGGTGCAGACGAAGCCTTGCCTCCCCGACCCACTGCTTGAGCTGCCGGTAACCGAAGCCGGTGCGCACTGCGAGGTCGATAGGCCTGGCATGACTGAGGTTCTCAATGTTGTCGAAACCCTCGCGATCCAGCCGCATCTCATGGTCGGAGCTCATCCCGGCGAGATCGGCGAGGGGCGTCCCAGCATATTTCGTCGGGCCGAACCCGAGCATCTTGTTCCCGAGCTTTTCGATAAGAAATAGCGCACGGTTGGGAAAATAGCCCAGGAAGAACGCGAGAAGCGGGAGGAAGCGAAGGAATCGCTCGCTATACGCCGCATCGGATACCGACCCGAAGACCTCCAGGGCCGGGAGAGCGAACGACAGAACAAGGGCGAGGATGCTGCTGACGACCATCCGCAGACTGCCGGCCACATAGGTGTGCGGCGACAGGTCGAGGGTGAAGTAGGCGCGCAAGAGATACCCGATGAAATAGATGTAGGCGCCGAGAAAACCAAACTGAAAGGCGGTAAGACTGATGACGATCTGGTGATAGAACTTCGTCCGGTCAGTCGAATAAAACTCGATGAACGGGCCAAGGAGCAGCATGTTCGCTCCCTTTCCGTAATCGACGCCCTGACCCAACGGCTCTTTCGTCGTCAGTACTGAGCCGGAGCCTGTCAGCTCAGCGGTCCCATGCGCTCGCTCCACTTGGGAAACGGCGAGTGCGGCAGCGGACTCAACACTCTCCACGGGAGGGAAATAGGGCTTGAACAGGAGAATGATGAAGGCGCCCATGGTGATGACCAGTGTCAGGGCGGCCATGCTTCCCCAGTAGCGACGCAACCTGAACTGCAACGGGATCAGTCGCTTGATCTCCTCGCGATACCTCTCCAACTCCTTGGGGCTGAAATCCCGCTCGATGCGCAGCCTCTTCACATCCTTCATGTTCGACACGTACATGATGGTGATCAGAGGCACAATGAGGATGGCCAGCAGAGCCAGGACGAGGTTGTACTGGAAGAAAAGCGGATCAAACCAGTTCATAGCCTCTTCGAGAGGGTTCCCGCCGGCCCAGCAGGCGTCCATCGGGAGTGCAACAAGAGCCACGGAAGCAACAGGCACCAGGCTGATTCGCAGGGTGGACTCCAGGGTTCTCTCTGATCTGAGCATCTCATGGTCCTCCACATTCCAGAATCCGGATGACGAGACAACGGACAGGCGACTCAAGACTACCAGAGAAAGTATCGCTGGCCACAACAGGCATGGTCAATCGAAGATTTTCTCCTGAGACCTGTCAATGGGCTCAAGCGCACGGACCGTTAGCCACTGGTTCTGCAGGTCGATCAATTCCCTTTCGCCGATGACATCGCCGATCTTGAGGATGGTGATGGGCACCTGGCCATCAAGTAATGCGCTGACCTTGGCATACTGGCAATGCTGACGAGAGTCATGGAGTGGCGGATTCAAGTCTGTTCTGACCTGCGGCAGAGTGCGTGGTGGTGCCGGAGCAACGGCGTCTGCTCCGGCCAGGCGCGCGGCAACGATGATGCCAATCCCGATTTCGACGAAACGCCCTTGCAACCTGTGCGCGACATCAGGACACCTCAGTCCAGACGCGAGCTTTTGAGCATCGCTTCGAACTTCGTCGCGTAGGCGGCGATCTCGATGGCTTTGTCCTGTCCGTTGATGATGCGACGAGCCCCAACGTAGTCGCAGCCAGCTGCGTTGATGTAGGTCGCCAGCATTTTGCCGGTGAACAGGCCGAGGCGCATGCCGGCCGACATGATGCGGTAGGCGGTTGCCGGTTCGAGAACCATCGCCGGCCGGTCGACAAAGGCAGTTCCGACGCCGATCGCCTGCCCGAGGCGCAAGTAGTTCGCACGGCCAGTGATCTGCACATAGCCGCGCCCCTTGAAGCGCAGGCCGTCACCCTTCTTGGTGTTGCCCAGGCGCGTGCCAAGCGTTGTGCCGGTCTCGTACTTGGCGAAATAGGAGTCAGCACCAAATTCCGTGATCGGAGTGAAGGTGTTCGCGCACTCGTGCTTGATGGTCGCCAGCATGTAGGCCACCCAGCGGTCGTCGTCAATTTCAGGGTCAATCTGCGCAAACCCAAGGATCTGGTCGATACCCTGAAACTGCGAAGCGTTAAGTTGGGCGAAAGACTGTTGGTAAGCGGTTGCGAAGGCTTGATGGTCGTAAAACATGAATATCTCCTTTGGGTTGGATAGCAGGATGGGATCGAGTCTGGATTGTCAGCGGTCGGAGGTTGGCAACGCCCGCCAGTCGGCCGGGCCGCTCACGCCAAGCGATTCGGGGCAGGTGAACACGGCGGCCAGACCGACCACGCGCAGCGCGCCGCGTTCCAGCGCGTAGCGGGTTCGTGTGCCGCAGTCGCCTGGTGCCCGAAAGCGGTTGAGGATTTCCAGTTCGGCCCTGGTGCTGTGCGGCGGCGCCAAGACCGTCAGGTCGCCCCATACAACGACCTGCTCGCTCAGTTCAAAATTCGCCGGCGCGCCCAAGTGTTCAGCCGCGATGGGCCAGCGTAACAGCGCGCCGACACCTTGACCGGTATCCGCAATCCATAGCTGTGCTGCCCAAAAACTGCCCTGGTAGGCGCCTTGGGCGCAAGTGGCCTGAACCAGCCAGCTTCCGTCGGCAAGTGCCAGGCGGATAAGGCCAGCGGTGCCATTACTGTCGCGGTTGGCGTCTTCGCAATCGGCATCCCAAGCCGTGCCACCTCGCGCCACCGACGAGCCGTTCACAAGTAGTGTGCGCAAGACGCCCCGCAGTGCGACGGCCTGATCCAGGCCACTGCCTGCTGCGATGAGCACGCGAAATAGCGTGGGAGGCAACGCCACAACCTCCTGTTCCTGGGCCAATGCAGCCTGCACGGAAACAACGAGGAACAGCGCACCAAGTTGCCGCAGCGCGGAAGCCAGAAGATTTCGATCGCGCATGGGCTTTTCCTCAAGCAGGGAGGCGGTGTCCCGCCGAGTGGTGTAAAAGGCCTTCAGGAGATCATCGACTCCCGTGTGGCTGGATTGCCGGTCAGACTGTCACGGCGGAGAGGTTGATGCCGGGATTGTCGCCGACCTCGGCCAAGGTTTCCAGCGCCATGCAACGACGTTGCAAGTGACACCCGTCGTTCTGCTCGAGCTGGAGCATCCCGAGCACGTGGCAGATGGGCAGTTCGTTGGGGAACACCGCGAGCACGTCGGTCCGTCTCTTGATCTCGCCATTGAAGCGTTCCAGCGTATTGGTGCTGTGGATCCTGGGCCCGACGCCACTTCGGAAATTGCACGTTGGCCAGGACATCGTGGTCGAAGTCATCCATCGGTCAAGCGATCTTCTGGAAGCGCTCACGAACTGAATCCGTCGCGGTTTGCCCCTGATGATGTCCCGTCTGTTCGGCCTCCTGCACAAAGATGGTGGCGATCATGGCCGAGCCCAGCCGTTTGGCGAAGCTCTGAATCTTCCTCTCTACACCGTATTGCGCACCAACGACCAGTCGGCCACGATCGAATTCGCGCGATACGCAGTGATCGGGAAGGAGATATTCGTGGTCGCTTTTTTAACTTTGTGCCATGGCGGGTATTGCACGATGCGAATTTCGTTTTTATACTGTGAAATCATGCCTAGGTGTAAACACGGGTTTGCGATCCGGGCGCAACGCGACACAATTGCGTTAAAGTTGTCTTGCTCAACAGGCAGGACATGACCAGAACCAACTTTGGAGACGAACGATGGCCGACCAGCAGAACTCACAGCCCGACCCGATGGATACCGACCCTCAGGAAACCCGTGAATGGGTGGAAGCGCTGGACGGGGTCATCGCCCAGGAAGGTCCCGACCGCGCCCATTTCCTGATCGAGAGGGTGATCGGCCAGGCACGCGAGGCAGGAATCAATCTTCCCTACTCCGCCAATACCGAATACATCAACACGATTCCGGTCGACCAGCAGCCCAAGTACCCCGGCGACGGCGACATGGAGATCAAAATTCACTCCTACATCCGCTGGAATGCGATGGCGATGGTCGTCCGCGCCAACAAGGGCACCAACGTCGGCGGCCACATCGCCTCGTTCGCCTCGGCTGCCGCGCTTTACGACGTCGGCTTCTCGCATTTCTGGAAGAGCCTCGAGCACGAAACCGGCGGTGACCTGATCTTCTTCCAGGGCCACTCGGTGCCGGGCGTCTATTCCCGCGCCTTCATGCTCGGCCGCCTGACCGAGGATCAGATGGACAGCTTCCGCCAGGAAACCGGCGGCAAGGGCATCTCATCCTACCCGCACCCCTGGCTGATGCCGGACTTCTGGCAGTTCCCGACCGTCTCGATGGGCCTCGGCCCGATCCAGGCGATCTATCAGGCACGTTTCATGAAGTACCTGGCGAGCCGCGGCCTGATCGACGCCGCCAAGGCCGAGCAGCGCAAGGTCTGGGCTTTCCTCGGGGACGGCGAGACCGACGAGGTCGAATCGCTCGGCGCCATCAGCATGGCGGGCCGCGAGAAACTCGACAACCTGATCTTCGTCATCAACTGCAACCTGCAGCGCCTCGACGGTCCGGTACGCGGCAATGGCAAGATCATTCAGGAGCTTGAATCCGAGTTTCGCGGCTCAGGCTGGAACGTCATCAAACTGATCTGGGGCACCCACTGGGACGCCCTGTTCCTCCGTGACAAGAAGGGAATCCTCAAGAAGCGCATGATGGAACTGTGCGACGGCGAGTACCAGACCTTCAAGGCCAAGAATGGCGCCTACGTTCGCGACAATTTCTTCAACACACCAGAACTGAAGGAACTTGTCGCCGACTGGACCGACGACGACGTCTGGCAACTGAACCGCGGCGGCCACGACATATTCAAGATCTTTGCCGCCTACGACCGCGCCGTGAAGCACAGAGGCGCGCCGACGCTGATCCTCGCCAAGACCATCAAGGGCTTTGGCATGGGCCAGGCCGGCGAGGCAATGAACATCTCCCACCAGCAAAAGAAGATGGACAAGGAGCAGATCGGCCGCTTCCGTGACCGCTTCAGCCTGCCGGTAGCGGACGATCAGCTGGAAAAGCTGCCCTACCTGAAGTTTGCGGAAGACTCGGAGGAATACAAGTACATGCGCCAGCACCGCATGGACCTCGGCGGCTTCCTGCCGCAGCGTCGGCGCAAGGCCGAGCCGTTGGCCATTCCGCCGCTCGACAAGTTCGATGCACTGTTGAAGGCTTCCGGCGAAGGACGCGAGTTATCCACGACGATGGCCATCGTCCGCATCATGAACATGATGTTGAAGGACAAGAACGTGGGCAAGAACGTCGTGCCCATCGTCCCGGATGAATCCCGCACCTTCGGTATGGAAGGGATGTTCCGCTCGGTCGGCATCTGGAACCAGCAAGGCCAGAACTATGTCCCGGAAGACCATGACCAGCTGATGTTCTACAAGGAATCGAAGACCGGCCAGGTGTTGCAGGAGGGCATCAACGAAGCCGGCGCGATGAGCGACTGGATCGCTGCCGGCACATCCTATTCGGTGCATAACGTACAGACTATTCCGTTCTACATCTGCTATTCGATGTTTGGCCTGCAGCGCACGCTCGACCTCTGCTGGGCCGCCGGTGACCAACGCGCCCGCGGCTTCCTGATCGGCGGCACCGCCGGGCGCACGACGCTGAACGGCGAAGGCCTCCAGCACGAGGACGGCCACAGCCTGATTCTCGCCAACCTGATCCCGAACTGCATCTCCTACGACCCGACCTTCCAATACGAAGTCGCCGTTGTCGCCCAGGACGGCATGCGACGCATGTTCCAGGAGCAGGAAGACGTCTTCTACTACCTCACCGTGATGAACGAGAACTACGAACACCCGGAAATGCCGGCGGGCGCTGCGCCTGACATCGTCAAAGGGATGTACGCGTTCAGGAAGGCCGCCAAGAGCAAGGGACCGCGGGTACAACTGCTCGGCTCCGGCACCATCTTCCGTGAAGTCATCGCCGCCGCCGATCTGCTCAGGAAGGACTGGGGTGTCGAAGCCGACCTGTGGGGCTGCCCGAGCTTCAACGAACTGGCACGCAACGGTCAGGACGTCCAGCGCTGGAACCTGCTGCACCCGCTCGAAGCGCCAAAGTTGTCGCACGTGGAGAAGAAATTGAAGGATGCCAAGGGTCCGGTTATCGCCGCGACGGACTACATCCGCATGTTTCCCGAGCAGATCCGCCCCTTCGTCAAGGCGCCGTATGTCACCCTCGGCACCGACGGGTTCGGCCGCTCCGACACCCGTGAGAAATTGCGCCACTTTTTCGAGGTCGACCGCCACTGGGTCACGCTGGCCGCCCTCAAGGCGCTGGCCGACACCGGGGAGATCGAACGCGAGCAGGTGGCGTCGGCTCTGGTCAAGTACGACCTTGACCCGAACAAACCCAACCCGCTGTCGGTCTGATCAGGGAGAGACGACATGAGCCAGATCAGTGAAGTGAAGGTCCCCGATATCGGCGATTTCTCCGACGTGCCGGTCATCGACCTGTTCGTCAAGGTTGGCGACAGCATCAAGGTCGACGACGCGATTGCCACGCTGGAATCCGACAAGGCGACGATGGATGTCCCTTCCACAGTCGACGGCGTAGTCACGGAAGTTCTCGTCCAGCTTGGGTCCAAGGTCAGCGAAGGCTTTGTGCTGATCAAGGTCGACACGGGTGCTGGTGCCGCAGCGCCTGCCGCCCAGGCCGCTGCACCGGCGCCTGCCGCCGCTCCGGCAACTGCTCCGACTGCTGCCGGCGGCCTCGTTGACGTGTCGGTGCCGGACATCGGCGATTTTTCCGACGTGCCGGTCATCGACCTGTTCGTCAAGGTCGGCGACACGATCAAGGTCGACGACGCCATCGCCACGCTGGAATCCGACAAGGCAACCATGGACGTCCCCTCGACTGTTTCCGGCACGGTCAGGGAAGTGTTGGTCAACCTGGGCTCCAAGGTCAGTGAAGGCGTCGTGCTGATCAAGGTAGACAGCACCTCGGCCGCTGGCGCGCCAGCTCTGGCACCTGCTGCTGCACCGGTGCCGGTTTCTGCCCCGGCAGCTGCGTCGACCCCGGTGCCAGCCGCTGTTTCCACGGTCGCAGCAACCGCCCCGGCGGCACTGGCGCCCGCCCTGCCGGCTGGCAGCAAGGTGCACGCGTCGCCGTCGGTGCGTGCCTATGCCCGCGAACTTGGCGTCGATCTGATCAAGGTTCCGGCGACCGGTCCCAAGAACCGAATCATCAAGGAAGACCTGACCCGATACGTCAAGGGCGTCATGTCGGGTGCCATTTCCGGCCCGGTGGCCGCAGCGACTGGGGGCGGCGGGCTCGATCTGCTGCCGTGGCCAAAGGTCGATTTCGCCAAGTTCGGCGAGATTGAGATCAAGCCGCTGTCGCGCATCAAGAAAATTTCCGGCCAGAACCTCTCGCGCAACTGGGTCATGATCCCGGCCGTGACCTATCACGAAGACGCCGACATCACCGACCTCGAAGCCTTCCGCATCCAGTTGAACAAGGAAAACGAGAAGTCCGGCAAAAAGCTGACCATGCTCGCCTTCCTGATCAAGGCTTGCGTGAAGGCGATGCAGCGCTATCCGGAATTCAACTCTTCGCTCGACGGCGACAATCTGGTGCTGAAGAAGTATTTCAACATCGGTTTCGCGGCCGATACACCGAATGGCCTGGTCGTGCCGGTGATCAAGAACGCCGACAGGAAGGGCGTTTTCGAGATCGCCAGGGAAAGCGGCGAACTGGCAGGGCAGGCTCGCGAGGGCAAGCTGAAGCCCGCTGACATGTCGGGCGCCTGCTTTACGATTTCGAGCCTGGGCGGCATCGGCGGCACCTATTTCGCGCCGATCGTCAATGCGCCGGAGGTCGCCATCCTCGGTGTCAACAGATCGTCACTGAAGCCCGTCTGGGACGGCAAACAATTCGTGCCGCGCCTGATCCTGCCCCTGTCCCTGACCGCCGACCATCGCGTTATCGACGGCGCGCTGGCCACCCGCTTCAACGTCTATGTCGCCGAACTGCTGGCCGACATGCGTCGCATGATCGTTTAAGGGGAATGCGATGAGTCAGCTTATTGAAGTCAAAGTCCCCGATATTGGCGATTTCGCCGATGTGCCGGTCATCGACCTGTTCGTCAAGGTCGGCGACAGCATCAAGGTGGATGATGCGATCGCCACGCTGGAATCCGACAAGGCGACCATGGATGTGCCGAGCACGGTCGCCGGCACAGTCAAGGACGTACTGATCCAGCTTGGTTCCCGCGTCAGCGAAGGCGCCGTGCTGATCAAGGTCGAAGCCGGAGCAGCCGCAGCGGTGGCTCCGGTTTGTGCCCCGGCAGCGGCGTCGACCGCAGCAGCCGCACCGGCGGCCGCGACGCCGGTGGCCGCCAGCCACGCCGGCGGCGCCGACCTGGAATGCGAAATGCTGGTCCTTGGTGCCGGCCCCGGTGGCTATTCGGCCGCCTTCCGCTCGGCGGATCTCGGCATGAAAACGATTATCGTCGAGCGTTACGCGACGCTGGGCGGCGTCTGCCTCAACGTCGGCTGCATTCCGTCCAAGGCGCTGCTGCACGTCGCCGCGGTGATGGAAGAAGCGCAGCACGCCAGCGACCTCGGCGTCACCTTCGCCGCACCGACCGTCGATATCGACAAGCTGCGCGCGCACAAGGACAAGGTCGTCGGCAAACTGACCGGCGGTCTGGCCGGCATGGCCAAGGGGCGCAAGGTCGACATCGTGCGCGGCTACGGCAGCTTCATCGACCCGCACCACATCGAGGTCGAGGAAACCGCCGGCAGCAGCCAGGACAAGACCGGCGTCAAGAAGATCATCAAGTTCCAGAAATGCATCATTGCCGCCGGTTCTGCTGCCGTGCATCTGCCCTTCATCCCGCGCGACCCGCGCATCGTCGATTCGACTGGAGCGCTGGAACTGCGCTTCGTGCCGAAGAAGATGCTGGTCATCGGTGGCGGCATCATCGGGCTGGAAATGGCCACCGTCTATTCAACGCTGGGTTCCAGGGTCGATGTCGTCGAAATGCTCGATGCCCTGATGCAGGGCCCCGATCGCGATACCGTCAAGGTTTGGGAAAAGCAGAACCTTCACCGCTTCGACAAGATCATGCTGAAGACCAAAACGGTTGCGGTCGACGCCAAGGAGGATGGTCTTTACGTCAGCTTCGAGGGCGAAGGCGCTCCCGCAGAAGCGGTCAAGTACGACATGATTCTGCAAGCCGCGGGACGCTCGCCCAATGGCAAGAAGATCGCTGCCGACAAGGCCGGCGTTGCTGTCACCGACCGTGGTTTTATCAACGTCGATGCCCAGATGCGCACCAACGTGCCGCACATTTTCGCCATTGGCGATCTGGTCGGCCAGCCCATGCTGGCCCATAAGGCGGTCCATGAAGCCCACGTTGCCGCGGAAGTTGCGGCCGGTCACAAGGCGGCCTTCGATGCCACGGTAATTCCGGGGGTCGCGTATACGCATCCGGAAGTGGCCTGGGTCGGGTATACCGAAGAGCAGGCGAAAAAGGAAGGACGCAAGGTCGAATCCGCCAAGTTCCCGTGGGCCGCTTCCGGCCGCGCCATCGCCAATGGCGCCGACTACGGTTTCACCAAGCTGATTTTCGATGCCGAAACCCACCGCGTCATCGGCGGCGCGATCGTCGGCCCAAACGCCGGCGACATGATCGGCGAAGTCTGTCTGGCTATCGAGATGGGCTGCGACGCCATCGACATCGGCAAGACCATCCACCCGCATCCGACATTGGGTGAAACGGTCGGCATGGCTGCCGAAGTGGCGCATGGCACCTGTACCGATGTGCCGCCGCCGCGCAAGAAATAGCCGATCAGGTTAGACTGAACGGAGGGTGACGGTATTTTTGTCGCCCTCTATTCTCTTGCCAAGATTCCATGACCATAGCCAACGCCTTGCCCCAGCGATCCGCAGAAGAACAGGTGCGCCTCCAGGAGGTCCTTCGCGACATGTTCGAACACCGGATATGTTTCAACGAAGCACTCGGTTTCCACGTCGAATCATTCGACCCGGCCGCCGCTTCCCTTTCCTTCGCAATGCGTCCTGATCTGGTTGGCCACTATTTGCATGGCCGCCTGCACGGAGGTGTCATATCCGCAGCGCTCGATACGGTGGGCGGCTTTGCCGCAACCGTCGGAATCGGGGAAAAATTTTCGAGCGAGACAGCCGCTCAGGTTGCCAGTCGCTTCGGACGCCTCGGAACCATCGACTTGCGGGTCGATTATCTTCGCCAAGGCACCGGCACCCGATTCACGGCCACCGGGCGGGTCACACGTCTTGGCGGCCGCATAGCTTCAGTGCAGATGACGCTGGAAAATGAAACCGGCCTGCTCATCGCGACCGGCTGCGGCTCCTACGTCATCAGCTGATCCTCGAGCATGGGTACGGTCTGCATCAAGAGATGCCGCCTACCCCAACAGTTCGGCAGGAATCACCGCCCGCAGCACGGTCTGCGTCTCATCGCCCCGGGTACGGTTGTTCAACCACCAGAGCGCCCCCTTCTTGATCGTCCATTCTGCATCCTGACCGGCCAGCAGAAGTGCCGCCAGTTGCCCGAGCACAGGCTGGTGACCGACTACCAGTACGGCGCCGCCGGCATCCGGCCACCCGCATGTCGCAATCAGGTCGGCCACCCCGGCATCGGGCCCGATCGTGCTTATGGTCTCGAACGGCAGCTTCAGCGCCTCGGCCGTCTGCTGGGTCCGCACCGCCGGACTGACAATGATGCGCAGACCCTGCGGCTGCTGTTCGCGTATCCACCTGGCCATGATCCGGGCCTGCTTACGGCCGCGCTCAGTCAGGCGTCTCTTGAGATCATCCTCCCCCTCTTCGGCCTCGGCGTGACGCCACAACAATAGATCCATCTTCGTCTCCCCAGGAAATGCGCAATCATCCAAACATGATGCTGCCACAGAATTTCACCACGGACTGGTCACTGGAAGCAATTGTCAGAGCACGATTCAGAGCACGTTGGCAATCGGGCTGTTCGCCGGGTTTCCGAAAAGCTATCATTCACGCTTGCTCTTTCTGGTGTCTATCCGATCATGCGCATATCTACACCGTTCGCCTCCGCACTCGTGGCCCTGCTCGCTGGCTGCGCTTCCAACCAGGATGCACTGCTCAACAAGGAAGTTGCGCAGACCGGCCCGCTCAAGGTTCATTCGGGATTAATCGAAAAGGCCGGGCCGGCCCAAACGGTCCCCGCTGCCGGATCGAATCAGGCACCAGCCGAGAGCGGCGAAGAAGCCAAGCCCAAGCCGTTACCGGCGAGCTCGCAATAACCTAGCTTGAGCAGCGCGGGAGCGCAGCGGACCGGGAACGATCGGCCGAAGCTCTATTGCCAGTCAAGCTGGCTGTGAAAGAGAATTCGCTCTCGGATTGGGGGTCCAAGGCTGGGGCGCGGCAACAACGCACCCTTGGCAGATGGCTAATGGTGCTCATGCGACTTTTGCCGCATGTAAGCAATCCATTCGGCAAAAGAAATTTCCGTCACCTCCGGCTTGCGGCGCTCGACAGTGCGCCGACGCTCGCTCCAACCAGCCGGCGGCCCCTTATCTTCGTCACGCCGTTCGGCGTCTGTCCGTCCTCTTCCCTTGTACTTCATTCCATGTCCCAACAGTGTGTGCGCCACGCGCCGGCGGCCGTGACTGGGTCTCCGTTGCTCCAGCTCCAGTATCTCGCCTTCCTGGCACATCGACAGTGAAGGATTTCACAGCTGGGAATTGCTTACCCCGGAATCCTGCGGATGAAAGGAATTGCAAACGAACCCCCCGAGCGCAATCCACATGGAATTGTCGGCCGCCGCAAGTCTGGCCGAAATTTGCACTTGCAGGCTGTCAATTTCGCCAAGGGAAGAAAGCAAAAAGCCCGGTCGCTTGGACCGGGCTAGATGCTTGATTTACGTGGTGGCCAATCGCGGAATCGAACCACGGACACGCGGATTTTCAATCCGCTGCTCTACCAACTGAGCTAATTGGCCGAAAAGAGGGCGAATTATAGCGAGGTGTCCAAGTGGCCGCAATACTGGGTGGCCAAAAATGTCGGCTCAGGTGCCGATCGGCGGCGACTGCCGATAGAGCTCCGAGAAGTCATCGGGAATCGGCATCGGTGGTGGCGGTGGCTGCCAGGTCCGGAAAACCACGCGGGCGACTGTACCCTGCCCGTCAAGATTGGGACGCAACCGGGCACTGGCATCATGCTGCGCGGCAATTTCCTGAACGATGGCAAGCCCGAGGCCGCTGCCCTCAGACGAAGAGGCATCTTCGACCCGAAAAAACCGCTCGAACACCATCTCTGCATGTTCTTCTGCAATTCCGACGCCATTGTCTTCGACCTCGAGAACTGTCACAGCGCCCGTTGTCATTACACGGCAGGTGACGTGACCACCTTCCGGGGTATATCTCAGCGCGTTGTCCAGCAAGTTCTTGGCCAGTTCCTGTAGCAGGAGCGAATTGCCGCTGACCATCGCCGTTCCCTCTGCCTCGAAGCCGAGGTCAATCCGCTTCTCAAGCGCGACCACGACCCAGTCCTCGACGACCCTGCGCACGAGTCGCACGAGATCCAGTGGCTCATGGCTCTGCTGGGCCGCTTCCCGGCCTTCCGTCCGGGCCAGGGTCAACAATTGATTGACCAGGCGCCCGGCGCGGTCGACGCCGATCGCAATCTGCCGCAGGGCATGTCGC